>OFMJ01000711.1_pt1 | contig 31428 bp, 33 predicted proteins | sample 1541801 | NCBI WGS metagenome assembly OFMJ01 (sample SAMN04209234, study PRJEB22552) | human gut metagenome | biome: gut; material: feces | host: Homo sapiens | place: USA: Oklahoma
CCAGCGGCGCCTGATACTTTGCCGCAAACCGTCCCATCTGCTCCAGCTGTGTCTGCGTGGCAGGCGAAAACACCGTCATATTCGGCATGTTCATCAACATGGCAATGTCAAATACGCCCTGATGGGTATCTCCGTCCTCCCCTACCAGGCCGGCACGGTCGATACACAGCGTAACGCCCAGCTTTTGCAGGCATACGTCGTGGATTAGCTGGTCATAGCTTCTTTGCAAAAAGGTAGAGTACACCGCAAAAAACGGATGTACGCCGCCCCGTGCCAGGCCGGCCGCCATGGTAACAGCATGCTCTTCGGCAATGCCAACATCGAAAAACCGGTTGGGGAATCGCTTGCCAAACGCCTCCAGCCCGGTTCCGCTCGGCATAGCCGCCGTGATCGCAGCCAGATACGGCATCTGCTCGGCCAGGCTTTCCAGCGTCTGCCCTACCAGGGACGAATTGGATGTCTTTTTTCCCGGCGCAGGCGTTTCAATCTGATACGGCGCTACCCCATGATATTTTTCAGGATTCGCCTCTGCCGGCGTATACCCCTTGCCCTTTTGCGTAATGACATGCAGAAAACACGGCTGTTTCAGCGTTTTTGCATGGTCAAATAGATCGCAGAGCTTTTTGATGTCATGCCCGTCTATCGGCCCAATGTAGGTAAAGCCCAGATCTTCAAAGATCACATTGGGCAATACGAAATATTTGATTCTATTTTTTAGCCGTTCCATACCGCGCGCCATCCTCGGGCCGATCTTTGGAATGGCCGTTACCGCTTTTTGTACCCGCTTTTTGAAGCTGCGGTAATGCCTGCCGGTCCTCAGCCTGCTCAAGTATTGGCTTACGCCGCCTACACTGCGCGCAATGGACATGCGATTGTCATTCAAAATAACGATAAAAGGGGTCTGAATCTGCCCCCCATCGTCCAGCGCTTCATAGCACATGCCGCCGGATAGCGCGCCGTCGCCTACCACGGACACCACGTGATGGTGCTGCCCCCTAATGTCGCGGGCGCGGGCCAGCCCCAGCCCTGCGGACAACGAAGTGGAAGCATGGCCTGCATCAAACGCATCATATTCGCTTTCTGCGGTTCTTGGAAACCCTGCAATGCCGTCTTTTTTTCTAAGAGTGGAAAATTGTTTATATCTGCCGGTCAGAATCTTATAGGCATAGCTCTGATGCCCAACATCAAATACGATCTTATCCTCCGGCACGTGAAAGCTGCATAACAAAGCGACCGTCAATTCTACTACCCCTAAATTGCTAGAAAGATGGCCGCCGTTTTTCAGCGTTGTATCAATAATCAGTGTCCTTAGCTCCTGGCAAAGCTGGGCAAGCTGCTGATCTGAAAGAGAGCGGATCTGGTTGACGGATTCTATGGTATCCAAAATTTTCATGGCACGCTCTCCTTTACTTTCTTATGAATACAGCCAATATCCTGCCAATGATCTCCACGATCTGCTTGCTTTGATTAATCGCTACGCCTTTCCCCAGCGCCTTTAAGGATACCGTCAACGCAGAGATGACCGCGCTTGTCGCGACCGACCAAAAGGCGGCCGGCAAAAATCCAAACTGGGCTGTGGCCAGCGCCGCCAGCGCCGCCCCGGCTGTGCCGGATACTACGCCGCAGATATCGCCTACCACATCGTTGCAGAAATTTGAAAACTTCTCTGCATGCTTTAAGACCAGTAGGCTGTTTTTCGCCCCTTTTACCTTTTTGCTCGCCATGGCCACAAACGGCGCTTGGGAGGCGCTTGTCACCGCGACGCCCAGCATATCAAATACCACGCCCAGCAAAATCAGCACGACCAATACAGAAAGCGCTACCCAAAACGTAGCGCCTTCGATCATCGTACTGGAAACGTACGTCATGGCTGCTGATAAAGTCAGTGTCAAACAAAATGTAATCAAGGCCCAGCGTACCGGCAGGCTTGTTTTTTTCTTTTTTGCCGGGGCCTTCTCGTTTTTTAATCTCAATGGATTCCTTCCCATACAATCAGTGCGGTGGTGGTATACCGAATAAACCTTGCGCCATGAGGTCTGGTTGGATTTCCCCGCTTCGTACCTTCCGTCGCCGAGAAGGCGGTTTCCCTTTGAACAAAACGATGTGGCGTTTCCGTTCACACGACCAGATTGCCTGTGAGAGCACACTGTAATCCCCGGTATACCTTGCCAACAGTCTAGGAGCTTTCCTCGGCGGTCGCCCATGGCCCTATCCTCTTTTGCAGCTACGGTTTCAGAAGGCAATCTTCTCATCCATCCGGCCAGACGGATAAGGCGTTCCTATCATCCACCGCGGCCACGCAAGGCAGGCTACACTGTACACAGCTGTTTGGCCGCATGACAGGTTCATACCCCGACAAGTAAGGCGTCTGTATACGCGCCCCACCCGAACGGGCCTCCACGATTGCCGGGTCGGCTCTCGCATGCCGTTGCAAGTCGCCCGACAATCTTAACCCCCAGCATCAGCCCCAATCTGGGCGAAAGAAGCCAACACCAGAGACTTCATCGATGTGCCATTGACGGATTTTTAGCCCCGCCTTCAGGCTCATAGGTAACCGACTAGAATACTGCACCACCGGAATTGTATTATATCAAGCAAAAAGCCCTGCGTGCAAATGCTTTTTTTGCGCAGGGCCCTGTCTCTGTGACCTTAAGGTTACAGCTATGTTTTTAACAGGATAAAACCCATCATTTTCTCCGTTTTACTGCTTTTTGCGCCGTAATACTCAAAAATTCCGCCTTTCTCTTCAGGCCCGCCAAGGCCTGCCGGGCCTGTTCGGCGGCCTGCTCCGCCATCCGCTGCGCCGCTTCCAGCCCATATAAGCTCACATAAGTGAGCTTTTGTTCCTTTTCATCCTTTCCCGGCGTTTTTCCCAATTCCTCTGCCGTGGAGGTAACGTCGAGAATATCATCTGCAATCTGAAAAGCAAGCCCAAGCGCTTTGGCATACCCCGTTATGGCTTCTATTTCCTGCGCCTTTGCACCCGCTATATGCGCCCCTGCCAAACAGGCGGCTAATATCAATGCGCCTGTCTTTTCCGCATGGATCTGCCGCAGCGTTTCGGCAGAAACAGCTCGCCCGGCGGCCTGCATATCCCGTACCTGGCCGGATACCATCCCCATGGTTCCTGCCCCCTGGGCCACAGCGCGCATCGCCCTCCATGCATTTTCGCTGTACGCCCGGCTCAGCATCGTCTCATAGGCCAGGCTTTGAAGCCCGTCTCCTGACAGCACCGCCATCGCTTCGCCAAACACCTTATGATTGGTCGGCTTGCCCCGCCGCAAATCATCATCGTCCATGCACGGCAGGTCATCATGGATTAGTGAATACGCATGGATCATTTCCACCGCAGCGGCAAACGGCGCCGCCTCTTCCACATTGCCTCCCAAAAAATCGCAGCAGGCCAGCGTTAGGACAGGGCGCAGGCGTTTTCCCCCCGCCAGCAGGCTGTATGCCATGCCCTCCTTCAGCGGCTCCAGCCGCCCCTCCAGCGCCTCGGACAAAACGGGCTCTACCAGGGATAGATACGCATCATACTGTGCTTGATATGCCTCAGGCTTCAATTTCTATTTCCTTTCCTTCCTGTATCTTTGCGATTCTAGCCCTATATCCATTGAGCTTTTCCTGGCAAAAGGCCGCCAATTCGCTGCTCTTTTCATAGTATTCCATCATCTTGTCTATGGACAGGCCCGGTGTTTCCATTTCCTGGGCCATAGTTTCCAGTTCCGTCATTGCCTGTTCCAGTGTTAATTGCCTTTTTGCGGGCATTGGCTTTCCTCCTTTGTGTCTTTCCAAACAGCCTGTGCAGTGCCGTCTGCAAATATTACGGTAAACATTTCATTTTTTTTGCTCTGTTGTTTGCTTGTCAAAAGCGCGCCTGCCTGATCCCGCAGGATCACATATCCTTTCTTCAGTGCGTGCTGCGGACTCAGCGCTTCTGTACGCGCTGTCAACGCCTTCCATGCCTGTTCTTGCCTGTCCAAGGCTTGCAGCGCATGCAGCTCTGCTTGCTTTTTCATCTGCTGCACCTGCTGCGTCCATTGGTCCATCCGCATTTCCATCTGAACCATCGGCCCGCTCCGCCGCAGAAGGCTGAGCCGGCTCTCGCTTGTATGCAGCGCCTGCTCTATCCTCTTTGCCATGGACTCCCTGAGAAAATCAATGGTCTGCCGCCAGCCGTCCACATGGGGCACCGCCAGCTCCGCCGCGGCTGAGGGTGTAGGGGCACGCAGATCCGCTGCATAGTCCACCATGGTCGTATCGGTTTCATGCCCTACACAGCTTACCACCGGGATTTTGCATGCATATACGGCCCTGGCCAGGCACTCTTCGTTAAACGCCCATAGATCCTCCAGGCTGCCACCGCCCCTGCCTATGAGGATCACATCGATCCCCTCTATACGCTGCAGGGTCTCCAACGCCTCTACCATTTCCTCTGCAGCGCCGTCTCCTTGTACCCGGCAAGGCGCCAATAGAATATCCACACCCGGATTACGCCGCGTAGAAACATTGATAATGTCCCGGATGACCGCTCCTGTTGGCGAGGTAATAACGCCGACCCTTCGAGGAAATCTGGCTAACGGCTTTTTATGGCTGGCGTCAAACAGTCCCTCTGCAGCCAGCTTTGCCTTCAGCGCTTCGTATTTTTCATACAGCATCCCTAAGCCCGCATTGGCCATGGTCTGCGCATAGAGCTGAAAAGCGCCGTCCCGCAAATATAGGTTGGCGCCCCCGCCGATGATCACCTTCATCCCATCTGCCGGACGGAAGCTTAAGTTGCGGTTGTATTGCCGGAACATCACACAGCGCACAGAGGACTGCGCATCCTTCAGCGTGAAATACCAGTGCCCGGAGGAATGTGCCTTAAAATTGGAAAGCTCTCCTTCCACCAGCAGGCCCTGCAGCATTTCATCCCCCGCAATCAGTCGGCCCGCATACTCGTTAAGCTGCGTTACGCTGATCGTCATCATATTCAGCAATTCTTTTAGCATCTTGCCTCCTTTGCCAAAAACGCTGTTCCCACCGCGTTGTCTCCTGCGTACAGCGGGTCGGCAAACGCCACGCTCAATCGCTTCGCCGCTTTGGCGCAGCGCTCCGTAACCACCGTCTTTACCAGTTGATTGGCCGATACGCCGCCTGCTACCAATACATACTCCAATCCCGTTTCTTGATAGGCCCGCACGATGGCCTTGGACAATGCAAGGCCCAGCGATACAAACACGCCCCTTGCGATTTCCTCCTTGGAAACGCCCTTTTCGATGGCCTGCTTTGTCTGTGTCTCGGCGCCGGAAAAGAATAGATCCATGCCCTTTACCGTCACGGTAAAGGGGGCCGCTGTTTCCGTCTGCGCTGCCAACATTTCCAACGCTCGGCCCGCCGGAAAATCCAAGCTGAGTTTGACCCCGGTACGGTCTATCCATTGGCCGGCTGCAATGTCCTGCGTGGCCCCCAAAATTTCTGCCGTATAGCCCTGTCGGCAAATCCTCAAAAGCTCTGTGGTTCCGCCGGACAGGTGTACGCCTATGTATTCTTCCGGCATCTGCAGGCCGATTTCAGCCGCCCGAATATGTCCCTGCTGATGTGAAAAATATCCGATCGGCACGCCCACAGCGCTGGCTATGCTGTCCGCAACCGCCTTTCCTGCCAAAAAAACGGGCATATAGGACCCCTCCGCCTTCCGGGGCTGCGTGCTGACGCCAACACCTGCCAGCATGCTCCCTTCGGCAGCCTCAAACGCGCGGCGCATCAATTCCGGAATTTGCCGTATATGACAAAACACAGCGTCGCTCTGCCGAAGGCCCAGCGCACCGTGTTCTACTGGCAATGGTTGTCGACCATGATACAGCACCTGCCCATTCTCCCCGACAAGCGCCGCGCTCGTTACATAATTACTGGTATCTATCCCCAGCCAAGCTCTCATTGGCCCTTTTCTTCCTCTTCTTTTTTCTTCGCTCTGGAAATGCTTCCCAAAATCCCATTGATAAACTGCTTGCTCTTTGGTTCGCTGTATTTTTTCGCCAACTCCACCGCCTCATTGATGGCAACGGATTCCGGCACGTCCTCCCTGCACAGCATCTCATAGATGGCCAGCCTTAAAATGGAAAGATCCACCTTTCCTATCCTGGATAAACGCCAGCCCACAGCATTCTGCTCAATCAGCGTATCCAAGGAGGCCCTCTGTTCCACAGCGCCTTCCGTCACCTGCCTTAGGTATTGCATATCCTCCGCATCCAGCGCGGCCGGCTCTATGGTTTCCTGGATCATATCATGGTTCAGTTCTCCGGTCAGCTCATACGCATACAGCATACGCATAGCAGCATCCCGGGCTATCTTACGCGACATACTATCCCTCTACCTCAACATTTATTTGTTATGGGAAAACAGTTCCTGCACCAATCTGGAAAATTTTTCTCGATTTTCCTTTTTGGAGCCGAAGTACACACCAACCCCCACACAGGCCGCGATGAAAATGGTTCGCAAAATCCCAAATTCCAGCACGACCAGCGCCAGGATAAGGCCGATCAATCCCCCTATCCATTTGTCTGCATTTCCTCCGAAAAATGAGGAGAAACGGTTGTTATCCATACTTGCTCCCTTTCCTTGATCAGGCTTTTTTCTCGAAAAGTATCTCCACAGCAGCATCCGTGATGCCGCAGGAAGCCTCCAGCATTTGCTTGATTCTGCCTTGCACAGCGGCGGCAAGATCCACCAGGTTGCTCTCCACACCGGCCAGCAAGGTCATCAATATCGTAATGCCGACTTCCTTTTGCATCAGTTTGCATTGTGCGCTCTGCACGCCCTCTACCTGCTTTGCCGTCTGTACACAAAAATCTGCAATGGCCTCCTGGGCAATGCGCACATCCCCCGTCGGCGATACCGATAGGGTCGCCATCTGCTGCGGCTTTCCGCCATTGTCTCCCAGGCCGATCCACATACAGCGAATGGCCAGCAAACACACACACAGCGCCACCAAAACGACCGCGATCTGTACCCAGAGCATACGCAGCGCAGCCACGACCTCCACCATGGAGACCGCGCCGCATGCCACCAATGCCACGCCTACGCTCAGGCAAATTAAGATCAGCATTGCGAGAATCAGCAGTAGTCTTTCGCTTGCTTTCATACTTTTTGTTCCTTCCTAAGGGCTTGTCCTCTTCTGTGATAAACAACAGCTCCCTTGCCGCAATACGTCGTAAGGGAGCCGCCGATACCTGATTACCGTACGCGCGGCGTCTGCTCAGCCGCAGCCTCCGCGACAGCTTCCTCTTTCTTTTCCAACTCAACGCCCTGCACATGGATGTTGATTTCCACTACACGCAGGCCCGTCATCGTTTCGATCCCCTTTTTCACTTCCTTATGGATGTTGTCGCAAACCTCCGGGATCTTTGCGCCGTATTTTACGATGATGTTCAGGTCCACCGCACATTCCTCTGTGCCAACCTCGACCTTTACGCCCTTTGTCATATTTTTACGGCCCAGCAGTTCTGCCACGCCCGAGGTAAAGCCGCCGCTCATTCCTGCAACGCCTTCTACCTCTACCGTGGACAGCCCTGCAATGGTAGCAATCACATCATTATTAAACGTAATCTTTCCGTTCTTTTCGTTTCTGATTTGAACTTCCTGCATATTTTCCTCTGCCATGGAAGCCACCTCCCAACTAAGATTGCTTTATTATACCAGGTTTGAGTGAATAGTACAACTTTGCCCTCGCTGGCTTACTTCCTTGGCATGATTTTGATATTCTCGCTCTTGACTCCCGTCTGCTCGCGCACAATATCCATGATCTGGGCGGCCTGGGCGCTTGTCAGCGCTTCGGTATTTTCCACGACAACATTTGCCGTATCATCCTGTATCGTCACAATGCATTCGCTGAACCCCTTCGCCTTGATCAGGCCTTCGGTATTTGCCTCTGTTTCCATCGTGTTGATCAGTGCCAGCTTCTTTTCATTGGCTTCTTTGATGGAATCCTCGTCGGATTTTTCATCCTTTATGATGGAATCCAGCCACGCGATCTGCTGCTCACGGTTTGTTTTCCTTTCGTTTCTGAAATCCGTATAATAGGTGAGCGCGCTGGCATTGGCCTGCGCAGCGTCCCCCGTTTGGGAGGCGGTAGGCTGCGCCTGTTCTCCGGTTTGGGCCGCCTCGTCGCTCTGCGGAGAAGCGGACGGCTCTTGCATCGCCACCTGCGGGCTGTCTCCCATGTTTTCGTTGAACTTATAGTTCAAAAATCCCGTAAAGCACAACAGTGCGACCAGGCCGAGTAAGATCCAGTTCTTCTTTTCAACTTTCATTGCATTGTCCCCCTTTAAGGCTGTTGTTTCATTTCAAATACTTCTACTTTGGAAGCTTCTACCCCCAGTGCTGTCTGCGCAGCCCTGGAAAGCTCCATTTGTACTGTTAGGTCCTTGGCCCCCTCCGCTACGATCACTACACCCAGCACCTTCGGACGCTTTTCCGTAATCACAACCAGGTCCTCTGAGCCTGAGACCGGCTTTGTGGAGATGGATTGGTTGGTCGTGCTCCTGTTCTGCGCGTCTACGGTGGAGGAGGTTGTAGAATCGTTGTCATAGGCCGGCACCTTTTCCGCCTCCCCCTCATAGGTAATCATGACTTCCACAGCGCCCGCTCCCTTGATGGAGGATAAAATATTGGCCAGCCTCTGTTTTTCCGTCTCCGCATCAAAGGTCGAAGAGGAAGACGCTTGCGCCTGTGCCTGTTCCTTTTCCTCAGAAGCAAATAGCTGTGGCCAGCAAAGCAGCAGCAGCGCCACCATCAGCACCCCGCACAGCACATACTGAAGGCTCTTGGCATTGAGTTTCGGCAGCTTTACATCCCTCCAGTGCATGTGTATCATCACCCCTTGTTATTGATATGTATATGTTGTCCTCGTCCTGTTATGCCCATTGCAAAATCCATTGCACCAATGGCTGGGCCATGGCCAGCGTCATGACCAGCCCCAGGCCTACCCGGCCAAAGCGCTTGAGCCCGCCGCTGGGCAGCAGGATTTCAAACAGCGCTGTCAGCACCCCTGCACACGCAATGGTCATGGCCCAGCTGTATAGCGTGACTTTCATAGATCTCATCCCCCCATATTCAGCGTACCTGCCCGGATCAGCAGCGTTAGGCTGATAAACATCATGATGCCGACGCTCAATACAGCAATGTACAACAGTGTTGTCACCTGAGAAAGATCCTGCAGGCACCCTGCCAAGCGTTTCTCCTCAAAGGGCTGCATCAGCGCCGCGGTGAGCTTCAGCGTCAGCGTGACCGCCACAATCTGCATCACGGGTGACGCCATCTTGCACGCGATGAGGATCAGGCCCATGACGCCCACACCGTTTTTTACAACAAGTGAGCAGCCAATCAGGGTATCCATCGTCCCGGAGAACATCCCCCCTACCACCGGTACAAATTTATCCATTGCAAACTTGGCGGTCCGCAGCGTAACACCGTCATACGTAGAGCCCGTCAGCCCCTGAATGGCCATTGTCCCTAAAAAAATGACGAATACCAACCCTGTCAGCCATGTAGCGCATTTCATCACCAGCTTTGTCATGCGCGAAATGCGGATCTTATCCGAAAGGTTTTGTACGACAGTCAGTACGCCGCTGACCAAAATCGCCGGCAGCGAAAACTTATGCACCATCGTCACGATAGCGCCTGTCAGCATGCTCATAGCCGGCTGAAAAATGCCTGCGCTGGCCAAGCCCCCGACTGCTGTCAGCAGCGTGATGAGCACGGGAAACATCGCCTGCATCAGTTGTGTCATCTCTACAATGGCCGTTGAGCCAACCACAAACGCCTGTACCAAGGCCCGCACTACCACAGATACCGCCAATGCATACGATAGAAACCCGCATACCTCCGCCACCTCGCCGGACAGCACGCGCGGCCCGACGGCCCCCAGCAGCGACATCACGCAGCAGAGCAGGATTAGCTGTACCATCATCTGCATATTTTCGCGCAGTGCCGCCACAAACCCTTGGCCGAAAACCGAGAGGATCTGCATGGCATCCAGCTTGTTTTCCCCTTTTCCTAAGGCAATGATATAATCGTTAAAGCTGCCTCCGTCCAGGAGCTGCTGGGCCATTTCATTGTCCTCCCAGCCCTGCTGCAAATCGGATAGGTCCAGTCCATTGAGCGTGTTTTGCAGCTCTGTTTCAAACTCCTCTTCGCTCTGCTCCTGGGTTTGCTGCGGCTGTTGTTCCCCACCCTCTTCCTCTGCCTGCGCTGCCATAGGGCAAAGACAGAGCAGCAATAGGCAAACCAGAGCCCAGCGCTTCATGGCAGTATGGAGCTGAGCAGCTCCAGCAGGTTTATGACAACTGGTACGCATAGCCCCAGCATGATTACCTTCCCTCCCAGCTCCACCTTGGAAGCAATGGCATTTTCTCCGGCATCCTTGCAGGCCTGTACGCCAAACTCCGCAATGTAAGCAACGCCTGTGATCTTCAGCATCGTCGTAAAGATCGTAGCGTCCATCTGAAATTTCGCGCCGATCTCCGCCAGCCTGGAAAGCAGCAGCGCCGCCTGGTCTATCACGGAAAAAACCACCAGCGCGCCGGTAGCCAACGCGCATAGCATAGCCAGCTCCGGCCTCATAGGGCGAAGCACCAGCGTTAGCAGCGCGCCAATGATGCCAATGGATACAATCTTTATCATGCTCTGCCTCCTAATAGAGGTTGAATACGTTTTTTACACTCTCAAACAGATCGCTGATTACACCAATCACCATCACCAGCACAATGACCAAGCCGGCAATCGCCACCATGGTAGCCATATCGTCCCGTCCGGATTTGCTTAGCAGTTGGCTCAATACCGCTACCACGATCCCGATTGCAGCGATACGAAATATCAAATCTACACTCAATCCAATCCCCGCCTTTTATAAAAATAAAATCAGCCATACGGCGCCGCCCAGCACACCCATCATGCGGTACAAGCGCCCTTTTTTCTGCCATTCCTGCTGCGCATCCGCCATCTGCTGCGTCAGTCTTTGCGCGCATAATGCGAAGGCTGCTTCCTGGTCCTCCCTATGGCTTCCAATCCGTTCAAACAGCTCTTCCAGGCTTTGTTTTTCCTCTTTCCCCAAGCTCTCCTGAAAGGTTGTCGCCTGGGTTTTCTCTGCCAAGGCGCCCTTCAGAGCTTCCGCTGCGCTGTCTCCCTTGCCGAGTTTTTGCGCCAGCATGGAAAGGAATGCCTGTGCATCGCCCTCTGTGCTCTGCGCTGTGCGCTGCACCGCCTGCGACAGCGGCTCTTGGTAATACCGCAGCCGTACGCTCAAGGTATCCAAGATCCCCTGTAAGGTCTCTATCGCCTTGCAGCGCTGCCTTAGCCTATCCGCCGCTACAAACCCCAGTGCAGACGAGCATGCGAACAAGACGATACACAATACCAGCTTCATCGTATGCCTGCCATCGGGCACAGCTTTTGATCCAAGCGCTTGATGATCCGGCCTGGTGCTTGGCCCAATACCAAATATCTTTCAAATACACGCTCCTGGATCAATAGGCGCATGCCCTGCCGCTGCATCAGGTCGTTTTCATCCTTTCCATGTACCGTCGCCAAGACCTTGACCCCCGCAAACGCCGCCTCCATCACCGCTTTTGCATCCTCCTCCCCGCCCAGCTCATCTGTCACCAGTACTTGCGGCGATAAGCTTCTTAACGCCATCATCATGCCTGCCGCCTTGGGACAGCCGTCCAAAACATCCGTTCTCAGCCCTACATCCAACTGAGGCACGCCCGCTACACAGCCTGCAAGCTCTGCCCGTTCATCCACCAAGCATACCCGTTTGCCCCCAACGCCAAATATGCCGTCGGAAATCTGCCTTGTCATGTCCCGCAGCAGGGTGGTTTTCCCCATCATCGGCGGGGATATGATCAGCGTAGAATACACACTGCCCTGCGGCCGCGCCACACGCATCGCTTCATCTGCACAGCCTTTGAGCTCCCTCATAATGCGCACACATGCGCCTGCACAGTGGGATAACGCCGCCACCTTGCCGTCCTTGACGGTAATACGCCCCGCCAGTCCTAGGCGATAGCCGCCCTTAAGCGTCAAAAACCCTTGGCGGATTTCTTCTTCATAGGCATATACCGAGTGCTGGCAGGCCGCTTGAAACAGGTATTTTATCTCCTCCTGCGTCATCCTCAGGCTGCCGTCCGGTGTTTTGGAGGTTTGTCCGTTGCTTTTGATAAATACATCGCCTGTCCCACAGGAAATCATCAGCGGGCGTCCGCATCGCATCCGCACTTCATCTACCGCCGCCATCGTTTCCATTGGCAATGCCAAAAGCGCCTTGGCCACAGTTGGCGGCCATAGTTCCTGCAGATCCGTCATCCATTTCGGTTTCTTTTGCATGAAAGGTTTCCTCCTTTTGTGAAATGTATATGTATAGGCTCACCATCATAGTCCAGGTTTGTCCGCACAAAAAAGAAGGATTCCTGTCATAAAAAAAAGAGCAGGGATTCCCTGCTCTTTTTAGCTCTGCCCAGCAAAAGAGCCGCATCACGTATGCGGCTCTGTGTTTTATTCTGTCGGTTCTTCCTTTTCTTCAAACAGTATTTGATGGCATTCCGGGCATACCAGTTCTTCCTTGCCCAGCATATCCTGGTCAAAATACACCGTCTCATGGCAATGGGGACATTCTATTTCCAAAAAATCATCGTCCTCGTCCTCCAGGATGCCGCCCTCAAACAGCTCGTCCTCCAGGTCGCTCAGGTCCTCGTCGATGGCCTCTACATATTCGTTGAGCTCATCCACATCGTCCTGCACCTCATCCACTGCATCCGAAATATCCTGCAATACGTCGATGATCTTCAAGATCAGCTTGTCCTCTGCCGACTCCTCCTTGATGCCGAGCCCATCGGACAATCCCCTCAAGTATGCCACACGTTCTGATAAATAAGCGCTCATCATTTCTCCTTTTGTATTGTTATACGCGGCTCATGTATTCCCCGGAGCGGGTATCTACACGGATCACATCCCCTTCGTTGACAAACAAAGGAACATTGACCACAGCCCCGGTCTCCAAGGTTGCGGGCTTTGTGCCGCCCGTGGCCGTATCGCCTTTGATGCCGGGATCGGTCTGCGTGATGGCCAGTTCCACAAAGTTCGGGGCCTCTACGGAGAAGGCCTGTCCCTTAAAGAATTTTACATCTACCGAGGTATTCTCCTTTACATACTGCATCGCATCCTCGACCAGTTCACGATTCAGCGGCAGCTGCTCATAGGTCTCGTTGTCCATAAAATAATACAGATCCCCATCATTGTAGAGGTATTCCATGCTCTTTGTCTCTACATGCGCCCTGGGGTACCGCTCTGTCGGGCTGAAAGTGCGCTCTAATACGTTGCCATTGACCACATTTTTGATCTTGGTGCGCACAAACGCCGCGCCCTTGCCCGGCTTTACATGCTGAAAGTCTACAATGACCCAGACGGCCCCATCGATCTCCACGGTTTGGCCTTTACGAAATTCGCCAGCAGATAACATTTGTTAAGTCCTCCTCAAAATCACAGTATAATCAGTTCCTTCGGCGAGGCGGTGAAGTTTTCAAACCCGTCCTCTGTAATACAGATGGTATCCTCGATGCGGACGCCGAATTTCCCCGGCAGATAAATGCCCGGCTCTACAGACAAGCACATGCCTGGCTGCAAGACATCCTCACACGACGGAGAAAACCGCGGATCCTCGTGGATCATCAGCCCAAAGCTATGGCCCAGGCCATGCTCAAAGCAATCGCCGTATCCCATCTCATCGATATAGCCCCGCGCAATATAGTCCACATTATTGCATATCATGCCGGGGTGGATTTTGTCAAGGGTACGCTTTTGCGCCTCCCATACGATTTGATATATTTTTTTCATTTCATGGCTTGCACTGCCCAGCGCGACCGTACGCGTCATATCTGAGCAGTATCCGTCGTATTTACAGCCGAAATCCATGGTAATAAAGTCTCCGCAACTCACCTGTCTATGGGAAGGCTGGGCATGCGGCATCGAGGAGTTCGGCCCCGAGGCAACGATGGTGCCAAACGAATTTTCACAGCCTTTCTTTGCCATGAAATACTCTAACTCCGCCTTGATCTCCAGCTCCTCCATCCCCGGACGGATGAACGAAAGCATATACGAAAACGCCTCATCCGTCACGCGCTGTGCCCGGCGGATATTCTCGATTTCCCCCGCATCCTTGATCTGCCTTTGGCGGTTCAGCGTCTGTCCCAGATCCAAAAACTCCACCTGTGGCAGCTGCGCACAAATCTCATGATACCAGCTTACCGTTTGCTTATCCGCCTCAAACCCAATCCGTAAGCAGCGCCCTTCCTCGTTTCTTTTTTTCAGTTCTGTGGCCAGGCTCACGCCGTGCCCCGTCTTTATCACGGTAAAATCAGGGCATTGCCTTTCCGCCTGCTCGGAATAGCGGGAATCCGTCAATAGCCATTGTTCCTTGGCATCCAGCACCAATAGCGTCTCGGTATTGGTAAACCCGCTCAAATACCGCACGTTTTCATAGCTGGATACCAACGCCGCATCTATGCCCAATGCACCAAACTGCTGCATAAATCTTTCACATCTTTGATTCATTCTGCCAAGCCTCCCGTGCCCTTAGATATATGTTTCGGTATGTGGCCGCATCCTCTGCCATCATGCCGCTGGATTCGCAAATCACCACCGCCGCATACTCCCTTTGCGCGAACAGCGCGGCCAAAGGATCAAAATTCGGCCCGTATTGTATATCCTGATAGTTCCAATGCCGTTTTTCCCCGCCCTTGGTAAATTCAATGCGGGAAAAGTGTACATGGATCTGTCCGGCTCTTTCTTTTCCCAAGCTTGCTTCTATGCTATCCAGCACAGCGGCAAAGCTTTGCCTATCGCCGAACTGCCCCAAACGCCTGGCATAGATATGCCCGAAATCCACACATGGAATCAGCCTCTTATCCAGCGCGCAAAGGCGCAGTATCTCTTCTATATCGCCAATCTGCCCTATCTTTCCCATCGTCTCCGGGCAAAGCGTGATCCCGTTTAGCAGGCCCTGGGCCTCCAGCTTTTCCAGGATCTCAGGAAACAACGCCAAAATATTTTCTACCGCTTGTTCCCGTTCCAGCTTTCCCTGGGCGCCGGGATGAAAAATCACCCGTTTTGCGCCCATCCACTGCGCGGCACGGCAGGCTTGCTCAAAATATTTCAGGCAGTTTTCCTTTTTTTGCTCCTCTTCCGTAGCCAGGTTGATAAAATAGGGCGCGTGTACGCTTTTTTGTATCCCATAGATGTCAAACGCCTCTCCGATCTGCCTGGCGCTTTTTTCCGTGATGCGCACACCCCTGCCAAAGCTGTACTCAAACGCATCCAGCCCGAAGTTATCATGCAGCCACTTCGGCTGCTCTACCGTTGCTTTATGCCCCTCTGCAAAAAAGCGTTCCGAGTTTCCAGAGGGGCCGAATCTCATGTGCATACTCTGCTTCTCCTTATATTTTTTATTGTAGTACAAGACTCGGATGTATGCAATGACTTCCCTTTATTCCTCCAGCGCATCTCGGAGCAGGCGCAGCGCCTTTTTTTCAATCCTGGAAACATACGACCGGGAAATCCCCAGCAGATCTGCAATCTCTCTTTGCGTCTTGCAGCGCCCGGCCACTAGCCCAAAGCGCAATTCTATGATCACCCTTTCCCGTTCTCCCAATACCTTTTCAATGGCTCCCTTCAAGCGCTGCACATCCATATTGGTTTCTGCCTGCTGCTCCGTACAATCGGAAGAAATGCCCATCACGTCCATCAGGCGTACCTGGTTTCCGTCCTTATCCGTGCCAATGACCTCGTCAATGCCGATCTCTCCCTTTGTTTTTTTCTCTTGCCGCAGGCTCATCAAGATCTCATTTTCAATGCACCGCGCCGCATAGCTGCCAATCGGCCGTCCGCGCTCCGGGTCAAAGGTATTGACCGCTTTGATCAACCCTATGCTGCCAATGGAAATCAAATCGTCTAAATCCCTGCCATTGACGGCATATTTTTTGCAGATATGCGCCACCAAGCGCAGGTTGTGGGTAATCAGGCTGTGTTTTGCTTCCTGGTCCCCTTCCATCATGCGCACAATGGTTTCCTTTTCCTCCTCCTTGGACAGCGGAGATGGAAAGGTAGGCCCATAGGAAACGCTGCCGACCAAAAGCACAAGCTGACTTAAGCACAGTAATGCCATACTAAACATCAAACGATCCCTCCTTGCTTTGAAAGGATACGCCCAACAGCTTGTAAGAAAGAACAAGACCGCCAAATTGGCGGCCTGGTCTCCTATGCTCTCTTTGCTTCTGCTTCGGTCTTTTTTCGCCGGGGATAAGGAAGGATCGAAAGTAAAAATCCCATCGGTATAAATAAAACGCAGATATAAATGTACCTTAAGCTAAAGGCTATCGGCGTACCGATCAGCGTGCCTGCCCACATAAACAGCGGGATCAGAAACACCCATAGGAACCGGTACTTTTTCCGTGAAATTACAATCGTTGCATTGCATAATGCCAGCCACGCAAAAAACGCCGCGCTGATATAGTGCTTGGGAGACACGAGTTCATCAAAGGAAAATCCAAATATTTTCTCAAAGTAATCTACGCTTACCAGCCCCTGTCCCTCAAACCAAACATCCTTTTGGATATACGCTGTGCTTTTTCCCCTCGTAATGTCCCAAAAGCCCAATGTTTCCAGCAGATGCGCCTTTACCACGCTTCCCGGGTTTCTCATGGCAATGCTGGCCCATACCCTGATAAACTCGTCCTTATGCTCATTGAGATACTCATTATCAAAGGAGGAATCCCATTTGATCTGATCCACAATGCACGGCGCGTACATTTCCTTCATCTTATCAATGGGCATGATATGGTCAAGAAACCGCATCTGATCCTCGCTCACATCGCCTTCCGTGCTTATAACATAGGCAATATGCTGCAGTATCGGGCCATAGCTTTCCACCGTTTTGATTGCATTGTATCCCAATTTGTCGTACAGCGGCCCTTGTATCCCAAAAATAGCGACCATCGTACCGATCGACAGCAGCACAAATTTTTTCAACGGTCCGCGAAGCCTTTTTCTATACGCAATGAAGAGGATAAGGGTAATGATCAGCACCAACGGCAGAGTATTATTGCGCAAAAATGCAACCAGCAATCCCAATACGCAGTACTTGACAGCGCCTTTCCAGGTAAACAGCACTTTTCCGTCGGATAAGCAAATGTCTAGCATACAGATCGCAAATAAGAATAACGCCAAAGAAAAGGGCGTATCCTTCCAAACGGCAATGGCATAGTACGGAATCAAAGGGAAAAAGCAAAAGAAAGCGCCCGACAGAGCAATATAAGCCCATGCTACATTGTGTTTGTACATCCAATACAAAAAGTATGCCAGCACCAAGGCCATGGCAGCGCATTGCGCTAGGGTAAACAGGCCGATGGAAAACTGCAGGCCCTGCCCCAGCAACCCGCCGATCCCAATGAACAGCTTAATCATCAGCATGTAAAGGATCGGATGGTTGTTTGTAACCACTTCTTTCCCCGTTGCCTGAGAGATGGAACGAAACGTATCTGAAAACACGCCGCCTGGGAAATAGGACAAATAATAGGGAAGCCAGCATAGCAGCAATATGCCGGCGAAAATCCAAAAATAATATTTTTTATAATTTCTGTTTGCCGCAATGCTGTGACTTTCCGCTTTGCCAAGCAGCCACTCAAACAGACAAACAACTGAATAGGAAAGGAGCAGGTATAGCAAAAAGGTAGCAAGATAGCCTGCCTCAAAGGGCAGAAAATGATTGTCCGCAAGGCTCCCAAAGTTGGAACCGCCGAACACGACCATATGGCTCAGCATCATCATAGCGGCAAACAAACACGCAAAAACGACTTTTGCGATCAGCCCTATTTTATTTTGCCTGCCGCAGAATATCTCCCAATATTCTATTCCATATAAACGGATCCTCTCGTTCATTTCCGCTTTTCCCTCTCCTATTGTTCCAGCACTTTTTTCCTGGTGATGAAATTAAACACCATGACAATCGCTGTGGCCCCGATTTTTACAATCATATAGTGCCAATGCAAACATTCTACGCCTACCCACATGGCCAGTGCGTTGAGGCTCAACCCGAGGAGGCTGAAAATCACAAACAGCACAAAATTCCGTGTCTTGCTGTATTCTTTTTTAACGGCAAAGACCCAACGCACGCTTGCAGCGTAATTAAAAACCGTAGAAATGCCGAAAGACAGCATAGAGCTCAACAAATAGTACAGGCCGGCCCATTCCGTTAACACGAACAGCAGCCCATAATCCAGCAGCGTAGCTAAGATGCCTACAACGCCAAACTTTGCAATTTGCTGTACCAATCGCTCCATTCTGCTCCATTCCCCATAGCATTTATTTCATATAGCTTGGATTGTAGCATACCGCTGCTCTTTCTACAAATCGTACTAGCCGATTTCATAAAAAAGAGCCGGAAGCCCGGCTCTTTTCAAAGGTCTCATTGCCCTGCTGTGTTGTTTTTCTCATCAGCCTCAATCCACAGCGGACGATATTTTTCCACGTTGGCATTGTGCTCCTGCAAGGTCTTAGAGAACACGGTCTCCCCTGTCTCAGGATCGCCTAGGCAGAAATACAGGTAATTTTCATCTAGGTACGTTTCATCCGGATACAAGGCCGCCTCGATGGCCTCCTTGCCGGGATTGCAGATCGGCCCTTCCGGCAAGCCCTTGTTCTTATACGTGTTGTATGGGGAGTCGATGGCCAAATCGTCACTAGTAAGGTTCAACCGCTTGATGCCGATGATATATTGTACAGACGCACAGCTTTGCAGCGGCATCCCCGCTTTCAGGCGGTTGTGAAATACGGCGGATACCTTCTTAAAGTCCGCGCTTTTTGCCTCCTTTTGGATCAGGGATGCCAGGGTGATTACTTCATCCGTTGTCATGTCCAGCTCTTCTGCGCGCTTCTGGTACGTATCAGAGTAAATCTGTGTAAACCGGTACCATAGCTTGTTCGCAATTTCTTCCGGCTTTGCATCGGAATACACCTCATACGTATCCGGGAATAGGTACCCCTCTGCCGGGTTTTTCCGCTTATCCTTTTCCTTGACCGGTTCTTCCAAGAAAGGATATGCCTGCGTATAGGGGGACAGGTCCTTCAGCGCATCGGTAAACTCCTCTGGCTTGTCCACGATGCCTTTCTGCACCAACAAACTGGCGATATCATCGACCGTATACCCTTCTTTTATCAAAAGCTTAGCTACGTTATCCGTGCTTTCGCCGCTGCAAAGGGTATTGATGATATCCTTCAGCTCCATAGAAGGGGACAGCTCGTATGTGCCGCTGCGCAGCTTGCTTCCCTTATCGTACAGGTCCACATAGAGTTTGAAGATGGTTTTATTTCGGATGATCCCATTTTCCTCTAAGATCCTTCCAATGGTATTGATTCCGCTTCCTCTCGGAATCTCCACCTCGATTACTGTCTTATCCGAAGCATTCACCGGCGCCAGATACTTGGCATGGATAAAGCCCCACAGCGCCAGGCCGATCAGCAGCACCAGGCCCAAGCTTACCAAAAAGACCTTGGTGGGCCTGTTGATACGCTGCAGTACGCCATCCATCTGGACACGCGCCTGCGTTTCTCTCAGATCGGATGTAGACGCTGCATGTTTAGATTTACTTGTCTGCTTTTTTCTCATGCTTCCTCCCGGTTTGCTTTAGGCGCCGAAACCCAAGTCCATCTGCACAGCGTCTGCCAGGATCTTGAAAATATCGCTCATCAGCTGATTGAGACGATGCTCCGCCAGCATAAAGCTCGTAAGCTCCGTGTTCAGAGACAGCACGCCCATCAGCTGCTGATACTGCTGCTGCATTTCATCCGTCACGGGCTGCCCCGCCATTTGAGCGCCCATGACCTGGCGCGTCAACTCCGTATACTTATCATACAGATTCTTGTTCAAATCATTGGAAAATGCCTCTTCCTTGGCCTTTAGATAGCTTTGGTATATTTCGCTTTCCTTGATCTCTTTAGCCAATTCATACGCCTTATCATAGTTTTGCATGGTTTAACGCCTCCTGATCTACATCCAAAACAATGGGCAAAATCATCGGATTCCTCTTGGTCTGCTGATACAGAAAATTCCGTACATTGCTGCGAATGCTGTTTTTCAGCGTGGTATAGTCGCCCGCTACACGTTTGTTCTCCAGCTCCTTTACCGTATTGATGACAATCGCCCTCGCTTTGATGAGCAATTCCTCGCTTTCCCGTACATAGACAAACCCGCGGGAAATCAGTTCCGGTCCGGAAATCAGCGCCCCTGTCACGGCATCTACTGCCAGCGTAACGATAAACAGGCCGTCCTCGCTGAGCATTTTGCGGTCTCTCAGCACTACATTGCCGATATCCCCAATGCCGCTTCCGTCCACAAATACCGCTCCAGAGGGCACGTCCTCGCCAAGGCGGATCCCTTTTTTCGTCAGCTCCACTACCTTGCCGATTTGCGGCGTCACCATATTCGCCGCCGGAATGCCCTGCTCCTCTGCCGTGATGGAATGCTGCCGCAGATGATGAAATTCGCCATGGATCGGCATAAAGAATTTAGGCTTTGTCAGCGCCATCATCAGCTTCTGCTCTTCCTGGCAGGCATGCCCGGATACATGCACCTCGCTGATCCTATCGTTGATGACCTTGGCCCCCTTTTGGATCAGGCGATCAATCATATTGGTCACGGCTTTTTCATTCCCCGGAATCGGCGAGCTGGATAGGATCACCATATCGTCTGACCGAATCGAAATCGTCCTATGTTCGTCGTTGGACATGCGCACCAGCCCGCTCAGCGGTTCCCCTTGGCTGCCCGTGGTCAAAATAACGACTTGATCCGGGTCTACAAAATCCAGCTGGCGGTCATCCAAAAGCGTGCCTTTGCGAATTTTCAGATACCCGATCTCCGTAGCAATCTCCGTGATCCTCTGCAGGCTCCGGCCTGCCACATAGATCTTTCTGCCTCTGCTTTCTGCAATTTTTATGATCTGCTGGATTCTGCTTACATTGCTGGCAAAGGTTGCCACAAATATGCGCCCCGTCGCCTGTGCAAACAAATCATCAAACGATTTGGCCACGCGCTGTTCGCTCATGGTATAGCCCGGTCGTTCGGAGTTTGTGCTTTCACTCATCAAAAGCTGTACGCCCTTGCGGCCCAGGTTCGCAAAAGCGGCCAGATCCATCATCTCACCGTCAAGCGGCGTATAATCCACCTTGAAATCGCCCGTATGCAAAATGGTGCCCACCGGCGTTTCGATTGCCAGCGCATACGCATCCGCGATGGAATGGCTCACCTTCAAAAATGTAATGGTAAAGCAGCCCAGCTTTACTTTAGACCCCGGTTTGATGGCATTGCTCCTGATCCCCTTGATGCGGTGCTCTTCCATCTTGTGGTCGATCAGCGCCAGCGTCAGCCGGCCGCCGTAAATCGGCACATTTTTGAAATCCTTGAGGATAAAGGGCGTAGCGCCAATGTGATCCTCATGCCCATGGGTAAACAAAAAGCCGCGGATCTTTTCCTTGTTCTTTGCCAGATAGGATACGTCCGGAATGACATAATCAATGCCCAGCATATCGGATTGCGGAAATGTCATGCCGCAGTCTACAACGATGATATCGTTTTCATATTCGATCACCGTCATATTTTTGCCAACCTCGCCGATGCCTCCCAGCGGGATGATACGTACCGTCGGCTGGTTTTCGTTGGCCTTGCGCCTGCTGCCCTCAGCCTGCTTTGTTGTTCTGCGCCTTACCGGCGTTTTGGCCGCTGCTTTTGCTTTTTTCGCAGCCTTTGTGCCCGTCGTAGCCTTGGCTGCTTCAGCGCCCTTTGCTTTTACAGCAGGCTTTCGTATACGGCGCCTGCTTGTTGTCGTTTTCTTTTCTTCCAAGTGATTCCTCTCTTTTCATTTTATAGGATATATTTCTTGAGCGCTGCCAGGTCCATATGGTGCTTTAATCGTGCTTCCACGTACACCTTGTCGATGACGACCTCTCCCTGCATGGTATCCGCTTCAAAGGAAACCTCCTCTAAAAGCTGTTCTAAAATCCCCTGCAGGCGTCTAGCGCCTAAGTTTTCAGAATTTTCATTGGATTCATACGCAAATTCTGCGATGGCATCTATGCCGTCTTCGGTAAATTTCAGCTCGATCCCTTCTGTGCCCAGCAAAGCGGCATATTGCTTTGTCAGCGCATTTTCAGGCTCTATCAGAATGCGTTTGAAATCCTCTACCGATAAAGAATCCAGCGTTACGCGGATAGGGAAGCGGCCTTGCAATTCGGGAATCAGATCCTCTACCTTTGCCACATGAAACGCGCCGGCCGCAATAAACAGCATATGGTCGGTCTTTACCGGCCCGTACTTGGTATTGACCGTGCTGCCTTCCACAATGGGCAGAATATCACGCTGTACGCCCTCACGGGAAACATCCGGACCGCCGCCCCCTGCCGTCTGTCGGCCAGCGATTTTATCGATCTCATCCAGAAATACGATGCCTTCGGTTTCCGCACGCTTGAGCGCCTCTCCGTTGATATCTTCCCTATCTATGAGCTTGTCGCCCTCCTCCTGCTCCAAAACGCGCCGCGCTTCGGAAACGGAGAGCTTGCGGATCTTTGTCTTTTTCGGCATCATGCCGCCCATGATCTCTCCCAGGTTTATATCCACGCCTGCCTGCGACAAATCCATGTTCGGTTTATCCTCTACCTCTAATTCTACCATCTGATCCTCTAAAAGTCCCGCATCCAGCTGCATTTCTATGGCGCTTCTGGTGGATTCGCGTACGGAAATTTCTTCCGGCGTCTCCGTTTTGGCCGGTTCATTGCCGGAAGCCGTCGGCCCAAACAAGGCTGCAAACGGATATTGCGGTTTGGGCTTTTCTTCCGGCTTATCCTCTTTCGGCATCAGCAGGTCTATCAGCCTTTCCCTTGCAGATGCTTTTGCCTTCTCAGAAACGCCGTTGATGCGTTCCTCTCTCACCATATGGATAGAAGCTTCTACCAGGTCGCGCACGATGGACTCTACATCCCGGCCCACATAGCCGACTTCTGTGAATTTCGTCGCCTCTACCTTCACAAACGGAGCCTTGACCAATTTGGCCAGCCTCCGGGCGATCTCCGTTTTGCCCACACCCGTTGGCCCCATCATCATGATGTTTTTGGGCATAATCTCCTCTGCTACCTCTTCAGGCAGCAGGCTCCTGCGATACCGGTTTCTCAGCGCAATGGCCACAGCGCGCTTTGCCCCTGCCTGGCCAATGATATATTTATCCAGTTCCTCTACGGTTTGCCGCGGTGTCAACTCTGCCATGGTCACGCCTCCTCTACGGTGATATGGTCGTTGGTAAAGATGCAGATTTCCCCTGCAATCTCTATGGCTTTTCTCGCAATCTCTTTAGCGGATAGATCGGTATTGCGCACCAATGCCCTGGCCGCTGCCAGCGCAAAGTTTCCGCCTGAGCCAATGGCCGTGATGCCGTCATCCGCATCAATGACCTCCCCGCCGCCGGAAACCACCAGCAGCTCTTCGCCGTCCGTACAGATCAGCATGGCCTCCAAGCTTCGCATCGCCTTATCGCTGCGCCAGTCCCTGGCCAGCTCCACAGCAGCGCGCATTAAGCTGCCGCTGAACTGCTCCAGCTTGGCTTCAAACTTTTCCGTAAGCGCAAAGGCATCCGCCACACCGCCCGCAAAGCCGATGATCACTCTGTCATGGTAGATACGGCGCACCTTTTTCGCGGTCGCCTTCATTACGACCTGTTCCCCGAGCGTCACCTGTCCATCGCCTGCAATGGCGCATTTTCCATCCTTTTTAACACCCACTATGGTGGTTCCGTGTAGTTCCATTGTCCTAGCCTCCTATCCTTCTATATACGAGATCCAATGTTCAAATGCTTCTTTTGCCTGTTCACTCCGCAGCTTTTGCTTTTGGGCTTTGGGCATACGCTTTGCCTCCAGAGGCGCCATCAGCCCAAAGTTCATATTCATCGGCTGAAAATCCTTGCCGTCGTATTCGCTGATATAGTGAATCAACGCCCCCATGGCCGTCCGCGTATCCGGCGCCGGCGCCTGGCGGCCTTCCATTTGCAGTGCGCAGCACAGCCCTGCCCACAGCCCCATCGCTGCGGATTCCATATAGCCTTCCACGCCTGTGATCTGTCCTGCAAATCGGAGGCTTGGCTGCGTTTTGAGCTGTAATGCTTGGTCAAGCATCTGCTTAGGCAGGTATGTGTTTCTGTGCATCACGCCGTACCGCAGATACTCCGCATTCTTCAGCGCTGGAATCATCCCGAATACACGCCTCTGCTCCGGAAATTTCAAATTCGTCTGGAACCCTACCAAGTTATACATCGTACCAGCTCTATCTTCTCTGCGCAGCTGTACAGCAGCATAAGGCCGTTTCCCTGTATTAGGGTCCGTTAGCCCCTTTGGGCTCATCGGCCCGAACAGCGGCGTCTGATATCCCCTGGCGGCTATCGCCTCAATGGGCATACAGCCTTCAAAATGCTGCACATCAAACGCATGAAGCTCCGCCCGCTCCGCCTGCACCAAGGCTTGGTAAAACGCATCATACTCTTCCCTTGTCATCGGACAATTCAAATAATCCGCGGGCTGGTCGTACCGGCCTTGAAAAAAGGCGCAAGACATATCTATGCTTTCAGACGATACAATCGGCGCTGCCGCATCGTAAAATGAAAGCGGCTCACCGCACAGCGCATTGATTTTTGCCGCCAACGCACCCTCCGTCAGCGGGCCGGTCGCAACGATGACATAAGGATGGTCAGGCAGGCTGTCCGCTTGCTTTTCTACGCGCTCAATGTTTGGATGCGCTGTAATCTTTTCCGTGACCATCCTGGCAAATGCCTCTCTGTCTACCGCGAGAGCGCCGCCTGCCGGCACTGCTGTCTCCTCCGCGCACGAAAGCAGCAATGAGCCCAGCCGGCGCATTTCCCTTTTTAATATGCCCGAGGCGCTGTCCTCCTTAAACGCCTTCAGAGAATTGCTGCAGACCAGCTCTGCCAAGTATGCACTCTTGTGCGCTGGTGAAAAATGCGCCGGCTTCATTTCCCACAACGCCACCTTTTTCCCACGGCAGGCCAACTGCCAGGACGCCTCGCACCCTGCCAGGCCTCCGCCAATGATGATGGCATCAGGTTGTTTCATCTTTTTTCTTTTCCTTTTTGGTATATTGGCGGTGCTTGCATTCAGGATTGGTACACTGATGATAGGGGACACGGTTGCGCCCAAACTTCAGCACCATATCTCCGCCGCAAACTTCGCACTTGTCCAGTACCGGCTGATCCCAGGATACAAAATCGCATTCTGGATATCCCTCACAGCCAAAAAACACCTTTCCTTTTTTGGATTTTTTCTTGATGACCTTTTTCCCGCATTTTGGGCACGGTACGCCAATATCCTCAATCAGAGGCTTCGTATTCTTGCATTCCGGATAGTTCGGACAAGCCAAAAATTTTCCATATCTTCCTGTCTTGATGACCATCATCGCCCCGCACTTTTCACAGGGGATGTCCGTAACCTCTTCCGGCATTTTCACTCGTTCTGTTGTCTCTGCTTTTTGCAGGGTCTCTGAAAATGGGCCGTAAAAATCCTCCAGCATTTTCTGCCAGTTTGCCCCCTCTTCTACCTCATCCAGCTTGGATTCCATATCCGCCGTAAACTTCGTATCGACTATTTTTTGGAAATTATGCTTCATAAAATCCGTCACAATGAATCCCAGCTGCGTTGCATGCAGCGTTCTTCCTTCACGCTCTATGTATTCCCGGTCTATGATGGTAGAAATGATGGTCGCATACGTGCTTGGGCGGCCGATCCCCTGCTCTTCCAACGCTTTGACCAGCGTTGCCTCGCTAAACCGCGCCGGCGGCTGGGTAAAGTGCTGTTTACACTCTGACGCAGTCAGCTGGCAGCCGACGCCTTCCTCCAGTTCCGGCAGCTGGCGGCCGCCTTCCTCCTCTTGCTCATCCCTGCCCTCTACATAGAGCACACGATAGCCCTCAAAGCGCACAATGCTGCCCGTGGTCCGAAACGTATACGGGCCGCCTTCGATATCCGCCGTGAGCGTATCGGAAACTTCGCCCGTCATCTGGCTCGCAACAAAGCGATTGTAGATCAATTCATAGACTCTATACTGCTGCGCATCCAAGCTTCCCCTCAGGCTTTTCGGCGTGCGGAACAACGATGTAGGCCGGATGGCTTCATGCGCATCCTGCGAACGGTTTTTATTGCGGTAAAAGTTTGGTTTTCCCGGCAAATACTTTGGCCCAAAGGTCTTTTCAATATAATCTCTGGCCTGGGCTACCGCTTCTGACGCAATGCGTACGCTATCCGTACGGATATAGGTAATCAAGCCCACGGCGCCCTGTCCTTCCAGGTCGATTCCCTCGTACAGCTGTTGGGCCAGCCGCATCGTATTGGAAGGGCTAAAGCCCAGCTTCCTTGATGCCTCCTGCTGGAGTGTGCTGGTAGTAAACGGCGCAGGCGCCTTGCGTGTGCGTTTCCCTTTTTTTACGCTTACGACCCGATAGCTTTGCTTTTTGGCATCCTCTTGGATGCTTTTCGCCTGCTCCTCATTGGCCAGCTCCGCTTTTTTCTTATGGATCTTTTCCAGGCGCGCCTCAAATTCCTGTCCCTGCTTTTCCTCGGAAAACTTCGCCGACAGGGTCCAGTATTCTTGCGGCACAAACGCCTCGATTTCACGATCCCTGTCACAAATCATGCGCACCGCAACGCTCTGCACCCTGCCCGCGGATAAGCCGGTACGCACTTTTTTCCACAAAATCGGGCTAATCTTATAGCCCACCAGCCGATCCAAAATACGCCTTGCCTGCTGTGCGTATACCCGGTCCACATCAATCGGACGCGCATTCTGAATCGCATTTTTTACTGCTTTTTCCGTAATCTCATTAAACTCGATCCGGCAGTCGCTGTGTTCGTCTATGCCCAGCAGTTGCGCAATATGCCAGCTGATGGCTTCTCCTTCACGGTCGGGGTCGGTGGCAAGCAATACCTTTTTCGCTGCCTTTGCCTCTGTCTTGATCTCCGAAAGGATCGCGCTTTTTCCGGTCATCTGCGTATATTTAGGGGTAAATCCATTTTCTACATCCACACCCAACTGCTTTTTGGGCAAATCGCGTACATGCCCCTGGGAGGCCGTGACATAATATTCTGAACCCAAGAACTTTCCAATGGTATGCGCCTTGGCCGGCGACTCTACAATGACCAGCGTCGCATCCTTTGCATGCGCTTTGCGGCGCTTGGCCGCTGTTTTTTCCCCTTCTTTTTTCTTGGTCGTCTTTTTTCCTGTCGTCTTTTTCGTCGTTTTTTTTGCTGCCGTCTTTTTGGGCGCGGCAGCCGCCTTCTTTTCATTCGTTTCTTTGATGCTTTCTTCCATAGTCCCCTCCGATTTGGAAGTGTCTTTCTTTTTTTATTTCTCTAACGCATAAACTCTACCTGGTAATTGCTTTATTATTCCTCGAATTTCCATCAATGTCAAGCAGGCGGACAATTCTGACGCCCTCAGGCTTGACGCTTGGCACATTGCATCCAGCGTCAGTTCTCCTTGCTCTAATAGGCTGAAAACTGTTTGTTCCATTTCATTCATCGCCTGGAGCGGCGCGTCTTTTTGTCCCTGTTTTTTTCTATCCGGCTGCCATCCCATGGCAAACAATACATCCTCAGCACACGTCACAGGCATTGCTCCCTCGCCAATCAGGCGATTGGTTCCTTTAGAGGCGGGCGAGTCAATATTCCCGGGAACGGCGAACACCTCTCTGCCCTGCTCTTGTGCCATGCGCACTGTGATCATAGAGCCGCCCTTTTCCCTGCTTTCCACCACAATGGTCGCTTGGCTCAGTCCGCTGATGATTCTATTCCTTGCAGGAAAGTTGCCAGGCGATGGCGCCGTGCCGGGATAGTATTCAGAAACCACACACCCGCTTTGCAGGATATTCTCATATATTTTTTGGTTTTCTGCGGGATAGACGACATCCGGGCCGCCGCCCAAGACAGCAATGGTAAATCCTCCGGCCTCCAAGGCGCCTGCATGCGCCGCTGTATCTATCCCTCTTGCCATGCCCGACACAATGGCGCATCCGCTTTGCGCCAATTCCCCAGCCAAATTTTTCGCCGTCCGAACACCATAACGGGTGCAGTGCCTTGTGCCAATCACCGCGATACATTTTTCCATCTGAGGCGTCCTCGCCCCTCTGGCATATAGCACCGGCGGAGGATCATAAATCTCTTCCAGCAAAGCCGGATAACCCGGTTCTCCTTGAAAATATAAGTCTATATCCAATGTTTCCAGCCGCTTTATCACAGACTCCAGCCGCGCTTTGCTTCCCGCCCCTGTAACCAGCGCCGCCGTTTTGGGGCCCCATCCGCTCCAGCGCTGTATCGTTTCAGCCTCTGCATGGTCAAATACCTTCTTGGCTGAGCCGTAGTATGCCATCAGATCCCGGTATTTTTTGGGGCCTATCTGGTGAATGCTGCTCAGCCAAACGATATAGGCTTGTTGCTCCGTCAATGCTATGCCCCCCAATATTTCCTGTCCAGGCTCCGATACTGTACCGCTTCGGCTATATGCTGCACCCGGATGCTTTCGCTGCTTTCCAGATCCGCAATCGTACGCGCTACCTTCAAAATCCTTCCATAAGCCCTCGCTGATAATCCCATCTGCGCAAAGGCATGCTTCATCACCGATTCGCCCTCAGCATCCAATACGCAGTACCGTTTTGTCAGCCTCGTATCCAGCTGCGCATTGCAGTATACCCCCTGGCCGCCGTAGCGCTCCATCTGCATGGCGCGGGCTTTGTCTACCCTTTGCTTGATGCTGGCGCTGGTCTCCTCCTCCGCTGGGGAGGCAATATCCTCATACTGTACAGCACCCATCTCCACCTCCAGGTCCATGCGGTCCAACAGCGGGCCGCTGATGCGGTTCAGATACCTCCGTATCTGAGGCGGTGTGCACCGGCATTCCTCTGTCCCGTACTGCCCGCAGGGGCATGGGTTCATCGAGGCTACCAGCATAAACCGGGCCGGATATGTTGCCGCAGCACTGACACGCGCCACCGTGACCTGATGGTCCTCCAGCGGTTGGCGCAGCGCTTCCAACGCATCCCTGCGAAATTCCGGCAGCTCATCCAAGAATAATACGCCGCCGTGGGCCAAGCTCACCTCGCCCGGCCTTGCCTTGGCACTGCCTCCCGTCAGCGCCGCTGTGGAAATGCTGTGATGCGGCGCGCGGAACGGCCTTTGTGTTACCATGCCGGCTCCCTCTGCCCTAAGCTGTCCTGCTACGGATTGTATCTTCGTAATCTCCAGCGCTTCCTCAAACGTCAAACTCGGCAAAATGCCGTTCAATGCCTTGGCCAGCATGGTCTTGCCTGTTCCAGGCGGCCCGATGAGAAGGATATTATGTCCCCCGGCTGCCGCGATCTCCATCGCCCGCTTGGCGCCCTGCTGTCCTTTGATCTGTGAAAAATCTCCATAGCCGTCGGCTGATCTAGGCAGGCTTTCCCAGGAGGCGGCTACCTGTCTCTGCAGCGTGACTGCCCCTTTTAAGAACTGCGCCGCCTCGCTTAACGACCGGCATCCGTATACCTCCAGCCCCTCTACATAAGATGCCTCCGCTGCATTTTCATAAGGAACCAGCATTTTCCTGCAGCCCTGCTTATATGCTTCGATTGCCATGGCCAGCACGCCGGAGACCGGGCGCAGCGTTCCGTCTAAAGACAATTCTCCCAGTATGCAGAAAGGCTCTATGTTTTCCTTCGGCAACGCTTCCATCGCCGCCAGCATGCCGACGGCCATCGGGAGGTCATACATCGGCCCCTCTTTTTTCATATCTGCCGGCGCCAAATTTACAGTGATGCGCTGGGCCGGATATTCATACCCGCTGTTTTTCAGCGCGCTGCGCACCCGTTCCCTCGCTTCTTTGACAGCGGCATCCGGAAGCCCTACCAGCTCAAAAGCCGGCAGGCCCCCGGAAATATCGACCTCTACCGATACCGGATACCCCGTAATGCCCAGCAACCCAAAGCTATTGATTTTTGACAGCAAAACAAGCTTCCCCCTTACTTGCTTTTAGAAGAACCACCAGGACGGCATCCAGCGCAGCCATTTCAGCGCCCACGCTTTATCGATCATCGCGCCGCTCCATACAGGGTAAAACAGCGCAAACAGCAGCAGCGATACCACTGCCAGCACAATGAACACAGCTTTTGCCCTCGGCCAGCGCTTTACGATCCTTTGTCCCGCCAGGCAGGTGCATAGGATGATGAACGGCACCGACGCAAAATAATGATAGATGAAGGTGGCTCTCGTAATGAATACCCATGGCAGAAACGCCCCTGCTAAACAGATCAGCACATAGATAAGCGCATTTTTCTTATCCGGTTCCTTGCGCCAAGCCTTATTCGCCAGCATGAACAGGCAGGCGATGACTGCTGCAAACCCCGTCCACCAAACAGCCGGATTGCCGAAAGCCGCAATGGAACGCATCATGCCCTCCGGCAGTCCTGCGCCTGCGTAGTAATAAATAGGACGGAGGATCAGCGGCCATTGGTACCATGGGCTCTGGAACGGATGTGTCGCCGTCAGCTGGCTGTGGTAATTGAACATATAGGTCTGCACATCCCATACGTCCGCCAATGTATACGGCTTTTCCGTACACAACAGGTACGGCAGATAGCTCAGCAAATAGATGACTGCCGGAATGATGAGGAAAAACCCTATGCAAAACAGCAGCGTTTGGATCGTATAGCGCGGGAAGGCTTGCACAATATGCGTACAAAATTCCTTCTTTTCTTGCTCCAGCCCTTCCGCTACGAGGCACTGCTTGGCCTCTTTATATTCTTTATACCGCTTGTACAGCGTCGTGAAAAAAGCAACAGCCAGGCCCGCGCCCGCATAAAAACCGATCCATTTGCTGGCAATGGCAAACCCGAACAAAATGCCGCAGGCGCCCAGCGGGCGGAAGGTCCGTTTCAATCCGTCCACATAAAAATTCATCTGCCAGTATTTGAGCATGCATAAGCACATCGCCATGATAAAGAATACACCGTATACGTCGATGGTCGCAATGCGGGTCTGTACAAAGTGCATCCCGTCCACAGCGAATAGAAAGGTCGCCAATCCCGCCCATTTGCTGCTCTTGGTCACCCGCTTTGCCAGCGCAAACATCAGCGGCAGCATCGCAATGCCGAACAGCGTGCCCACAATACGCCAGCCAAAGGGGTTCATGCCGAAAATGGAAATGCCCAGCATGATGAATACCTTGCCAAGCGGCGGATGCGTGTTTTCATACGGGGCCATCCCATGCAGGTGCTCGTAAGCGGTTCTGGCGTGATAGATCTCGTCAAAGTACATCTCATCCATATAGGT
>OFMJ01000713.1_pt1 | contig 31410 bp, 38 predicted proteins | sample 1541801 | NCBI WGS metagenome assembly OFMJ01 (sample SAMN04209234, study PRJEB22552) | human gut metagenome | biome: gut; material: feces | host: Homo sapiens | place: USA: Oklahoma
CATGGGCATTGGCTGCATTATGGCCGCCCGCCGGGTGCTGCTGATCGCCAGCGGCGCCGACAAAGCCGACGCAGTGTACAATGCCTTCTGCGGTCCCATCACCCCTTTCTGCCCCGCTTCTATTCTTCAGCTCCACAACGACATGGTATTGGTGGGCGACAAAGCAGCCCTCAGCAAGCTGGTCGCCGCAGGGGTGCCTGTATACGAATAGCCGGCTTTCAGGCCTTTGGCCTGGACAGAGTTTTGTCTCCCGGGACTTCTTTTTCGCCGAAGCGGCGACGGGCAGGCGCTGGATGCGCCCGACCGCTGTGTAACTCCCGGTCTGAAGAAGAATGGACCGGAAATACCTAGAAAGCCCCAGCAATCGCGCAAGGGAACCCATAAGGGAAAAAGCGAGCGGGAGCCGCCCAGCCGCAATAGCCAGGGGACTCCCGCCTTTTTGTTTGCGCCGCACTCTTATGCGCATAACAATGTAATGTCAGGTTTTATTAGTTTTCTACGGCCACTGGACTCAGGCATGAGCCACCCGTGTTTTCCTCCTGAGGACGGTCAGCTCGAAACAGGATCGCCACCTGAATCGTAGTTTTCTATAGTTCGCTGATTCCTCCTCTACGGGGTTCAACTTTGGGCTCGCTGCCTTCTACAGCGAGTTTTTCCCGCAAATACCGGCGCAACGCTCGGCTTCCTTTTTAGATGGTTGTACAGTCCCTGACTGCCCATGCTGTTTGTAAAAGTCGTGTGCTCCATTTTTGTTCCGCTATTCTCTTCCAACAAAAGCAAAAACCCGTCATCCCTTGCGGGATAACGGGTTCCGTCTGGAGCTGCTACCCAGATTCGAATTTACCTTTTTCGTGTTATGCCGTCTCAAGCAGTCCTGTTTCATACGATTTTGGCAAAAGCTCGCAACTTTATTCGTTAAAATGTGCCGCACCATGTTTACCCATGTTGCCCTGATAAGGGCAAAATAAGCGAAAACTTTTATGTGCCGCACAGCGGAAATCATCATTTTGCGGGCAGCATATCGCTTCCTTTTCAAAAAGCAAAGTTGATAACATCAATGTGACAAACTTTTTCATATTTCGAGTTTGTCACATGAAATTTCACTGTGCGTATCAGCGTCATCCTTTCTGAGTGGTTACGGATCAGGTCTTTCGGCCGATTTGCCGTGTAGATTACGCCAACAGCACTTCCAAATACGGCTTCATGACCCTCTCCACCCGAAGTGCTTTTGCATAGCGCAGCAGGAGCGGGATATTTCTCTCTTGGCGCCGCAGATACGCCTTGATCGCCCCATAAAAATTCTGCACCTCCACCTGGCTCCGGCTCCGAAAGATGTCACAAATGGTTCGCTCCATATTATAGACAGGCACGGCATGTCCAAAGGGGGTCTGCGCTGTTGTGCAGCCGATATCGTGCAGTTCTTTTCTGATCGTATGGACACAAAGCCCCTCCTTTTTCAAAACAGAGGGGTTATACCCGGTTTTCACTGTAATGACATACTGAAATGGCTCTCTATCTGTTAAATCATGCATCAACAAAGCCGACTCATGGGAAAAGACGGCCTGTTTACAGCGCAAATGGATCAGGTACATAGGATCCAGCTAGACATCGGGGCTGGCATAAATCCCATGTGCCACTTTTTCCATGCCATGGGCTTTTACATAGTCGTAAAACGTAGGCTTGCTGATCCCGGCCTCTATGGCCTGAGCGGTTCGCACCGTTCCGCCTTGTTGTTGAAACAGTAAATCAAGCATTTCAAACTGGCCCATGTATATCTTTCTTCCTCACTAATATAATAATCTAAATTAGCAAAAAAGAAAATAAAATTTTTGAATGAAAAGGGGCATGCGGTTAAATCACCGTGTGCCCCTTTCGCTATTCAACCCAGTTTTCAATTTCCAGATCCGGGACTCGTTCAAACTCTTTGACGTTGTTGGTCACCAATACAAGGTTTTCCACTCTGGGTTGTACTGCAAGTCACAAGCAAAATACTTACATAGTTGTCTTGGGCGAAGTTGGTGTCCATTTACCCTGATGCGGCGGTTGCAGGAGCCGTGCTCTCTTTGGGAACCTCATCTTTTTGCACAGGGTCTGATGTGGACAAATCTATTTCAGCGCCTGTGTTGACGTCGGTGCCTTTTGCGGTCTGACGGTTTACCTGATACCAGGCGCAGTTACTGTTGTGGTCGCCCGTATTGACATAAAGCTGAATGCCGACGGTTTCCGGGTCGGTATCGGCGGCTGCTTGGGGAGCATCCTCTCCCGTAGTCTTTGTATAGTAGGCCACCGCCAGTCGGCAAAGGTCTTCGTTGGTGTAGAACTGAAAATCTTCGGAACCCTTGTCTGACACATAGGTCATGTTTTCTACACGCCCGTCCTCCCAAGTGATGGTGAAATGGGTATCATCGGTTTTCTCCAACGTGCTAATTGTGCTCATATCGGAAGCACCCATGTGGAAGGTGGCCTCGTTGTCTTGGATGGAATAGGTAAAGCCTAAACCTGTTCCGTTTTCCAGCGAGGCGGTCCGGCCCGATGTTCCATCTGCGTCAAAGAAATAATATGCAGCCGTGTCTTTTCCTGAAACAAACCATGTTCCCGCCTGGATGACCGGCGCTGCGGTCTGCTCGGGAGGCTTTTGCGACGGTTCTGTTGAGGCTGCCGGCATCGGGCGGCTGCACCCTGCAAGCAGAGCCATCATGCTGAACACTGCCAAAAAGTACGAAATACTACGTTTCATGAACATCCTCCTTGGATTTTTTGCGGAACCGAGGGGAACCACAGTTCCAGCTGGAAAATCGATCCCGTTTGATTGTTCCGGCATTCTCCCCCCATTTTCTCCATCATGGCCTTCATGTTGGCAAGGCCAATGTGGGTTCCCTCCTGCTGAAGCGGTGCGCTGCTGATCTTATTTTGAAAAAGGATAGCAACGCCGCCTTCCTTTTCTGTGGTAGCAATTAGAACCGGAAATTCCGTATCCGCATATTTTATCAGATTGGACAGCACATTGTCCATCAATCGCTTGATATATTGTGAAGAGACAGAAATATTGAGATCGGGCCAGTCCAATTCCAGCTCAAATGAGAAATTTTGTTGGGTAAGATAGACTGCCATTTCAGAAAGCTGGTCATGAAATACATCTCGAAAAGGGCGGGGCTCCTCCAGTTCAATGGTTTGATGCTTGGGGACCAAGGAATACTCAAATATATTTTCGGAGAGCTGCTTGATTTGGGCGGCCTTGGCGTCGATTTTTTCCAGATAGCCCTCCAGTTGGCTGGGTTCATATTTTTTATATCGCAGAATATCTGTATAGATTTGCAGAGTCGTAAGCGGTGTGCGCAGATCGTGGGACATGGCGGTGATCATGGCCTGATTGGCCCGGAAAATATTGATTTCCCGTTCCTTTTGCTCCTGAAAGGCCCGCCGCATGGAGTCCAGACTGTGGGCCAGCCGGGTCAATTCGTGGTTCCCTTGGAAGGTGATCGCCACATCCAGATCACCGCCCTCCATGGCCTGAATTTCCACACTGAGTTGACAGATATACCGCACAACCCTCCGGCATCCTTGGAGGAAAATAAGCAGAAATGCCAGCAGCGCCATGCCGAGAGAGAGTACCGTGAGCCAGGTAAAGAATCGGTAGGTATCATCGGCGTAGATCACCACCTCGGCGGTACCGTCAGCAAAGGGAACTTCATAATAGGAGACCCAAGTGTAGTAGGGAACTTCTGTCTCATTATCAAGGGCTTCTTCGGGAGCCGCAGAGGTGTAACGCAGAATATTGGAACGGTAGACCTCCATTAAAATCAAAGGATGTTTCTTGTACCAGCGGGTGATTTGCGCGGTATCTGTGGTGGCCAGATCGTTTTCCTCCACATAGGACTGAAAACTCTGTATCCGGCGTTCATTGTATTGCTGCTGAAAGTCAGAACCATCGAAATACTGCTCCAGCAGCCAGCCGCCGCCAAAGCGAAGGCAGCAGAATACCAGCACAGCAACTGTGCCAGATAGGAGCAAAAGCAGGCTGAAGTGTGCGGTCAGACTGGAGGCCCTATGTTTCATCTGCTTTCACCTCAAATCGATACCCCTTTCCCCAAACTGTCTTCAGACGTTTCGGATTTTGGGCATCCTCCTCAATTTTCACCCGGAGCTTGCGAATATGTACCATGACGGTTCCGTTGGAAATATAGAAATACGGCTCATTCCAAACGCTTTCATAGATATTTTGCGTGGAGAAGATACGCTGGGGATTCTGCATCAGCAGTCTCAGGATCTTGTACTCGATCTCTGTCAGTTCCACCTCTTCCCCCTGGACCCACACCTGGTTGTAGTCCAAGCTGAGTTTGACGCCGTTGGAGGAGAGCATATTATCCCGGTCCAAAGCTCCGCCCTGGGCCTTTCCCCGGTAGACGCAGTAGCGGCGCAGCAGAGCCTTCACACGGGCGCTCAATTCTGAATAGGAAAAGGGCTTGGCCAGGTAGTCGTCGCCGCCGGCCGTGAGGCCGATCAGTTTGTCTGACTCCTGGGCCTTTGCAGTGAGAAAGAGGATGGGGACGGTGGAGTTTTTTCGGATCTCCTCACAGACACGCAGACCAGAAATACCAGGCATCATAATATCCAGAATAACCAAGTCAATCGTATCTGCCAGCAGCTCCAGCGCCCGTTGGCCGCTCTCGGCTTCAATAATAGAGTAATCTTCTCCGCTCAGAAGAATGCGGATGCCCTCCCGAATCTCGGTATCATCATCAACAACCAAAATTGTCTGCGTGTCCATTGGATCACCTTCCTATATAAAATTGCGGACACCTCCCGCTTGCGTATATGCAGGAGGTGTCCGCTGCGGGGATATTATGAAAGGAGAGGAATATGAAAAAGCGGATGTATGTGCTTACTTGCCACCCTTGCTGCCGGTCTTGCCTGTAGTCGGAGTCTTACTGGTGCTCGGAGCCTTAGAGGCGTCCTTCTTGGCGTCCTTTTTGGTGGTTCCGGCCTTAGCGCTGTCCTTCTTGGTGTCGTTTTTGGTGCTTCCGGGCTTGGCGCTGTCCTTCTTGCCAGTGTCCGTCTGGGTGGTGTCGGCGTCCTTCTTGCCGCTGTCCTTAGAAGGCGTTTTCACAGGAGCTTTGACGGGAGCATCGGCAGTGGGCTTCTTGGCATCCTTCTTATCGGTATCCGTCTTGTCGGTGTCCGTCTTGTCGGTGTCCGTCTTGCCGGTATCCTTGTCGGTCTTCTTATCGGTGTTCGTCTTGCTGTCGGTCTTGCTGCTGCTCGGCTTCTTGCTGGGCTCCACCTGGGTTGTCCCGGGTTTATTGTTCTGGTCCTTGTTGGGCTTCTTCGTGCCGCAGCCCACCAGGCCGGTGAAACACATCACAGCCACAAGGAGCAGGGCCCCTCCACGCTGCACCTTCTGCTTCAGTTTGTTGTCGTTCATTCGGATCGTATCCTTTCTATGATGGTTTTCAGATGCCGCCGGAGTCGCGGCCACACCCAAAAGTGATGGCTGTAAAAGCTGCTGTGCATCTGATGGCCCTATCATAGCAATCAATCCTTAAAGCATTAGGACTAAAGTTCTTAACGATTCTTAACTCTGCATCATTCGTAGATTTTGATGTCCAGATAGATTTGGTATTGCGGAAACTTTTCTTTCAATGCCGTCAAAAGGTCATCCTGATACTTCCGATCTGCAAAGTACAGCTTTTTTAGCAGGCAAATGGCAGACAGCGCAGACCGGTACGGGAACAGGCAGCAGCAGCCGCAGAAAGTATTGCCCTCATGAACAGACAGGAGATAGGCGTTCTTTCTGGATTGAAGCATTAAACTGTATAGGTCAACCTGTTCTGCGGCGGCATACGCCTGCATGAGATGGTTTGCTTCATGGGATTCCTTTGAATGGGGTACGATTGGATTGAGATCCATAAGATTCCTCCTGATAACGAAAAATGTTTCAAGGATTATACTGCTATTATCCTTGAAACATCTTAATATTCGTCTATATGAAATCTGAAGTTTTCTGAAGTTTGCCGGCTTAGGCTCGACAAAAGGGACTTCAAGTGTATAATTGCTGGTAGCATCGTGAAAGCGAGGAAACAGGATATGACAGACGAAAAAGTAAAACTCATCCCACTTCAGCCAGAGGACAGAGAGCAGTTTATTCTTGATAATCAGGAAGCGTTTAATTATGGCGCTTTGGAAGAGTTCGGCCGGCGGGACGAGCACTTTGAGGAAGAGGGAGAGATCATTTCCCGTGAAACGATCAAACAGTCCATAGAGGGCGGCGAGGCATACCGCATCATGCTCGGGGATGTAAAGGCCGGCGGAGTCGTCATCAAGACAGACGGTGACCGAGGGGATCTTGATTTGCTGTTTGTTTCGCCCCATATCCATAGCAGAGGCGTTGGGTATGCGGCATGGTGCGAGATTGAGAAACTCCACCCGGAAGTCCGAATATGGGAAACAGTGACCCCATATTTCGAGACACGGAATATCCATTTCTATGTGAACAAATGCGGTTTCCACATTGTGGAGTTTTATAATGCGCACCATCCAGATCCCAATGCGCCGGGCACGGGTGAAGACACCCCCAGTGGCGACGGGTTTTTCCGATTTGAAAAGGTGATAGGGCAATAAAGCCAAGAGAGCGAGCAATCTTATTTATGATTGCTCGCTCTCTTTTTATCAATTTGTCAGCGGCAGAATAGCATCTGCTCGAAACACACTGTCTTGCTCCGCCGTTTCAAAGCTCCCACCGTGGTACTGGAGAACACGCCGGCAGGTACTCAGGCCGATATTGGTACTCTCCCGCTGATCCCGCTGGGGAGAAACATGGTTGCGCAGCGTCAGCCGCACCTGGTCATCTTCCCGGCGATAAGAAATCTCTATGGGCTGTGAGGGGTCGGCGTATTTTAGCAGGTTGGAATACAGGTTGTCAAAGGTCCTGCGGAGCAGCTCCATATTCACCTGCAGAGTCCCTCTTAGTTCTTCAAACTCATAATGCACCACAAACCCTTTGTTCTCCAGGGAGAACGCATATTCTCCCCAGAACTGCTGAAACACCTGATCGGCGTCGGCCTGTTCCAGCTCGGACGGCTCCCACTCGGAGGAGTAGACCAAAAAATACTCAAAGAGCTTGTCCGCCATAGACTTGATTTGAAGACCCTTCTCCAGACTGCGCTGGGTGAAATGGCGTAGCTGTTCCTCGCTCTCATACTTGCCCCGCTCCATCAGCTCCAGATAGGCCAGAAGGGAGGTCAGCGGAGTCCGGAGATCATGGGACATGGCGGTGACCAGTTGGGAGTTGGCGGAGCGCATCTGCTCTTCTGTCTCCTGATGGGCCAGGATAGACCGCCGCATTTGCTCAATTCCCTGGGCCAGCTCTCCCAACTCATCCACGCCCTTTACGGTAACGGCGTAATGGAGATCCCCGCTGGACAGAATATCCAGTTCCTCCTTCAGCTGCTTCACATACCGCAGTTTCCGGTGGACAAATACGATAAAGCATACGGAAAATGTTGCGAAGGCCAACAGAGCAGAGAGGACCACAACCCAGTAGTAATAAGCGTCTCCAGCATAGTAGTATAAAAACGCCTGGGCCTGCGTCCCATCGCTCAACTGCAGCGAATATTCTCGGTCCGGGTTTTCAAAGGAGACGTCAAAGTCATCCTCCTCCAATTCGCCGGTGGCAGCGATAGGTGACTCATACCGGATAACGCCATTTACATAGACGGTCAGATAGACCTGATCGCCACGGCTGCACCAGGCATTCAGCCGGTGCAGATTGTTTATGGTGATTGCCTCCCGCTCCACGTAGCTTTGCAGCTCAGAAAATTGGCGATTCGCCATTTGGCTTTCAAACGCCTTTCCATAAACCGTCCGCCCCAAAAGCATGCTCCCTGCAAAGCTGCATAGGGCAAAGACCAGCGCCGCCGCAAGCAGCGACAGCAATACGCCGCCCATCAGCTGGGCGCTGAGGCTCCGGGAAAAATGCTTACTCAATACGATACCCCTTTCCCCAGACAGTGCGGATCGTGTGGGCGTTCTGCGGATCATCTCCCAACTTCCGGCGGATGTTGCGGATGTGGACCATCACAGTGTTGTTGGAGGTGTAAAAATAAGGCTCATTCCAAATGCTCTCATAGATGTTCTGGGCGGAAAAGACCTTTTTGGGATGGGAGGCCAACAGATACAGGATACGGTACTCGATGTCAGTCAGCACCACCTCCTGGCCGGCCACCGTCACGCGGCATTGAGCCGGATCAATCTCAATATTGCCGCAGCAGCAGATCATTCCTCCGCCCTCATCCTTCTTGGCGCCGTAGACATAGTACCGCCGCAGCATGGCCTTCACCCGATTGATGAGCTCGGAGTAGGAAAATGGCTTGATCAGGTAGTCATCTCCGCCGGCTGAAAAACCCATGGTCTTATCCGAGTCCTGCCCTTTTGCGGTGAGGAACAATACCGGTACCGCCGACCGCTTGCGGATCTCAGCGCAGACGGCGTAGCCGCCCATCCCCGGCATCATCACATCAAGGATCACAAGATCCACTGTGTCGTCCAGCAGCTCCAGCGCCTGGCTCCCATTGGCAGCCTCGATCACCTGGTATCCCTCTCCAGCCAGCAAAAGCCGCAGTACCTCTCGAATCTCCGGGTCATCGTCGGCAAATAAAATCTTCTTTTGATCCATTGGGCAGCACCTTCCTTACGATAAGGGTAATTGTATTATATCTGCTGTGCAAAAAAGATGACAGGTACAAAATGTTAAATTCAGATTTCTTCAGAAGTTTATAGCCTGAATTTTCAGAAATACAGCCTAATATGGATCGTATCCTACGGCGGAGGTAAATGGGTCCATGGAACGATCCGCACGCAAGTTAAAAAACATATTGACCGGCGCCCTCATTTTTTTGCTTCTTTTGGCTGGTCTTTTTCTGCTCCAAGGGTATTTTAAAGGGCATTTTCGCTCAGAGGATACCTTCCGTGCTTACTTGGATTCCTTTGGCCTTTTTGCTCCTCTCATTTTGGCGCTGATTCAGGCCCTTCAAGTGGTCCTTCCTGTTTTGCCGGGGTTTCTTGGGTGTATTGTGGGCGCCGGCATGTTTGGAGCCGCCGGCGGGTTCTGGTGCAACTACATCGGGATCAGCGCCGGCTCCATCGCCGCATTTTTCTTGGCTCGGTACTTTGGGGTAGAGCTGGTCAAGCTGATGGTTCCCATGGAGAAGTATCAAAAGTGGGTTCAGTGGGTGAACACCAAGAAAAGCTATACGCTGGTGCTGTTTTTAGCCATCCTGCTGCCCTTGGCGCCAGATGATTTTCTGTGCTATTTTTCCGGCCTTGCAGGAATGTCCGTCAAGCGTTTCACTTGGATCATTATTTTGGGAAAGCCGTGGTGCATCTTGGCCTACAGCCTATTTTTCGCCCACATAATTTAACAACAGAGAGAAACAACAGGAGGGAATGACTATGCTCGGCATCTACAATTACACGGTGGTACTGACCTATTTCGGAATGCTGGCGGCCTTTACCGGGATCACCTACGCCATTCACGGGGACATCCACACTGCGCTGATTTGTCTGATGATCTCCGGATTCTGCGATATGCTGGATGGCAAAATTGCCTCCACAAAGAAGGATCGAACCTTTCGAGAGCGGCGGTTTGGGGTCCAAATCGACTCTCTCAGCGATCTGATCTGCTTTGGAACGCTCCCGGCGGTCATTGTCTATACCGCCGCCCAAGGCAGTGACAGCTCTTTCTACATATCCGGGCTCTACCTGCTCTGCGCCCTCATTCGCTTGGCCTGGTTCAATGTGGACGAGGAGGAGCGGCAGGAACGGGAAACCGGCAGCCGGGAGGTCTATTACGGCTTGCCGGTCACCTCCTCCGCCCTTATTATCCCGGCCCTCTTTGGCTTTGGCCGGCTTCACTCCTGGCCTTTGCACCTTCTGGGCCCTGCGGCGCTTACCCTGATGGGGGCTGCTTTCTTAACGCCCTTCCGATTGAAGAAACCGGCTATCTTGGGAAAAATCGGAATGGTACTGTGCGGCGGTGCGGAGCTGATCCTTCTTTTTGCGGGGATGGATCTATGAACGAAAATTCTGCAGCTGTCCGTTTTTTCTACGGAACACGCTTTGGTCGTTTTCTCTTGAAGAAAATATTAGCCAGCCGGGTGGACCGGCTTTGTGTCAAGTTTCTCTGTTCCCGCGCTTCCCGTTTTCTGGTGAGGGGATATGCCAAGCGACATGGGATCATCTTGGAGCCAAAGGTAAAATATGCCACGTTCCGGGATTTCTTTATCCGCCCTAAGCCGGGGATCAGCCCAATTGACCTGACGCCGGGCCATCTGATCAGCCCCTGTGATGGCTGGCTGAGCGTCTATCCGATAAAGGCGGACAGCACCTTTCACATCAAGGGTGCCGACTATCGCCTGCGCGATTTTCTGAACACACAGATGATAGACGATATCCATTACGAAGACGGCCTTTGCCTTGTTTTTCGCCTGTGTGCCTCGGATTACCACCACTATTGCTACATTGACGATGGCTACCAAGGCGAAAACCACTATATTCCCGGTGAGCTCCACAGTGTTCAGCCCTTGGCCTGTGAAACCTATCCGGTCTATACGCTCAACCGCCGTGTCTGGACGCTGTTCACGACAGAGCATTTTGGCCCCGTGATCCAGACCGCTATCGGAGCGCTGATCGTAGGAGGGATCGTCAACGACCGTGAGAACTGCCGTGTGCGGCGCGGTGCCGAAATGGGGCATTTCGAGTTAGCCGGCTCTACGATCGTGCTGCTGTTTCAGCGGGACAGGCTTACCTTAGCGCCTTATATCAAAGGGCAAGCGGCAGGAGGCAGAGAGCTGCGGGTCGAGCAAGGGATGTTCCTGGGCAAAACCCAAAGGAGACCGCTGTGAAACTTCGTTTCTGGCTTTCCGCTATCCCCGACTATGCACGGCTGCCTTTGGTGTTCGTGGTGATCTGGAACCAGGCGGTTTACTGCGGCAGCAAATTGCTTGCTGCCGGCTGGAGTCACTATGATCTTACCACCGCATTTGACCGGGCTACCCCGTTCCTTCCCTGGACAGTATCCGTCTATTTGGCCAGTTGCGTTTTCTGGGTTCTCTGCTACATCTACTGTGCCAGCCAGGAAAAGCGGCAGGCCTACCGTTTTCTATGCGCAGATTTTCTGGCTAAGGCAGTGTGCCTTGTATTTTTCCTCCTGCTTCCCACCACGAATGTCCGCCCGGCGATAGAAGGAAGTTCTCTCTGGTGTGTCTTCATGCGCATTTTGTATCAAATGGATTCTCCCACCAATCTTTTCCCTTCCATCCATTGTCTCGTAAGCTGGCTGTGTTTTCTGGGCGTGCGGGATGCGCCCCGCACGCCGAAAGCGTTCCGATATGGCGCCTTTTGCGTGGCCGTTGCCATCTTCCTCTCTACCTTGACGACCAAGCAGCACGTTATCGCGGATGTGCTGGGCGGTGTGCTTTTGGCCCAGATCAGCTACTGGGCAGCGAACAAAGCCCCGGTTTTGTCTCGCTACTCCCGACTGGCTGATTGTTTATCCCAAAGGGGGCGCTGAAAATACCTTATCAATTTGAAAACCGCTACACCCTTACTGACGAGATGGTTTTGGAATATGTCAGCCAAGTGTGCTGCAAAAACCTCCTGCGGGGAAGTTTCCTTGTTTTCAGTTTGGGAACCGGACTCTGCCTTCTGCTTCTCCTCTTTCATCAACGCATTCCTGCTGCGATTGCCGGCTTTTTTGCCGCTGCCAGCTTGGTGTCCGGGATTTACATTCCATTTTTCTTCCTGCGCCGCCATCCTGCTCCTCTCCAAAGCAGTCCCAGACACGAAACCGTGGTGCGTTTTGGAGAACAGATCCAGCTGACGGAAAATGGCCGCAACGACTTCTTCGACTATGAGCAGATCTCAAAGGTCCATGTTTTCCGCACATTTTATGTCCTCCATGTAGCTTCCCCGGAGGTGATAGTTCTTTCTACCTCCGGGTTTCCAAACGGTGAGTTGATCCCGTTTTGGCGTTTCATGAGAGAAAAGCGCCCGGATCTAAAAATCGAAGTCATCCACTGAATAATTGTTCAGCATCCCTGAAAGGAGTCCTTTTCTTGAATCTTGGGCAAGCACTGAAAATGGCCGTTAAATCTATTTCTACCAGTAAACTCCGCTCCTTCCTCACCATGCTGGGCGTCATTATTGGGTTGGCCTCTGTTATGATCATGGTGTCCTACGCAAAAGGGCAGAATATGGCCATTCAGCAATATTACAAGAGTTTGGGGAGCAATCGTGTTACGGTATCAGCCAGTATAGACAATCCCAACTTTGAAAGCATTCACTCTATCCTACAGCGATACTGTGCCAAAGATCATAAAAACATTGTCGGTTTTACACCGGATGAAACCCTGTATGGACTGAATGTACAATATGGGATAAAGACCCTCATCAGTGACAATTATGAAACATACCCCACGATCTACCTGGGAAATGAGCAATTCAGCCTTTGCAGAAATTACACGTTGTCTAAGGGCAGAGATATCTCACTGCTGGATATTGACAGCTTTCATCAGGTCTGTGTATTGGGGGCAGCCACGGCGAAGGAACTATTTGGGTACTCTGATCCTATCGGCCAAAAAATTCGGTTCAATGGGCATCCCTTCACGGTGATTGGGACCTACAAAGCGAAAGCGGAAAATGTCGCCGGGAAGAAAGAGGACACGGAAGGGATCAAGTCGGCGATGGAGGCTCAGGACAGGTTGATCCTTTTGCCCCATACTATGAATCGGATCTTAAACAACAACCAAGCTATCAGTCAGTTCACTGTAAAGGCCAAGGACGCCGATGTTTTGCCCCGCGTTGTGTCCGGGCTGACCTCATTCTTACAGGAATATACCAACCGTTATGGCGGCTGGTCCAATGTATATAATGACAGCGGGTTCATACAGCAGGATAACAAGGCCAATGAGATGCAGCAGCGGTTCCTGGGCGGCATTGCCGCTATCTCCCTGCTGGTGGGCGGCATCGGCATTATGAATATCATGTTGGTAACTGTAAAAGAACGCACTAGGGAAATCGGTATTCGCAAGGCCATTGGCGCCGAGCGAAAAAGCATCATCACTCAATTTCTCATTGAGGCCGCAGTCCTCTGTGGAGTAGGCGGCATTCTTGGAATTGCTGTTGGATACCTTGGCACCCTGATATTAGGGAAAATTACATTCAACACAGTTTTATTGCCGGATGCCGGCATTACGATAAGCGCTTTTGTCGTTTCTCTCCTCATGGGCCTGATATTCGGTATGTATCCTGCCGCCAAGGCTTCCGGGCTCCCTCCGGTAGATGCGTTGCGTGCAGATTAGTCAAAGGCGGTCTTGGTTGCTGATGCAGTCAAGGCCGCCTTTGTTTTATATTTCCGCAGAAATAGCCAAATGAATATTATATCGGCAAGGTAATCGTATTCCTATAATAAGAAGGAATATTTGCCTGTGTGCCGGGTGCATAAGCGGAAGGGATTTATGACGCGATGTGCTTCAAAAGAGTACCCCGCATCGAGATACTACACCGTCTCTATGTGTTTGGACACACTGTTTTTCTATTCTTGGGGTATAACGGGGTCCACCCGCTCAGTGGCGTAGCAAATTCAATTCATTTCGCTCAGAGTAAACCGCCGCCTTCCGTAGAGCATAGGGCCATTTGGATGTCTCAATGCAATATCAGATTCGCATACCCAAAGAGGAAGTGCGGAGATTTTTGGCCAAAGAAACCCGCTAATCGTTCACAAATAACCCCTTGCATGAACGCCGCACAGCGGGTATGATAAAGATGATTCCCGCTGTGCGGCGAAAGGAGGAATTGATATCCCGCACGGCAAGCAAAGTAAGAAAAATGCCCCCGGTGCCGGTACGATCCGTAGAAAGACCGTCCGGCGTGGAGACAAAGAATACACCTATTGGGAGGCCCGGTTTACCGTTGGTTTTGACCCCGGCACGGGGAAACAAAAGCAGCGATCCGTAACCGGAAAATCGCAAAAGGAAGTAGCCCAAAAGCTTCGGGAGATTACGGTGGAGCTGGATCGTGGTATCTATCAGGAGCCGTGTAAGATGACGTTGGGGCAATGGCTGGATATCTGGCAGAAGACGTATTTAGGGCATGTAAAGCCCCGAACAGCGGAAACCTACCAAACCGATATCAAGAATCACATCAAGCCCGCCTTGGGTGCCATCAAGCTGGAAGCGCTGACCACCCCGGTTATTCAGGCATTTTATAATGACCTGCTTCATCCGACGGCGAGGGACATCAAGCCACTTTCGCCCAAGACGATCCACCTGATCAACGGCATCCTTCATAAATCGCTCCAGCAGGCCGTGTCCATTGGGTACCTTCGATTTAACCCCTCCGACGCCTGCACTTTGCCCAGAGTGGAACGCAAAGAGCTGAGGCCTATGGACGATATAGCGATCAGCCGCTTTATGAGCGCCGTCCAGGGCCATCCCTATGAGGCCATTTTCCTGGTGACCCTTTTTACCGGAATGCGAAAGGGTGAGATCCTTGGGCTAACATGGGACCATGTAGACTTCAGCAAGGGTAGCTTACTCATCAACCAACAGCTCCAGCGGTTAAAAACCAATGATGGCAAAAAGGAAGAACGTTTGGTATCCACCAAAAACGGAAAGGGGCGGCAAATCACCCCAGCGCCCTTCGTCATGGATGTGCTGTGTCACCAGTGGAAAGTACAGGCTCAATGGCGCCTTCAGGCTGGCTCCAGTTGGCAGGAAAATGGCTTGGTGTTCACTGACCAATTAGGCGGCTGTGTGTTCTCCTGGAACGTTTACCGTGCGTTCAAGCGGTTGGCCGCAGAAATTGGGCTTCCCGACCTGCGCTTCCACGATTTGAGGCACTCCTACGCCGTGGCTGCGATCCGTTCCGGGGACGACATTAAAACGGTGCAGAGCAACTTGGGCCACGCCACCGCCGCTTTCACCCTGGATGTCTACGGCCATGTGACCGACCAGATGAAGCAGGCCAGCGCCGCCCGGATGGAGTCCTTCATCAAACGAGTTTCCGGCCAGTAAGGGAAAACTTTTCCCCCACATAGAAAAATCCCTTGGAATCACAGTGATTCCAAGGGATTCTCTGGAGCTGCTACCCAGATTCGAACTGGGGACTTCATCCTTACGAACAGCTTGGGAGCTATCCATGCGCTGCTACAGAAGACTTTCCGGCCCTTTTGCCCCGGAAAGATGAGGTCTTGAGTGCTTTCCCGTCTACCCTATCCACCCGCTCATTTCCCCGTGTGGGTCAGACATGAGTCTTGATATTGCTCTGCGAGAAAAGCCCTTACGCAATTTAAACATTCTTCTGCCTCACGGCGTAGCCGTGCTGCTTTTTTAATGTAGATATAAGCTTATCAATATCAACAACTTAAGGTCGGATATTGGATTTGCGGTTTAAGCAGAATTTGGCCTTTCTAGGCCCGGGGCCGCGGCAGAAAGAACGATTAGGGCGAATGGGAGAAACACGCACCAGCAATCTCATCAACGACATCTTAGATGGCACGGCGGCAATATTGGCCAGGTGGATACTTGCCTAGAAGTCCTGAAGGATTGCGTTGGGGGAGCAGCCCTTAAAATTGCACAGTTCCAGTTTGTTTCTCAAAATGTCGTATTTGGTTTCCACCGGTCAGCGGCGGAAGTACAAGGGCATAAACTGCTCATAGCGCAGGTCAAGCAGGTTTATAATGAGAGTTTCCGTCTCGCCGGAGGGCAGCCAAACCCGGATGACCCGCAAGGAAACGTCCTGGTTTAAGTCCAACATGAAATCGTCGCTTTGTGTTTCATCTATCACATAGTTCCACTTCATTTTGCAGCGCATCGGGAAGCGGCTCCCATTGCCCTGGAGGAAAGCGAGGAATTTTGCGTCCGGATAGCCCTGGTCGAACAGAATCAGGCTTTACGGGACAATCTTCAATTCTCTTTTAGGCGCTGGATGTGCCCCATTGCCTGTGCCCTCTCCATCCATTGATAAAAAGCGTTTCAGGCCCAGGTACGCAATCTCTTTACCGAGATGAAGTATGTAATACACCTATTCCGAAAAACTCATGGTTCTTGTCCGGGTAAAATAGCCCGGTTTTGTCCTGGATTCCCGTTTGTTGTCTTCTGCCTCTGCTGTTTTCTTGGTTAGATCACATATTTTCTCCCGTTTCATCTCGGCATCCCCTTATCGCAATTGCTTCCTTTGCAATTTTGAATGCCTTTTTCATTTTTCAATGCGCCATTTTACCAAAGTATTTCCACTTTTTTGTGTAATGCGTTATTTGTCCTTCAGTTGTTGGCATTGATAAGCTTATCGGCGCGAAGCACACCTTTGCGGAATCAATCGCCGCAGAGGTGGCAGGCAACGAAGTGGCCGGGGGAAACTTCTTTCAAAACGGGAGCCTCCTGGTGGCACCGCTCCTGGCAATGCTCGCAGCGGGCGGCAAAGCGGCAGCCGGGCTTGGGATCCACGGGGCTGACCACCTCGCCCTTGATGACCTTAATCTCCTTGTTGCGCATGGAGATATCCGGCTCCGGAATGGCGGACAGCAAAGCTTGGGTGTAGGGATGCACAGGCTTTGCGAACAGCTCGTCGGAACTGGTGAGCTCCAGGCACTGGCCAAGGTACATAACCATGATGTTATCAGAGATGTGCTTGACAACGCTCAGGTCATGGGTCACGAACATATAGGTCAGGCCCATGTCATCCTGCAGGTCCATCAGCAGGTTGAGGATCTGTGCCTGAATTGAGACATCCAGCGCGGAAACAGGCTCGTCGCAGACGATGAACTTGGGGTTGACGGACAGCGCACGGGCAATGCCGATACGCTGACGGCGACCTCCGTCCAGCTCGTGGGGATATGCCGTAGCATAGCGCCGGGCCAGACCGACCACGTCCATCAGATGTGCAGCGCGGTTAAAGATTTCGCGTTTCTTGGGCAGCGTCTTGTTGATGATCATGTACTCGGCAATGATCTCAATGACGGACTTGCGGGGATCAAGACTTGCGTACGGGTCCTGGAAGATAATCTGCAGTTCCTGACGCATTTTCTTCATCTGCCTGGTATTGTACTTGGTAATATCATCGCCATTATACAGGATCTGTCCGGAAGTGGGCTCAATCAGGCGCAGAATGGTGCGACCCAGCGTGCTCTTTCCGCAGCCGGACTCGCCGACCACGCCGATGGTCTCGCCGGCGTATACTTTCATGTTGATACCGTCGACTGCGTGCAGGAAGGACTTGTCGCCTACCTTAAAATACTTTTTCAGGTCTACGGTCTCAATCAGAGGGATTCTCTCTTCTGCCATAGCTTAGTCCTCCTTTTCCTGGTGAAAGAGATGGCAACGGATGGAGTGCGTGCCATCGGTATAGACCTCCGGAGGTACCTCCTTGCAGATCTCCATGCACTTGCCGCAGCGCGGTGCAAATTTGCAGCCCTTAGGCAGATTGGTGGGATCCGGCATCAACCCAGCGATGGGCTGCAGACGGGTCGTTTTCGATTTGAGATTGGGCAGAGAGGCAAACAGACCGTCTGTGTAGGGGTGGTGCTTGGTGTGGGTAAAGATATCCTCAGCGGTGCCGAGCTCGATGATCTCACCGGCGTACATAACAGCCACATTATCGCAGGTCTGCGCCACGATACCCAGGTCATGGGTGATCATAATCATGGAGGTGCCCAGACGGTCACGCAAATCGCGGATCATCATCAGCACCTGTGCCTGAATGGTAACATCCAGGGCGGTGGTGGGCTCGTCTGCGATCAGCAGATCGGGCTCGCAGGACAGCGCAATAGCAATCACGACACGCTGACGCATGCCGCCGGAGAACTGATGGGGATACTCGGACTTTCTGGCAGGGGGAATACCCACCAGGGTCAGGGTTTCATCGACGCGAGCCTCGATCTCCTCCTTGGAGCGGCCCGCCTCGTTGTGGACTTGCAGCGCCTCGGCGATCTGCTCGCCCACGGTCAGCACCGGGTTCAGGGAGGTCATGGGATCCTGGAAGATCATGGCGATCTTATCACCGCGGATCTTGCGCATATGTGCCTCCGGCAGATCTACGATGCTCTCGCCCTCGAAGGTGATGGAGCCGGAAGTGATTTTGCCGGTACGCTCGGGCAGAAGGCGCATGAGCGTCAGTGCCAGCGTGGTTTTACCAGCGCCGGTCTCGCCCACCAGACCCAGCGTGGCACCCTTTTCCAGAGAGAGGGTGACGTCGTTGACGGCGTACACAGTCTCCAGGTCGGTTTTGTAGATGACGCTCAGATCCTTAATGTCTAACATCTTTTCTGTGTTACTCATGATGATAATTCCTTTCTGCCGGCATCAACTCTTCAGACGGGGGTCCATAGCGTCGCGCAGGCCATCACCCAACAGGTTCACGGAGAAAGCAGTCAGAACGATGGCCAGTGCGGGGAACAGCACCAGCAAAGGAGCACGCAGCATATCAACACGGGCACTGGACAGCATGGAGCCCCACTCAGGTGCGGGGGCAGGCAGGGACAGTCCAATGAAGCTCAGGGTGGACTGATAGATGACCAGGCTGGAGACATTCAGGGTCACGTTGACCAGGATGATGCCCAGCGTGTTGGGGATGATATGGCTGATGATGATACGGGCAGAACTGGATCCGCCGGCGCGGGCAGCCTCAACATACTCCTGGTCGACCAAATTCAGAACGCCGGAACGAACCAGACGGACATAGTTTGTGAAGTATGCCAGGGTCATTGCGATGATCAGCACGGGGATGCTGGAGCCCAGGGCGGCCACGACCACCATGGTGAACAGCAGATCGGGGATGGACATGAAGATGTCCAGAGCACGCATGATCAACATATCGACCTTGCCGCCGAAGTAGCCGGCGATAGCGCCCAGCGTGCAGCCGAACAGGCAGGAGCTGATGGAAGACGCAACTGCCACCAACAGCGAGTTACGGGCGCCATGCACCAGACGGGACAGAACGTCACGGCCATAGCTGTCACAGCCCAGAGGATGCTCAGAGGACATGGGGGCCAGCTTGTTGTCGGCGATCTGGACAACACCAGCCTCATAACTGGCGATAACGTCCGCAAAAATGACGACCAGAATAATGCAGATCAGCAGAAACAGACCGATCATTGCGCCCCTATTCTTTTTCAGTCGGCGAAGGATCTCTTTGGCCTGACTGGGACGCTTGAAGTTGATATCCTCGCCATCGAGCATATTGCTGGCAGGACAAGTATAAGTTTTAGCCATCGAGATCACCCTCCCTTACTGTACTTGGCCCGGATACGCGGGTCAATGAACGCATAGATCACGTCTACGCCGATCATCAGCAGCGTGAAGCAGATGGACACCATAACGGCGCAACCAATGATCATGGGCTCATCCTTCGTGCTGATGGACTCAACGATCAGAGATCCGACGCCCGGGATGGAGAACAGCTGCTCAGTGGTGACCATGCCGGCCAGCAGGCAGCCGAAACGCATACCGATGGAGGTGACCACGGGCAGCAGCGCGTTCTTTAGAGCGTGCTTCCAGATAACCGTGCGCTCGGCAACGCCCTTGGCGCGGGCGGTGCGGACATAGTCCTGACGAATGGCCTCCAGCATGGAGGACTTGGTGAAACGCAGATAGGCAGACAGCTCACAGATCGTGGCTGCAATAACCGGCAGTACATAGTGCTTCGCTGATTTCAGGCCGAAGGATGGGAACCAGTTCAGCTTCAAAGCGAAGATGTACATAAGTAGGATACCGACAACAAAGCTAGGCACGGCAGCCAGGAAAAAGGCGATCATCGTGGGGATGGTGTCCATCAGCGAATTCTGTTTCACTGCTGACAAAATACCCAACGGGACGCCTATGCTTATCGATAGTATAAGAACTAAAATGGCAAGACGCAAAGTGACCAAAAACCGGGGCCAAAGTTCATCAAAAACGTCCAACTTGGTAGAGTAGGACTGACCAAAGCTGCCCTTGGTGACGATATCTTTCAAGTAATTAAACCAACGGACAACAACCGGATCATTATAGCCCAGCTCTTCGTTCATTGCCTCGACCTCCGCCGCATTAGCGTTGGGTCCCAGGATCATACGACCGGGGTTACCGGGCGTAATACTCATAACAATATAGATGATCAGGGTAACACCAAGCACGGTGGGGATCAGGAACAATAACCGCTTGATAATATATCGATGCATGCTTTCCTTCCTTTCTAACGGAAGATCTTCAGTAAAAACGTGTGTGAATAAAGGTGCGCAACATCCCTGCGGATATGCAGAATAGAAGTTGTGTGCAGGCGACTTTCTTCAGCCACCTGCACACGACTCGTCACTAAATAGCGTCCTTAGTTGAAGCGAATCAGATGCGCCGATTACGCCTTCCAGCTCCAGTCATAGACACGATAACTGGTGGGGACCGCAATAGCATTCAGATCCTTGTTGTAAGCAGCGCAGAAAGGAATGGTGATGACGGGCGTCAGAGTATGGGTATCATAGTAAGCGTTGTACAGTTCAGTGTAGATCTCGATACGTTTCTCCTCGTCAGCGGTGGAGGCTCCTTCCTTCAGCCACTCATCGAACTTCTCGGACAGGTCGTTGAACTTGCCGGAAGGACCATCGTAGACGCAGTTTTTGATGCCCACAGCGCTGGAAGAGCACTGCTGCTCGAAGTTGTTGAAGTCGTAGTTACCGCAGTCGTAAGCCATAGCCAGATCGTACTCCTGCGCGACCAGACGGTCACCGGCCACGGAGTAGTCCTGAACGACCAGCGTGGAGTGGATGCCAGCAGCCTCCAGCTGAGCGTGGATCGCAATGGCGTAGCTCTCGTTACGGCCGGAAGCGGCGATGAAGTCACCGAGCTGAATTCCATCGGGATAACCGGCATCCGCCAAGAGCTGCTTCGCCTTCTCCAGATCGAAGGGGATGGGGTTCTTCAGGGAGTCAGCAGCGGGAGCCGCGGCAGCATAGTTGGGGTTGATGTACATATAGGTGGGAGTGCCGTAGCCATCGCAGACCAGCTTGTTGACGCCGTCACGGTCGATGGCGTACATGATGGCCTCACGGACCAAGTCATTCTGCAGAATCGTGCCAGCGGTCGGGGACTCGATGTTGATGCAGAAGGTCATGACTTCGTTGGACTCCTTCTCAACGCAGGTGAACTTGTCGGTAGACTTGATGTCCTCCCAGTAGGAGATGGGGACGACCATGTAATCGACTTCGCCATTCTGCAGAGCGGTGATAGCAGAGGTATCATCCTCGATCACGTTCCAGACGATCTTATCGATCTTGGCCCTGCCGCGGTAGTAATCCTCGAAAGCAACAGCACTCCAAGAGGTTTTGGGATTGTAGTTGTCTTCATCCCACATGTAGGGGCCAGTACCAGCCTTATTGGCGACCTTACCAAAATTGTCGCCCTGCTCGGTAACTTCCTTCTGAGACAGAATCTTCACCTTGTGAAGCATGTGGCCGATGGGGGAGAAGGACTGATTCATAACGATCTTAACGGTGTGCTCATCAACCTTCTCGACGTGGTCCAGAGGACGGACGTAAGAGGCCTGCTTGGGGCTGGCCTGAGCGAGGTCATAGCTGAAGACAACGTCATCAGCGGTCATGGACTCGCCATTGTGGAACTTGACGTCCTTTCTCAGGGTAACAATGTACTCGGTGGCATCGTCGTTGGCCTCGATCTTCTCAGCCAGACGCAGGTCGTAGCCGCCCTCAGCCTCATTTAAATCATACAGGCCCTCATAAATGTTTTCGAAAACGGTGTACTCGTGGGTGTTGGTGGTTTGGTTGGGGTCACTGGTGGTCAAGAAGCCGGTGTTGCGAAGCGTAACAATGTTCTCGCTCGCATCGCTTCCCTGTTCACCGCCGCCGCCGCTGCCGCAGCCAGCCAGAACAGCGACCAGCATCAGAGCAGACATGAGTAGAGAGATAAACCTTTTCATTTTTCCTCCTCCTTAAATTTGAATCCTGTCCATATATGTACCACAGTACATGCTGGTTGGTCACAAACGAATTATATACTTGTATATACAGCATTGTCAAGTGGAACAAGCCACTGTTTTCAAAAATTGTTTGTTTCGACAAAATTACCAATAAAAATATGGACGTATCGGCCAAAGGCTAGGATAAAATTCCCTTATTTGGAAGCATCATTATCATCTGAACCTGTCTTCACCCTATCCGTAGCCACCGGATATTTCGGAACAGTTCCGTGGTCGCTTGCCACCTTGCGCGCCATATTGCGGATTGAAATAACTGCCCCCAAAAAGCGCTGCAGACGGTCATGACAGAGATACGACAAAGCCCGCAAAAGTACGAACTTTCTGCGTAAAGCAGAATACGGTGCAGCCCTTACAACCATGAACTACACCGTATCCTACATGAAAACGTCGCTATTGGTCTGTGCCAAAGCAGGACTTTACATAAAAATATGGATCAGGTCAGCGGCTTACACACCGGCGACACAGGTGATCTCGAACAGGTAGGGCTCGGCAACGGTGGGAGCCACGACGGTGTAGCGGGCGGGGCCCACATCCATGTTCAGGAAGAAGCGATCCCACACCTCGTTGGCGATGGCGCGGTCCTCACGCTTGGCGATGAAGATCTGGCAGAACAGAACCTTCTCCAGGCTGGAGCCGGCAGCTTCCAGAACGTTCTTCATGTTGATGAAAGCCTGCTCGCACTGAGCTTCCAGACCCTCCTTCAGGACTTCGTTCTCGTCCTCACCGACCATGCCCGAGACGAACACCAGGTTGCCATACTTGATGGCCTGGGAGACGTTGTGGGTGGGAGTGGCAGCCAGGGGAGTATAAACCTTTTCCTTCTTGAATTCCATAGTGGTACTTCCTTTCAGTTGAATTATTTATCTTCGGCCGGTACCAGGATCTCCACAGTACCGTTGATGCCGTCGAGTCTGATGTAATCGCCGTCATGGATTTCCACACAGGGATCGCAGTCGGCGGGGAAATCGGCGACACAGGGACGTCTGGTGTTGAAGATGGCAGTGCCGCACTTGGAGTCCATCGTGGTGAAGACGTAGCCGCTGGGGCCGACGCCGTTGTACTCGCTGTTGCGGAACATATCGGACCAGCCCAGAGAGCCGCGGCTGCAGGGCAGCACAATGATTTTGCCGGCAAAGCTGTCGCCATAGTGGACGTTATCCTTTTCGGTCACCACGCCGGTCTTCACATCAGCGCCATTCCAACCGACGATGCTGTCGGGGCAGACGAAAGCATAACCTTCTACCACAGGGCCCCAGGCAGGACGGCCCCGGATAATCTTATTCTTACTCATATCTCCTCTTAACCTCCCAATAACCGCTGATGGCAGCGTCAATGATCTGCTCATCAGAACCGTAGTAGATTGGGCAGTCCCGCTCATCCTTGCTGCCGTTGCACAGCTTGAAGGAGGACAGGCCGAGGGACTTGGCCCCCTTTGCCACGTTGATCGTGCGGAGGATGCAGCCGCTGGTCAGGATCTCCACGCCCCAGTCCTTCAGGTCCTGGATGATGTGGGCCTGCTCGGCCATAGCGTACTGGGCAATGTTGGTGAACACGCAGAAGCGGACGCCTTTCTTCACCTTTCTGCCGTTCATGTAACGCCAGATATTGATCAGCTCCTCGGCGGAGCAGTTGGGGCAGCCGATCTGCAGATAGTCGGCCGGGCCGGATTCCTTGTGGCAGACCTCATCCCAATAAGTCTGCAGGATCTCGTTGGTGATGGTAAACTCCGCCACAGGCTCGTGGCCACCCATAGCCATCTCATAGGTCTGCGCCTCGGGGGATACACCCACGATCAGGCACAGCTCACAGCCGCTGGTCACGGCCAGAGCGGTGAAGAACGTCTTCAGCTTGATCAGGTCAGGCCGCTCGAAATCGCCGCAGATGACGGGGACGGCATTGGGGGCCAAGCGACGGCCCACAGCAGCGCCCAGCAGATCCCAGTCGGTCTTGTCCTTGGTATCACAGGCCACGTGGAACACGTGAGTGCCGTGGCGATTCTCGGGCAGGTGCAGGCCCCACTTGGGAGCTCGACCGCAGATTGCGGCGCAGAAAGTGGTGTTGCCGCCGCCGCCGTAGCCGCGGGCGCCCAGGATGGAGTTGCTGTAGAGCACGTTGCTGGACTCGGTGGTGACGAAATACTCGCCCATTACAGGCAGCCAGCCGGCCAGATAGGGGGCGCAGGTGGAGCCGATCATCACGCCGCGGTCAGCCGCGTCGGAGAGGATCTGGCGATTGTTCTCATAGAACTCCTTGGTCTGCTGAGTCCACTGCCACTGGAACGTGTCGCAGCAGTGCACGTCATCCATGACGTAAGTGCTTTCGTTGAAGCTGTTGAAGGTGGCTGGGTCCAAACCTGGGCATTTTAGCTTGGTCTGCCAGTCGTGATAGCCCATGGCCAGGATGTCAGGCCGATCCAGATTGCCATCGGGGAAGTCAGCCGGCTCGCAGGTGGAGCCGCAGCACAGATGAGCCTTGGTGATGGGCACCAGCTCCTCGGCGCCCAAGATTTGTGCATAGTCAATAATCTTCTGCAGAGCAACCTGCTTGGCAGCGCCGAACTCGCCGTCGAGCATGCGCTGCTCGTAGGGAGTCAACCGAATCATATCGTGCAATCTCCTCTCGTAGTTGGTTTGTGATTTTATGTACGATTGTGTGCAACCTACGTATGCTGGTATATACAGGTTGCCTTGTAAGTCTATCATAGATGCATTTATCTAAAAGTCAAGACATTTTTTGAGGGTAAGGGACATTTGACGGGCAATCGCAGGCCAAAAATTTGGAACATTTTTTGGCAAGACTGCACAATTTGCCGCGACAGGATGATTTAAAATGCGGCTTGACTGTTCACACCCAACGAGCCAACTTGTATACATAAGGAAATGTCATAAAAATGCTAAGAAGAGGAAAAAACAACGAAAATTGCGATTGGTAACGGTCAGCATGGTCTGGCCTACAAGCAGATGATCATGAAGACGTTCCCCGAGAGCGAGTATGTGGATGTGGGCTCCTTCGATATGTAGCCCGTCAGCTGTTATCCCGGCGTGGCAGAAATCGAGGTGGGTATCCGCAAATAGAACGCGGTGAGCCTGTGTGCCGCCATGGCACGCCAGGGGTCTGCTGCCCGTGCTGGTCTTCATCAACCCTTTCCTGAGCATGCATGCCTATGAGCAGGTGCGCGATGATCTGGGCTATATGAACAACAAGGTCGTGATCGTCAGCTCCGGCGGCGGCCCGGCCTATCCCCCCTGGGTTCCACCCATATTGCGGTGGAGGCCATGAAGGCCTGCCGTGCCGGATCCTGAAGGAGCAGGGCATCTCCTTGTCCGTTCTGAACTTCACTATCATCAAGCCCCCGGATACCGAGGCCACCTCGACCCATGCCAAGAGGACTTCGAGACCGTGCTGGGCATCAAGGCCGACAACACCGACGAGAACTATTCCAAGATCGATCCCATGTGCTACAAGAAGGCGGACGAGAAGGTCATGGAGAAGTATCCCAATGTCCAGGTCGCGGGTAACTCCCTGCGTGAGGTCACTTCCGCTTGCCTGAACAACTGGCAGTGTGTCATGATGACCCGCAACGGTTGCTTTGTCTCCCGCAAGCACATGAACCTCGAGATCTATTCCTTCGCCTCCGGTCTGATCTGGTGCCTGATGGAGGGCAAGCCCGAGCTGGAGTGCATCGACTTCGCCGCTGCTTATTCCGCCATGTGCCATACCATCCGCAATGACTGGAACCTGGTCATCACGTAAGAGGTCTGTGACGTGATGACCGGCGCCTCCGCCCGCGTGAAGCGCTAAATCGGCAAAAGCCAAAACATATGAAAAGAGGACACCCGATGGGTGTCTTCTTTTTGTTGCTTGTTGAATTTTGTCGTCTGTCAAAGGCGGGTATATCTGCGACGATGCGCCGCTGGCCCAATCCTGATCTCGGGCAACGCTCAGATCTCCATGGTGATCTTGATCTTCTCTCCGCGGAAGATCACCTTGCTGTATTCGAAGGTGCGTCCGTCGGCGTCCAGAATCTGATCCTGCAACAGCAGCAGCGGCTGGCCGGGAAAAATGTTCAGCAGGGATGCCTCGGCTGGCTTGGCTGCCACGGACTCCAGAGTTTCCACCGCCTTGGCGCGGTTCAAGCCATATGCCTGACTCAGCACAGTGCACAGTTGCTCACTGCTCAGGTCATACCGGTCAATGCCGGGGCAGTAGGACTGGGGCAGGTAGGAGATGTGGATGCTCAGCGGTTCCCCCTTCAGAATACGCAGGCGGCGGACCACATAGAAATAGGGGGCATCCAGGCCGGGAAAGTACTGGAGTATCTTCTGATCCGCGGTTTCCAGGTCGAGGGAGATCAGCTGGGTGGTGACCTCATAGCCCATCTGCTCCAGCTGCTCGCGGATGCCGGCATAGGACAGGGAGTGGGCCACGATCTTCGGTTCGGCCACATAGGTGCCCTTGCCGGGGATACGGAACAAAAGCCCCTCCTGCACCAGCTTGGTGATGACATTGCGCACCGTGGTGCGGCTTACTCCATAGATATGGCTCAGCTCGTTTTCCGAGGGAATCAGTTTGCCGGGCGCCCACTCCTTGGACTCCAGTTTCTGGAGGATCGACTCCTCAATCTGGATATGTAGGGGCTTGGCATTGGTCTTGTCAAGAGCGAACAGTGTACCACAGTCCATAAGTTTGTGACCTCCGAAAGAAAAATCAGCGTTCACCTTGCGCGATACCGCAAAAGGCATAAAACAACCAACTATACGGCAATGGACAGAACAGTCATGTGTATAATTCTACATTATATTAGTTATTTTACATGATTTCTCAGCCGGATTCAAGTAATTTTTCGAAAAATAGCGCAGAGCTATCCATTATCATTAAACGCACAGAGACTCCACCGAGTCCGCTGTGCGTTTTTCTTTACCTCGCTGCCGGTCACATCGAGAGCCACCGGGTTGGTCTTGCTGGCCTCGTTTCCCTGACCGGCGGGCATATTGACGGCGCTTACCGTGCCGCAGATATCCAGCTTCGGCTCATAGGTCTTGTTATCGGAGTCCTGTCCGATGATCATACTGGCGGGGTGGATGTTAGAGGTGCTGGCAGATGTGGCTGTGATCTTGGAGTCCTTGTCGATGGTGACGGCCTTCTGGATGTCCAGCGAGCTGTAGAGGGTCACGTTGTCCTGCAACGTAATGGTCTGGCCTTCCTTGAACGTCTCAATGGTGCCACTCGGCTTGGTGAATAAAGGAATGATCTCCCTTGCCCCTGCTGCGGAGCTTTCGTATCCCACCCATGATGAGAAACGGCAGTTCCTTGAAGCGATGGATTATTCGCAGAACACGCCATCATTGTCACAGGTACAGCGGCTCAAAAAGCTCGGCCGCTAGGGCAAATGCACGCGGGACGCTATGTTTCCGTTATGTCTGAGGAAAAGAAACGCGAACTTGACCGCATAACCAATCATCAGAAAGTATTTTCCCAAGTCCTACACACCAATGTAAATGCAGCAGACCATTATCAAACTGCTTATTGTAGCTTTGGCACAAGACGGACAAAACCCTCGGCTGGCTGCCGAGGATTCCAACCAAATTATATTGTAATAGAGAAGGGAGGATTGGCGAAATCATAGAAAAGCGGCGGGTCGGGGAAATCATGCTTGTCAATTCCCGGGATTTGTGTATAAATTATAGTTATAGAGCTTTGTATATACAGGTACAGGTGTCTGCCCGGCAGTGACCTGTGCAGAAAATGAAAAGGAGATGTCTTCATGGAAAAAAACCCCAAGATTTGTATTCTGCGCTGGGAGGAGGGCCAGGTCCTGCCCGCCCAGCTGCAGCTGGAGTCTCTGCCCGGCAACAGCACCAACCCCGCTTCCTATCCCTTCGAGGTGATGATGCTGCGCGTCAAGGGCGCCAATATGGATACCATCGAAGAGAACCCCTGCCAGGAGATGCTGGATAAGTTTATCGTCGTGTGCAAGGAGCTGGCGGCTCAGGGCGTGAAGGCCATCACCACCAGCTGTGGCTTCACCGCATACTATCAGGAGGGCCTGGCCGCCGCCGTGCCCGAGCTGGTGTTCACCAGCGCCCTGCTACAGGTCCCCTTCATCCAGACCATGGTGGGTCCCAACCGCAAGGTGGCCGTGCTGACCGCCAACAAGTACCACCTGCGCGAGGAGCATCTGCAGCGCGCCAAGATCGTGGACCGCGATCACCTGGTGATCCTGAGCCTGCACGATCAGCCTGAGTGGGGCCGCATCTACACCCACCCCAACGAGGAGTTCAATCTGGAGGCCGTCACCGACGAGGTGGTTAGCGTTGTGCGCAAGGGCCTGGAGGAGAACCCTGACATCGGCGCTGTGGTGCTGGAGTGTACCGACCTGCCTCCCTATTCCGCCCGTATTCGCGACGAGCTGGGTATCCCCGTGTTTGATATCAATACCATGATCAGCTATGTGGCTTTGTCTCTGAACGAGTACAAGATGTTCTAAATGACGGCACAGTGGGGATCACATCCGGTGGTGGTCCCCGCTGTCTGCTTTTTTCGGCGCACCGTACCCCGTCTTTGCTGCCTGTGGGGGGAGAGACCGTGGAGGAAGCGGTGCCCGCTGAAGGGAAGAGAGCTCAAAGGAGAGCGCGCAAGCGAGAACGTGCAAAGCGTGCGGCCGATCATACCACCGGCGTTGTGTCCTACGCCCACATCGACAACGGTATGTCTCTGAGCAGAAAGAATGTCGATTTTTCTGAGGTCCAGTCAAATCTGTAAAAGCTTTGCTTCAACTTTAACCGGATAACGTATCACGATGTGCATTTTAAATCAAATGCGCGTCGTGATTTTTTTGCGCTCTTTTCAGTTCAACAGTGCCGTTTCTGACATTCCTCGTTCTTTTTTTGACGCAATTCAGCGCCACCCGGTATAATTGTCCCGTGATATGGTGCTAAGCACGCAATTGTTCTGCCAAATCCTTTCGCCGTACTTCCAGAATTTCCGAGGAAACATATCAATGCGCAGAAAAACAAAATTTTACATTGACCATATTGGCATCTCTTCCAAGGATTTCTTTGACAAGCCGGGCTTTTGCATGGGTAATTTTTACAAGACCCCTCTGGACAGGCCCTACGTTCCAGACCGGTATTACTCCGGCCACTACTACATGAGCTGCGGAAGCGCGTATCTTAAGATGGCTGCCTTGACCCCTCAAGGCGACTGCGCCTACCCCAAGAAGCACATCGAAGAGTTTTATGAAAGCGTTCCCTTCGAGCCTAAGGGCCAGCCCGGCATTTATAATGTAGTCCTGAACACTCGGGACTTTGAGGTGGTACGCAGGATCTATTGCCCCTTGCTATCTGGCCTGTGGACCAGAACCTGAAGATTTTCATGAACAAGCCCGCCCGCGGCGACACCTACTGCAGTCCTATCGGCGGCTCCGTGCTGTGCGCTTCTACCCTCTTCCCCTGCCACACTGAGTCTTTTCCCAACATCCTGTAGCTTTCATGCAGCACTACGATGAGAGCCAGATCTATTATCCCCGCCCCCATGTGCAGATGTGGTCAAGCAGTACCTGGATCCCAACCACACTTCTGATACTGTGCTTCTGGATAAGGACGCCTACGAGGAGGAGTTCTGGGTCGACGCTCCCAACGTTATCAGCAACTTTGTCGCCTTGGAATTCACCGGCGGCGGCCTGGATGACATTATGGAATTCGCCGTGGACCACCAAATTCGTTACTTTGTTCAGGGTGCCAAGATTTATGTTGATGCCCGGAAGGAAGCGGGGCTCTTCTTAATTCTTGCGTAATACGGACGGTAAGTATGTGCATCGGCGCGGCTTGGGTATGGCTGGCATTTACGAGTTGCTGTACGGAGAGAAAAGATGAACAAGCTGATCATCACCGCCGCCCTGGTGGGCTCGCTGCCCACCGAGGCGCAGAATTCTAAGGTACCCATCACACCCCGGACGAGCTGGCCCGGGACACCCTGGCCTGCTATAATGCCGGCTCCGCGGTGACAAATACAAAAAAGAGGTGATGGAGCGTGAGTTCCGCTTACTGGTGCCCCAGAGCAAGACGGTGCAGAGCCTATCGACTATGCTGTCTGCGATGGCAGCTCAGACGAAAAAATAGTGATGGCCGTAACAGAGATGACATCTCTGCTCCAACAGGTTGGGTGGAAGAAAGAACGGCAGCATTTACGTTTTCCCAAAATACACCTGCCCAAGCCCTACCCGTGTGGGTGTGGATTATCCCAATTATGGTCGGCTCGTGGGCACTGTGGCCTCTCTGGGCCGTACTCTGGAGCGTGGCCAAGATGTTCCTCTCATGAGAGATGCGCCACCACTGTACACATCCACAGCGACCGCAAGGGCCTCTCCAAAGAGCATCAGAAGAAGATCGTCCAAGGTCACAGAGCGGATGACCACGAGGAGCAGCAGACCATAAGCTGACCCCACCCGGTGCCGCCCCTCCCCACACCAGATGCGGAGAACTATATGAACAACACGGATTGCAAGAATAAAAGTATCCTGCGGGAACAGAAAGGACTCCTATGAACAAACCTACCTACAAATCCTATGATGAGCTACCCCTCACCCTCTCCGCCCTCAATGTGGCGGCAGTGCTGGGGATTAGCCGGGCCGGGGCCTCTGCGAGCTGGTCCACAGCGAAGGCTGGCTTCCCCGCCCTCAACATTGGTAGCCGCATCCTCATCCCAAAGTACAAGTTCCTGGCATGGATCGACGGAAGCTCTTCCAAAAAGGGATAGCTTTCTAACACCACTTGTGATATGTTTTGTGACTTGGAAGGGAGGGAAAATCTAATGTCAAAGAAAAGAGCCACCGTCGAGGGCAATATCCGCAAGCGGAAGGATGTCCTCTGGGAAGGGCGGTACACCGCTAGGTACGACCAGACAGGGAAGAGGATCATCAAAAACGTATTGGGCAAGACCCACAAGCCGAGGTCAAGGAAAAAAGGACTTGACCGAAAACGGCAGATCTGACCCCAAGGGCGGCAAAACCGGGCTCAGTACCACCACCGTCCGTAGCGTCCACCTCATGCTCCGCAACACCCTGGAACGTGTCAGAAAGGAAAAGGTGATTACCGCCAACCCCACTGAGGACTGCATCCCCCCCAAAAATATAGAAAAAGGAAATGAATATCCTGAAGCCCGATGACCTAGGTGCCTACCTTCAAGCAGCAGAGAAGCACAACGTCCTGCCCAGTACTCTTTTCTCCTTTCTCAGCCTTTCAGCGTGTGGTCCACGGTGTAGGTCAAAGGAAATCACCAGCTTTTTGTGATAGCTTTTTCAAAAAGAAAACCACTCTTTTCGATTGAAAAGAGTGGTTTTCTGGAGCTGCTACCCAGATTTGAACTGGGGACCTCATCCTTACCAAGGATGCGCTC
>OFMJ01000721.1_pt1 | contig 31053 bp, 63 predicted proteins | sample 1541801 | NCBI WGS metagenome assembly OFMJ01 (sample SAMN04209234, study PRJEB22552) | human gut metagenome | biome: gut; material: feces | host: Homo sapiens | place: USA: Oklahoma
TTTTCTAGGCAATTTCCAATCTAACGGGTGTTGCACTTTCATTTAGACAACGGGTGGCATCAGAAACTACGTCTGCGTTAGTATAATCGGGCCCATAGTAGCGAATGCGAGGTGGGTCAATGAGTCTAAGGGAACTGAGACAAAAGCGAGGGCTGACACAAAAGCAACTAGCCGATAAACTAGGCTATACACGTGAGCGTATAGCCGCTATCGAGACTGGCGCGCGTCCTATCGGTGGCGTGTCGCTCGATAAGGCCATTGAGATATGCGACGTGTTGCGCGTGTCTAACCCTCGTAAGCTCTTAGACGCTGACACCAAAGAGTCAGAGTCATAGCTCACGTGTCTACAGTGAGTGAAAGTGCCACGTTCGGCGTGGTGTGCCCTTTAACTTTTATCGCCTGACTGTAGGCGTCGTATACAGTCGGCCTAGCTCACTGGGTTTACCCCATAGTCTAGGCACTCATAGCGTGTCCCAAGGTGGACGGGATACGCTGGAACCTGTTGTATGGAAAGGTGGTGAGCCGTGTCGGTTGGCGATATCGTCGTTGACCCGCGTATCCAGACTCGACATCCCGACGTGTCCGCTGATTCGGTGCGTGTGGCGTGGTCGAACGTCGTGCGGTTTATGGCGCGTGAGGATACCGACCCGTTGCGTTATGTGGCGGTTGGATACGACGAGTACGGGCGTTTGCTGGAAATGGTGGCGGTACTAGATGAGTCGGATCGTTGGCATGTGTTCCATGCCATGCGTGCGACGCCGAAGGTGCTGCGGGAACTGAAACTTTTGTAAAGGAGGAAGTGTCATGTCTTTTGTTGCGAAGGGTGGCCGTGTGGTCACTGATGACATGTTGGACAAGTGGGCCGACGATGCGGATAACGGCGAGTTCGGCGGAAGGCCGGGTGCGGTGTATTCCGGGCCTGTCGTTCCTGTCGCTCAGGCGGATGCTGTCAGTCGGACGTTTTCGTTAAGCGCTGACATGTCGGCCATGTTGGATGCCGTCGCTAAACGTCGTGGCGTGTCCGCCGATGACATCATGCGGCATGCGCTGGTGCGTGAGTTTGCGTCGGTGTGAGCCGTTCGGCGTGCTGGTTTTCCGACACGCCGATTTGTTTAACCACAGATAGTACGATATAGTACTAATCATCAAGCTCAATCGAGCAAGACAACCGCAAGTTTGAAAACTCAAGAGTGTTTCTCCGGCCATGGATAGCACAATATAGTGCTAGAATTGGACTCACTCATAACCGTTTGAAAGTGGGTGAGCCTATGGGATTAAGGGAACTGCGGAAAAAACGAGGGCTGACGCAAACACAGTTAGCCAAGCAGACAGGCATAGCGCAGACAATCATAAGCCGTTACGAACGCGGCGAGTACGACGTTCGCAACATGACTCTTGACAATGCGCTGAGACTGTCCCGCGCTCTTGGGTGCCACCCCTGCGAACTTACGGACGGGTGGCCCGAGTAAAAGAATGCGCTCTATGGTTGCCGCCATAGAGCGCGTGCCTTAATCGTTTTCAAACATTTGCAGGTAATCAAAACACAATCGAGGCGTGCTACATTCTAGCACGCCTCACATGGAAGTGAGGAACCATGCGTAAAATTCTGGCGGCTTCAGCCGCGTTAATCACACTTTTCACCCTGTCCGCTTGCGGTAGTGATACCGCGAACATCCCGCAATGTGAGAACGAAGACGGCTCGGGTCAAGCTGGACTCTGCTACTGGGATAGTGCTCGAATGGGCAACGGACGCGGTACCGGCCTGTACATCTACCAAGACGGCATTCTAATCGACGAACGCTACTAAGTCTTTCAATCAGATTCATTCAGTCGCGCGGCTGTCTCCGCGCTTCAACAGTTCAAAGGAGATTCAAAAATGTCTATCGAGGAAATGTGGGACGCGCTGAAAGATGATTACGGCGTGTCCGAGCAGACTTTGCAAGTTGTCACCAATATCAACGGCTACAGTACCGACACCATGCATGACGTGCTGTACGCGGTAGCCGCCGAACGTCACTTCGATGGCGAGGTGGCATGATGGCACGCTACTTCTACGCTTTCCGCTGGGCTTATGGTATCGGCACGACATGGGATGATGGGTCATGGCCTGGGAGTCTCAGGGTGTTTGATTCGAGGGCTGAGCGTGACGCTTGGGTTGCCGACGACGTGTTTGACGGTAATTGGCATCGTGAGGCCATTACGGCGAAAGAGGCGCGTCATATCATGGCCGATACTGTTATCGGTTTTGATAATGATATGGCCGCACGGTACGACGGTAGCCGGTCGGCTGTCGAACGGTACGCGCCTACCGCCGAATTGGTCAGGGCATGGCGGCGTATCGACATGCAACTTAACCCAGTTGCGTATATGGGTGAGTGATCGACCATGATTGACCATTACCGTTGCAAGTCGTTTCCCGTGGCTGTTGCCACTCAATCGCATTATGAGGCCAAAGGTTATCCCGTGGAGCTAGTCCCGTGGGGTAGGGGCTACATGGTACGAGTCCATCGTTAATAAATCGTTGTGGGGCATGGCGTTGTGGCCGTGCCCCTCTTGTTTAAGGGAGATTCAAAATGTCCATTACCGTTAAAGATGTTGCCGACATGGTGGAACGTGTTGACGAAAAACTATCGCCATTGACGCGCTATGACGGTTTCCAACCCTATGAGGGCATCTATCGCCTTGGCGACTGGGGATATGTGACGGAAACCGAATATAACAAGGCTTTCGAGCATGAAGATGGTTGGGCGCAAGACGCTTACATTTTGGACGGTAACGGTGTGAGCCATACCCGCATTAGTCAGCTAATTAACGAAGACGATACCGGTAAGGCAATTTCCGATTACATCAATGAGCGTTTCAACAATGACCAAATGGACGACGTTTTCTACACCGAAGCCACCGAAGAGGGTGAATGCTGAGAGTCTTCTAGCCGCCTACTCATTCCAGAAAATCAATCAAAATCGAATCTTTACAAGTGAGGTAAACCAAAATGAAGAAGCTGACCAATGACCCGTCGCGTAACGTGAATGCCGTGAGCGGCATGTGGGTGCGGTTGCGCAAGGATGGCTCGAAATATGATGTTCGGTATGTGAACGCTCGGGTTAGACGAGTCTGGTCACTTTCCCAGACTTCGCAGGGCACGGCGTGGAATGTTCAGGCCAAGGGGGTCCAGTATGAGGACTTTTTGAATGGCATGAGGTCAAGCTCCGTTGACCTTGAGCATGGTTGGATGCTCATACCCGATTCCGAGCGTATGAAGACAGTGCCGGTGCCGGTACCTACCGGAATGGACGCTAAAACGGTTGGCGGCATTGTCGCGCACCCATCGATCGATGCAAACTGGAAGTGTGAGGAGGAACGCTTCACGAGCAATGTTCAGTGGCCGGTGCCTATGCCCGAGGACGCGATATTGGAAGACGAGTTCATGGATGATGAACCCGCGCCGGATACACAGGAGATTCCCGAAGTGCCGCCGAAGGTGAACAGTTTCGCCGTCTCCTATTGTACGATGCCTGACCTGATGATGGCTAAGGAATGCCCCGAATTGCAAGGTTTGGGCCCTATCCGTCACTTCCGTACCAGCAAGGGCCGCAAGGTGGCCTACGTTGCTTCGGCCAATGGCAGGTGCGTTGTCGCCTACCGTGCCCGTTATGAGCGTGGCAGTGACAGGCAGTTGGAAAAGGCGGTGGCCGATTACGTGGCTACCGTCCGCGACAAGTGGGTTAAGGCGGCGTGACATGAGCGAGATTCGGGAGAAAGCCGTACGCCTGTTGTTGCAGGCGGCTTACGAGATGGCCGCCGATAACGCGGATAGCGTGGCGGATATCTTCGACTGCCAGCATGGTTTTATCGATGATTTACGCCGTCGTGCCATGCTGAAGCTGGACAAGCCATACACCGCGCCGGACTTCGATACTGCGGAACAGCAGATAGCCGAAACCGGTTTGTCGTTGGACATGCTCGACAAGAGGGCGCGTGAGGCGTTCTCACAGAAGTATTCCACCACGTATGACCGGTATGAGTGCGCTATCGGCTGGTGCATCGACGACATGCTGGGGTGGGAATGATGGAAGTCAAGATACCCACTAGCAAGATTCGTGAGGTTCTGGAGTCCTCTGGCTATGCGTATACGCCGGATAATATCGCGGCGGTACGCGCAAACATTCCACTCCACACGTCTGACCTGATTCTGGCGGCATTGAACGCCACCGATTTACCCGACAAGCGGTTTGCTTTGCCGCTGTTCTAAGGAGCTTTTCAAATGACCACTTACTATATGCAAGACAAGCATGACCATTACCGTTACACTCGAATCAGCAAGCCCCGCGCCTACTGGGAGTGGCTGACCTACGCAGTGGAATGGCTGGTCTGCTGGCATGAGATCAACCCGTGCACGTTCCATCACTTCGGTTGGCGTTTCTGGCATTGGGTGCCTTGTTGGGCCTATTGCGAGGCGATGGAAGGCGGCGATATTGCGGAGCAGTCCTATCTTGACTCATTTCGCAAGGTGGAGTATTCCGACAATGGCCGTGTGGCCGCCATGAACATCCGGAGACTCGGATACGCGGCTCTGGTTGAATCCCAGACAGGCACATCCTGACCGGGAGGGGTGCTTATCAATCACCCCAGGATGTTCCGCCACCAATCCCTCGGGAATGGAACAAAGGTAGGAGGAGTCAACCATCGGTTTGCTCCGTTCTCACTACCGGGCAGGGACAAACCGCGATGCTCGTCATCGCGGTAATTGATGGCCTCATGGACTTGTTCTATGAGGCCATTCTTATAGAAACCATCATTTAGAACCGCATCATAGGGCTTTCTATGGTGCGGTTTTCACATAAATCAGCATTTAGACGGGACTTTAGAGCGTTCTATTGTTCCGTCAATCGTTTTACCGGACAATAACAAGGGAGTTTCCATCATGGATGAAGAAACCGAAGTCTACACGATTTACCAGCGCGTGACGCAGATCGAGAAGCGTCACGTCACCGCGCCGAAAGGCTTGACGTTCAACCAGTTGAGCGACTGGGTTGACGAAAACGGCGTTGGAGACCTGTTGGACATTGACGAACTGGACAACGATATGGTCAGCGCCGATTACGAGGACGGCTCTCATGTCAAGAGAAAGTGGGCGAATTGATTACCGCAATCTACCGTTATGAGCGTTTCGACCCCGCCACCAACACCGAGTTGTGGCGGCGTATACCACGCTGGGAGCTGCGTCTCATATGGCTGAAGGCATGGCTTAAACGCGATAAGGCGGCTCGAATCTCTTACGGGGCTTGGCTGTACGCCAATGCTTCAGGCGGCGGGCAATGGTTGGCCGCTGACATGTTGGACTGGAATCAGGAGGTAATCAATGGACGCTGAACGTATGAGAGCCGCCTTGCATGAGGTGTGGAAATACTATGACGAGGCGGGGGAGAGCGGGGAGAACTATGTGCTTGCCCCCGATAATCTCGCCAAGTTCGCCGCCGACCTATGCAAGGAATACCAAAATCTTGATACACAGAAAGCCATAGGACTTGTGGCCTTCTGGGAATTAGCAACCATACCCAAGGAGCTATTATGACTGACTTTGACACGCTTTTCGACGCAACCAACAATGAGAGCGGAATCATCATATTCCCCAACAATGACGTGATTATCGGCAATTGGACGTATTCGGGGCATGGCGTCCCCCGACTCTCCCCGTTCGGTGACACGCTCGTTTCCACCGGCACCATCGATAAGGCTGAGAATAAAGGCTTGGTCAATATCAAGGATTATCTCACCGGATTGGACGGTTTCGACATCGTTTATGACAGGAATGATGATTACCCGCAGATCAAGGCCGATGACATGGCGAGATTGTGGGAGATCGTCAACAATGACGAAACCCTACGGGTGCTTGCCCCAGTCGATTGGAACTAGTGCGTGTCCGGTGCTAATTGATGGGCGGTTACCACGAGTAAAAAAATAAATGTGGGCCCGATTATACAAGAAAACCCGTGGAGCACTCGGAATAGAGTCGTTCCACGGGTTTTTATATTGAGACTGTTAGAAGCCGCCACTGCCTCTCAAGGAAGCACACTAGGGCGGCATTCTCATGCTTGACCGACTACTTCAACGGAAAGTCGAATACCAGCTTATATCCGCTTGTAACCGGGCCTTCCACAGGTGTGAATGTGAGACTACCGTTGTCGTTTTCCGCGATCAGGTAATGATTCGTGCATTCCTCGTTCCATTGGACTTCCCATACCGCGTCGGTCGGAACCTTTTGGAGAAAATCATGCAGCTCGTCAATGGAGATTCTAACCGGCATGATTCTGGCGAGCGTGGTCTTATCCACCTTGACTGTGGCGATGGACTCCACGCTGTCATACGTTTTGATAGGCGTATCCTCTCTGGGGGTATCCGGTTCATCAATGATCGTTCCCACTGGTATGAAGTCGGGTGGAACGTCGGATAGGACACCCGTGAAAATATTGCATGCCAAGTCCATGTAACGCTTCACAGTTCCCCCTTGGCTTTTCTCGTGTAGTATTCCTCAGCAGACAACAGTTCCAGAATCGGAGTCTGCTTATTGACCTCCAACAATTCCTCCCATGTCATCCACGGATGAAGACCCGCCAGGGTCCCGCACCAAGATGTTTGATACGGTGCCTTGTCATCGTGTCCGAACAGCCAATTATCACTGCGGGGAGCATACCGTTTGATGATCCGTCCCCAACCGGTTTGTGACCCAAAGCGGATGCGCGCCCAGTATTCGCCCGGCAGTATCGGTTCCACGATACTCGGACGCGGCTTCTTCTTAGGTGCGGGACGAGTGGCGTAGGCGAAATCCTCCTCATAGACAACGAGAAACACCGAAACCGGTTCCTTTTCGACTCCCAGCTTCCATGTGGCTGAGACACCAACTCCGTCTCCCTCGACCTTAATCATGGAATGCCAATCAGTGCGGGACTTGAACCTGTATGTGTTCGTGCTGCCTTTGACGTGAATCAAATCGCCGGGCTTCAGGTCATCCCAGCCGACGCGAATCTTCTTGCTCACCTGTGGTCCTCCTTGCCGATATCGCTGAATCGTGTGTAAAGCCGGTCGTTCACGACATACGTGTTGTAATCATCCTGTTGGATGTACCACCAGCGGTTTTGATGGCCGGCCTTCAAATACTCCTCGCACGTGTGGTCGATAGTGTTGTCGGGGTTGACCTTCTGCCTGAACGACAGTTCATCAACCACGTTGCTATCGGCCACGAGACCGGCTATCCGGTCGATACGCTCCGGCGTGAAATCGGGAGTGACCACGTACACGACACGCACCTTCTGACCGTCGAACCATTTGCGGGGCAATGCCAACGCCACGTCATCGGACAAGCTCGTGGGACGCATGTGATACACCACGCGGCTGAACCTGACCTGCTGCATGACTTGAGCCACGTTGCGTCCGCATTGGAAGTAGCTGGTGTGCATCTCGGTTTCCGTAAGACAGTCTCCGGCCCTGCGTATCGCCTCCCGGTAGAAGGCGACACGTTTCGACGCTTCCGGCTCGCGCATGGGGAACAGGGGGTCTCCGCCGCCGCTGAAGCTCAGGAACCTCATGGGGTGGTGTTCGCTTTCACGGCTGATGGTCCGCAGCGTGGCCTGCATGTCCGTCACCGGCACGTTCAATCCGGTTTTCCTTACGATGCAGTAGGGGCATGTCCAATGACAGCCGAAATTCGTGATAACCGAATAATGTCCGTTCATTGTGTTTCTCCGATAAGCTGTTCCATTTCACTCACGTTGTCCTGCTTGCGTTTCAACGCATTGCAGCGACGTATCCACTCGCGTTTGCGCTTATAGACGTTTGTTATCCCATCGTTGCTCAACAGTTCGTTGCATGAGCAGACAAGCTGGGGGATGTCCGACTCCGAGTCCGTTTGCACGACGGGTTTCTCCCCGCAGGCGGGGCATTCGGGAACCGGCTCGTCAACCACTGCCTTCAACCGTCTGCAACCGGTATTCCACTTCTGAACACTCTCGTCTTCAAAAAACGAGGTGAACGAAAGGATGCTTTCGACGTGATCGCACCATTCCAAGAGCGGCCACGAGTCTTTTTCCAGCCAGTAGTCGAGGTAGTTGCGGGTGACGCACACATGCTTCAGTTTGGGTACGAGTCCGCAGATGGGGCATGGTTCCACTACCGGTGGTTCAGGTTCCGGCTTTTCGACCGGTTCCGGCTCCTCCAAGTGCAGCAGTCGCTTCAGCCAGTTCATACGTTCCTCGATTCCATCGACTCGTTGAACGCCTTCTGGAACGCATAAACCCCGGCTTTAACGGCCTTTTCGACGGAACCGTCGGGCGGCGGCGTCACTGTCACGTGCGCGCGTAGCTGCATGTCGTCGCCTATGCACACGCTGTCCGGTTCCAGTTCGCCCGCCACCGGGACTTCCACGGTGAACGTGGCTAGTTGAAGCGCCTTGGAGTACAAGCTCAATTCCACTTCCGTGGTACCAAGATTGATGCTCATTGAGTAATCTCCCTGTGTCCGAGGAACTTGTTGACGAAGAACGTCTGACCTTTGCCCGTGACTTTCGGCGTCTTGTTGATGGTCGTGTGACCGTCCGAGTGAACCACGGTGGTTTCCTTGATCTCGAACAAGCCCAATTCCATAGATTTCTGCGTGGGCATGTTGCGAGAGCTGCCGGTTTTCATCAGCCATCCGTTGTCCCTCAGCCACGCGAACAAGCGAGTGCCGCCAATATCCACGCCATTGCCTTTCAGAACTTTCGCCAAGTCGCCCACAAGGATGCTGGTCTTCGAGGTTTCCACAGCGTCAGCGAACAATGCCTTGGGACGCATCCGTTCGACCTGTGCTTGGGCCTTCTCCTTTTCCGCCCGCTCCTGTTTGATTTGCGTGGCAAGCCGGATAAGGAAGTCGGGTTCGGTGACTGCCTTTTCCAAAGTCGATTCGGTCATGTACGCACCATGCCTGCGAATCGATGGCAGCACCTCATGCGTCACCCAGCGTTTGAACTCGCGGGCTTCGGGCTTGCGACTGCGTAACACGAGGGAGTACAAGCCGGACTCGGACACGAAAACGGGTGCCTTGCCGCCGTTCTGAGCAATGTCCGTAGTACGGATATTGGTGATTTCATCGGCATCGAGGTATTCCCGAATATGGTTGGTGGCCGTACCGAGAATGGCGCATACGTCCGCTCCAAGGAACCACGGGTTGCCGTGTTCATCGGTTAGGACACGCACCTGAATGCCGTTGAAGTCGAATGGTTGAATCTGATTGCTCACTTGTCGTCTCCTTCCTTGGATTGGTTTTGCGAAGCCTGCATGATCTCCCACACGTCCGCGTCCTCCGACAGGCCGGACGCGAGACGGTAGAAGTCACTGAACCTGTAAAGCGGATTGCTGTACGCATCCTCGCCCTGCTGAGGCAACTGGCCTCGATGTATCCAACTACGCAAAGTGCTGCGGTTCACGCGCATTCCGCACGCCTTGATGATGTCCAACAGTTCGCCACGGGTTCTCACCGCCTCCGATTGGAGGAGACGTTTCACCCGTTCCGCCCTGATAAGGGCTACCGGCATACTGAAACCGCATTTCGGGCATTTCGCCGTCTCCGCGTCCGCATAGCAGGAAAGCTGGCCCAAGCACTCGTCGGCGGGGCATGGCCCGTACAATACGGTTTCCCCGTCATCGTCCGTGAGGAAACGACGCAGCTTACGGGTCAGACCGTGAACCAGTTCCGCATACACGGGGGTGCTGGAATGCTCCATGAGTTTCGGATGATTGGCGATACGGTGAACCATGTCCGACAGCGGCGTGGACTCGGGCAGGTTGATTTTCAGGCTCCGCAGCCACTCGTACAACGTGCCTTGCAACCCCGGATAACCGTGGTCATCGTCCGCGTACAGCAGATCATGCAGGGCCTCGCGCAACGGTGCGGGAGCGGTGCCGGATTGACCGCCGCCACCGTTCTTATGCCCGTAGGCGCGGTTGATGCGATACTCGCACAAGTCAGGCAGACTGCGTTCCAACCATCGCAGGTCGCCGGTCAACTGGCTGGCATGCTTGTCGCACAAGAGATTCAGATTCGGTTCGACGCCATGTCCGATAAGCATGGACGGCGCGTCGGTGACGATATCCCGCCAGCAACCGTGGTAGCGGCAGAGCCTCGTAGTTTCAGTGGAAAAAGACAATAGTGACCTTGACCTTCGGTTTTTTTGAAGGTCTCGGACGTGTCAGCAACTCTCAATTATGCCATCAAACCGGTCATTGTTCAGCCGGACGGCGTGTCGCCAGAACCTCGTCCAACGCCACGCCCAAACCCGGATTGAAACCACCGCCCTCACGCCTGCGCTTGGGTTTCGCAGAAGGCAAGCGCAACGGGTCACGCGCGGCCAACGCCACCCGTCGAGACTCGTCCGAGGAACGGCCCATCATGCGCTGCCGGCGATACAACCACGCCTGATCTTCCACCAGTCCCAGACGTTCGCACTCCCGGCCTATCTGCGCTTCGGACGGTTTCGCACCGTTGCGCAGTTTGCGGACGATGGCGTTGATGTCGCCGGAACCGCACCAGCGACCCGTGCTGTTGTCCGCGTAGAAGCGTTTGACCGCCTCCAACGCCTCCTGCAACGTGAGGTCGGAACGCAGCTCCTCGTGGAACGTGCGAGCCCCCAAGTCGGTGATGGGAGCGTTGCCGTGATGCACGCGAATCTTCGCCAGCACGAGCGTGCTTTCCTTGAGCGTCAACATGACAGAACCCCTTGCTGTGAATTGTTTTCAGCGGCTTCTAAGGCCGCATAGTGGGCTATCAGCGCCGCGTTTGCGTCCTGGTTGGCTTGAGACCTATCCGGTGTGGTATTGCGGTTGGGTAGCGGGTCATCGTCCCAGTGTTCGCCTTTCAGCCAGTTGGTCGGCGCGAGCGTGTACTGGCCGACACGGTTCGGGTCGTTCGCATACTGCTGGGCTTTGGCAAGCATGAACACGTGGTTGGTTTTCCTCCGAGCCTTGCGCCAAGCCTGATACGCGGACTGCTTGCCCTCGTGCCGGGGATAGATTCCCCAGAACTGCTCGAACTCAATCGGATAAGACTCGTCCACGTCGCCTTGCTCAATCTTGTCGCGCTCCGGTTGCGCGACGGTTGAGGGTTGTAGGTTGTAGGTTGTAGGTTGAGGGATGAGGGTTGAGGGATATGGACGATTTTGGGATAGGGTATCGGATGCCCTATCGCTTTGGGTATCCGATAGGGTATCCGATAGGGTATCCGATAGGGTATCTGCCCCTAATTCATGTGGGTCAATACATGGTTCAGACAACAAATCCGACACTTTATCCAGTCCCGCCCATTCCTCCGAACACTCGCTTAACCGCCGTAATTCATAGACGATGCAAGCACGCAACTTGGTTGACGTGACAGCCATGTAGTCCTTGCTCACCGCAACGGCAACCTTGGAATTGCGTAACGTGCCGTCATTTCGAATGAACGAGCGAACCAGCACCTCCTCGGTGTCTTCGTCAACTACAATGTAGAACCCACTCTCAAGCTCTTTCGCGGCCTCTAGGACTTCTGCGACGGTCTGTCCTTTGCTGAGTGCCGCTAAACGTTTTGGACGCCAATCAGCGACCCCACAAAGGTTCATCGTAGGATGGGTGAGCAGTTTGAAATAAAGGCTCTGGGCTTCGGCAGACAAGCCCAAGAAACGACTGTCAGCCCAGATACGAAGATGAATCCGCGCGTATTGCCTAGCCATTTTGCGTATTCTCGCTTTCTCCATGTTGTTTTTTCATTGCTTTATAGGAATCAATGCCGGCGAAAAATCCAATAACATATACACAGTCCGGGTTATGGCAGATGTTGCATATATGCGACGTGTCATCTTTTGGATAGTAAAGTTCGCAGTCTTTACGGTCTGGGATAGATGGGTCGGCATCTAGATCGTCGCTATATGCCCAGCAATGTTGGCAATGCCAGCAATGCTTGATCGTGACAGCTTCCTCTTCTTCAGCTTCTAAGCGTTGATATGCTAACTGGACGGCTTCTTCCATCTTGTTGCCGATGATGCCGCTCGCGTAGCTAAAACTCGCTTTCTCATATAAGGTATGAGCCCTCACCTTTTCTTTGATGATTGTGAACGCATACTCAATAATGTCGAATGGGACATTAAGGCCAAACCAATATCGGGCAGAACTTAGCCATGTATTCGGCCTGAAAAAGCATGTGGTGGCACTTGTTTCGGTTATTGTCTCCCATAATTCGCCTACATGATTGATATAGTCGTTCTCGTTTTCAACGGAAGTGCTTACCGTATCCATCGCTTCGTGCAGGGCATTGCGAAGAGCCAGGGCTTTCTCTTGCACATCAGCAACCAGTGGTTCATCAGGGCTGACCGATGTTTTACCGCTATTGCAGTCTTTACAGCAAGCAACCAAATTGTCGGGTTTGTCTGAGCCTCCCAGTGCTTGCGGTATGACATGATCGATAGTCAGCTCCTTATTGGTTGCGTGACAATATCGGCAAGTGAAATTATCTCGACGGAAAACTTCAAAGCGAACTCGTTTGGTGACTGCCATTTGTCTTGCCTTTCTCTCAAATAACGGGTTAAAGACCATTGTGCTCGCATCGTCATGCTCCTATCAGCCAGTACGTGTAATCGGGGAACACCATGTGCATGAAAATCGCGCAGGTAGCGTAGACGGCAGAGACAACGACAAAAGCGACAACACCAATCAAGACGATTGTCGAGGGGTCGATGAAGCAGTCACTCAGGCTCAAACGGCATTTGCGCCACCAGTACCGTACCAGCAGTATGAAAAATGACTGCCAGTACGGTTAGTTCGATGAAATGCGCCAAACCCACCAGACTCATTCCGTCTCCTTCAACAGTTCGCGTAATGCGTGAATGGCGTTCTCGTCATCGGCTTCGGTCATTCTGTCCCAGAAATCATGTTCCACGCCGGTAGTCATATCGGCTTTCAGTTGAAGCAGAGTCACCCAATCATAAGGGGAACGGATGTAGTCGGTCAGGCCGCTGTCTGAGTGCCAAGGGTATGCGGCGAAGCTCTCTCCGTTGGCTTTCGCTCTCTGCGCGTACCATAGGGCTTTCTCCAAGTCCTCCTTGGGATGGCCCTTATCCTTGTGCCGCCACACGTATTTAATCATGTTGCCCACGTTGAACGAGTATTGTTCGGTGAGCAGGATGCACTCGAACGGGCCGTTCTCATAATGCTGCGGATGGTTCACGTTATCGGTCATTTCTCGTCCCTTTCCCAAATCTTCTCAACCATTCCGCACCACTCGTCCCATGCTTCCTCTCTCGTATCGGCATAAGGGGCTTCCAAGTGGGTGCAGAAAAACATGTAGCGGCCTCTCCATTCGAATATGAGCGGGACACATCCGTAGAGGGGGCAGCAGTGCCGAATCTTCGATGCTAGATTGAACATGTTCGTCTCCTTAAATCTCGTATGAAGTTGTGGCGGCTTCGCCAGTCCGAGGGCGTGCCGCTCGTCGCCGTGAGCAGCACGCCGTCATCGAATATCTTCCAGTGGCCGCTGCCGGCGCGTACCACCGTGTAGCCGTGCGAGGCTATCCAATGCATGAGTTTGCGGTCATCTCCACGCGCGGTCATGCTTTGAGCCTCATCTTCAACGCGAGACCATTCTCATGCACGCCACCGTTGTCGAAGCCCATGAAACCGTTGAACAGTTCGTATTCGAGCAATACGGTGTCCACGCGGAACTCGTCATACCGATGATTTTTGATGCGGTCCATGACAAGCCTCATCGATGCGGCCGTATCCCTGCGGTCGGCCTGTATCGGAATGAGATACGGCCAAAGATTCCATTCGCCCGGATGATCGTTCAGCCAACGGGCGAAATCAACGAGTTTCCTATCTTCCATCATTTCTCCTTGCCTTTTCGATGAATTCGCGCAGATACGGGTCATCGATGTCGATGGGGTGGCCGGCGAAAACCATGCCGCCCTCTTGGATGGGCAATGGGGGAGTGCGTTTGGTTTTATGCTCCCTTGCCTATTTCGCGCTTCCGGCTCTATACCGGTCTTGCCGTCCAAGTCGGTTGACGGGCGAACATGATAGGCGGCGAAGAACGGGCCGAGATTGTACGTGTAGTTGAAGTAGCAGCCATAGTCATAGTCAGGGTCGTACCCGTAATCCCAGAAGTTCTCGGGAATATCCCGGCGTACCACATACAGGTCATAGCTCATTCTTCGTCTCCTTCGATGATTCCATGTCCTGCTATCAATGCGAGGGTCTTTAAGTCGGTGAGCACGGGCTGGTTGTCCATGCTTGACAACGTGTTCAAGCCGAGACCCTTCTGTTTGAACACGACGAACCAGTAAGGTGCGTCAGCGTTACCCGCCTCGGTACGGCCCTCCTGCATCCACTCCTTGAGTCTCCCCGTATAGGTGCTGTAGTTTTTACACTCCAATACGACCGGCTGGCCGTGGATACGCAGACCGGTGATATCGCCCTGGTCTTTCGTCCCATGCAACACTTCACGGTGTATCGTCTGCTCGCTGTCACCCAACCGGGCGCGCAAATAGTTGACCACCTTGGATTCAAGCAGTGTGCCTTTGGCTTTCTGTCGGCTCATTCGTCCATCCACCATTCAGTCGGGTCATCGTGAAACTGGCAGTCCACGCAGTCCCCGAATACGTTCAAGATTCCTCCGCAGTACGGGCAATGCTCATACTGGACGGGCAGATAACTCGGTCTCATAATCAGAACTCCGGGTTGTCTCGTAGTCGTTTTTGCACGTCCACGCGCATCTGCTCGATCACATCGACCCGAAGTCCGGTAGCCAAGCGAATCTCCTCTGCCGGACGGTTCGAGTCTTCAATGAGCAGTTGCCATGCTTTACTTGTCGCTTTGCTCAATGTGAGTCTCCTTCGCCAGATCAGTGCTGATACGCACCCGATAGTCGGTGATGCTCCAAGTCAGATGGTTCAACTGCCAGACGGTGAGTCCAAGAAAACACAGCAGACAAAACGCTTCAATGATGACCAGCATCGTGTTCTTTGACGTGATGCCCACCGCGAGGGAGAACGAGTAGAACACGTCCCCCCCCAAATACCAGTACACAAGCCATAATCCGGGTTTGCTGCCGTCACGTCGTTCGTAAACCGTGACCATATCCTTATCACTCATTTCGATTCCTTCTTCTAGTCCTGTTCACGCCGCCCCATACGCCTTGCAATGGGTAGCCGCTGATTCTGTCGTGTTGCGCCGCGTACCGTGCGCATTCGCATATCGCCGGACATTGGGCGCAGACCTTGAGCGCCAATCGTTCCTCGCTGGACGTGGTGGGGAAGAACAGGTCAGGGTCCATGTCACGGCATACGGCTTTGTCACGCCAGCCGCTCATTTCACGCCACCGGACGCGGGGTCGATAAGCTCACACGACATGGCGTCGATGTGTTCGCCGGTCTTGGCTTCGAGGCAGAGCCGTTTCACGTCGCCGGTGGTTTCGACCTGTTGGATGATGGTCTGTTCCGGTGCCGGGGTCGTAACCGCGTAGGCGGTGAGTCCGATGACGGCCAGCACCATCGCGACGCTGACGGAGCCGACGATGATGAAGACGAGCCCGATGGTTGATTCCACGGTCCATGACGACCTGCGTTGCATGGTTTGACTCCTGTAAATCTCCGACAGTGTTTCGATACCGTCGCGTACTGCCGTCCGCTCCGTGGCGGCGATGATGATGCGCGTGGCCTTGTCCGCCTCATGATGGGCGTTGGGATTGCTGTGGCAGCGGACAAGCCACACATGGGGCAGCAGCCGTGTCACACGGACACGGCCCCGCCAGTTCTCATAGTCGAGGCTCATGATTCCGCCTCCTTGATTCCTTCGGCTATCAGTTCTTCCCCGATTTGCTGAATGTGTTCGACGGCCTCGGTCATCGCCACGTAATGCTCGTACACGTCGTTCAACGCGAGCTGGATATCCGTGAGCCGTCGTTCTCCGATGGTCTTGTCGAAGTAGTTCGCGGCGAAGTTGATATCGGTGAACGCCACGTTGAGCAGCTTCTTCCCGTCCCGCAGCATCGAGTGAGCGGAAACGTTACCTACCAACACTTTCGGATTACTCACTGCGTTGCCTCCTTCCCTGAAGGGTTTATCGTGTCATCCCTGTAAGGAGTGGCCACGCCAGCGCAGCCGGGACAATACCGGAAATCAGGTTTGATACGGTTGCCCTGGATGGTGAACCAGTCACGGCTCATGGACTGTCCGCATCGAGAGCAGTCGAAACCACTGTCCGGGTCGATGAAACTCGGCCCGTTCACATCCTCCGGGTTCTCGATGGTCGTGTCCGGGCGGAATACGACTCGCTGGTGAATCACGAGCGTGGCCATGATCTCCACGTCGTCGGCGAGCATCCTCAGCACGCCAGCGAGCGTGCCATACGATTCGGCGGTCGGATACACCGTCTTGCTGACATACACGTCCCACCTGTCGGAGCCTTGATGGTTGTCGGCCTTGAGGATGATGAGCGGGTCGGCGTCGATGAAACGACCGTCCTTCATGCCCCGCACTTTGAGCATCAGACGTATCGAATCCGCCTGCTCGCTCGTGTTGCCCAAAATATCCATAGTGCTCATCGTCTGCCTCTCAGTTCCTTCTTCTCGTTCGCGATCGATTGGAGGATGGCCTCCAGGTCGCCGAGCTCGTTCCTGCTCAACCGGATGCGGCGGATGCTGTCGCCAGCATGAGTGGCCAGCACCCATGAGCGGGTGCCGTTTCGGCCGTCTCCGGGAATCCAGCTCAGGGTCACATTCCCGCAGGAGGCACCTGTGACCATGCCGCACCGTCGTTCGATCTCCACGTCCGTCGCCTTCATCGTCTGCCTCCCAGACTCTCGTGAATCAGCTTGTATTGCCGGTCTCTGTTGCCCATCGCATTCCAACGACGGATAGCGGCGGCGAGTATCGAATCCTTCGTGAGCGTCCACGGCATTCTGGGTCTTTCCTGCATGTCGATAAGACACTTGTACGTGCATTTCCCGCATTTGAAAATCAGCGCGGACAGAAGCGGATATGCCTCCCATTTCGCTTTAATCTTGCCCCCGCATCTAGGGCACGGACTAATCCTGTGGAACCTCACCAGACTCACCTCCCTCAAGAGGCGCGTTCAAATCCACCTGTTCGATACGCGCACGCTCCTGTAAGATGTTCGCGTATGTCTCCATCGCGTACAATTGGCTTTCAAGGAGCTGGAAAGAACACGCGGGCGTGAAGTCCAACGTGCCCTCCGCGTAGCCTTCAAGCATGTGCGCCAGCTTGATGATGCGTTCTTGCAATTCTCGATGTTCGCGGATCATCCGCTGCTTGTAATCACTCATTCTTCCGTTGCCTTTCCTTGCATTGCCTTGACTGCGAGTCGCATGGCGTCGTAGTATTCGGCCTTCAACGCGCAGTCAGAATCCCATTGAGGGTAAGAGTCGGGTTTCAACGCCTCGTAGAACGCTTTCGCCCCGGCTACGATTTCCTCGTCCGTAGGATTTCGTGTGGCCCCATCCCAGTAGCCGTCCTCGAATATCGTTTGCGGGTCGATGAAGCGGTACGGTGGTGCTTCCTTGCGCTGAGTTTCGATTTCATCATCAATGATGCTCATAATGCATCTCCTATGTATGCTCACAATGCACCTCCCATGTGTAAGCAAAAACTGATAAACATGGCCCATGACGCGATAGCCGCAAGCAGAACGAAAACGAATAGCCCCTTCGCAGCTGCGTTATCGTCACAGCCGATACCCGCAATGGCCGCTACGGTTCCTATGAAATTGAGCAGGAGCCAGAGTGCCACTCCAGTAAAAAGCCATCCGTTCATTCTTCCGTTGCCTTTCTCCTCGCCGCGTTGAAGGCGATTCTGATGATGTTTTCCAAATATCCGCCGGGAAGCGCGATGAACTTCCGGACTTCGCCTATGGCGGCTTCAATTTCCTCGTCCGTGGGTTGGCGGGAAGCGCCTTGCTCATAGGCTTCGCGCAGATCGTCGCTGTCGTAGAGCAGACGCATAAGGTCAGGATGACCGGGCATCGCGGAACTCTCGTAGATGCTGTCCGCCTCACTGCTGATAATGCTCACAGTCGGCCCCTCTCCTGATTGCGAACAAGGCAATCATCCATAGCCTGAGCCAGTTCCTCGTCGGTGATGTCGAACGCGGTGATCAGGTTGCCGACCGTCTGCAACACGTCGGCGAGCTCGCCGAGCATGGCTTGGCGGCGCTGGTCGCGCACGTAACCTATCCATCCGGCTTTCGCCTTGTCCCGGTCATCGCCGAGCTCGCCGCCCACGTTCACCCCGAAGCAGGCGAGGCAGTTCGCATGATCATCGAACTCCCGGCCAATGCCGCTCGGGTCTGTCGGGTCGCTGGCTTTCAGGTATTGTTTGCAGGCTTCGACCAGTTCGGCGCTCTCTTCCAGATTCTTCAAGGCCAGCCACTTGTCGGGCGTGAGACGGCCGAAAGATTCAACCGAGGGCAATTTCACGATACGATTGCTCACGCTTCCACCACCTTGGCCGGACGGAACGGGGCCGCGTTTAGAACCTGTACGCTATCCGGCGAGAACCACGCGCGCGTGAAACACCAGTCATCAGCGCCGATGCATGTCATCTGCACGCTGCCATCACGCATCGTCCACGTGTTATCGTCCTTGTCTAACCACAATCCGTCATGGTTGGGCAGCTTCGGCTTCCGACGCAATGCGTAGGCGAAGTTTGAATTAAACATCCAATCGTGGAAGTCGGGAATCTCTGCCTGTACCATGACTGCAAGGGTGCAGTCTGTTTCGTCATCATCATCGACAGCGACAACGGAGAATCTATTGCCGTTCGTCGCGACGAAAATATCGCCCGTGCAAACATCGTGAATGTCATCGATACGCTCGTACTCGGGGTCATCCACCAATTCGATAGACTCGATGTCGGCTTCCGGGACGAACAGGTCATCGCCCATTCCTAGGGTGAGAACGTAAGCGCTCTTAATATCGCCGTTTTTGTCAGCTACGCCGGTTGCTACGTCCCCGTTCTTGAACGTGACCTTGATATGTAGTCCGGCCATCTCCTTGCAGGTCTTGCCTTCCCAGAATGGTTTCTCACTCATTGACAGCCTCCTTGGCTAGTTGTCGTTTACGTTTCAGATTCGCCTTATACTGGGCGGGTTTCTCGGGATGCTCCAACATCCAACGGCGATGGTATTCAGCCATCTCACGCTGATGGGCGGCGGCATACTTACGAGCCGAAGCCCTAACCTGAGCCAAATGCTTTAACCGGTACCGGCGTGCATACTCATTGCGTTTCTCACGATTACGAGCGTTCCGCCGATTCGCCAGATCACGCAGATGCTGCGCATACTCGGGGTCGGTTCGACGCCGTTCCCTGACACGACAGTTCCGGCACATGCCATCCCTGCCGACCCGGCACATGCCACCGCACCAATCGCATTTCGGATGACGTTCATTTATCAGGCCGGACAGTTCGCCGCCGTTCCGGCAATAGTCGATGAACTCCTCATCGGTCATGTCATCAACGTTCACAGCCACACCTCCCCATTAGTGAACCTGCGGAACAACACAGGGTCGAGCTTGTACAACGCCCGCCGAAACTGCGGGTCACGGCAGAACAGGATGAACAACAGGCTTACTGCTTCGGCGGTTCGCATCGCGTCCAACCTCCCTTATCATCCAGAAGCACCCAACCATGTTGGGCGGTGAGAATCGGCACCAGTTCGGGGTGATCGTTGAAACCGCTCACGATGTACCCCAAGCTCATGGCCTCACGCGGATGGGCGTGAATCCACCCATGACATCCCGTATCGCCACTCCCACACGCCAAGATGAGGTTCGACGCCTCATGCAGTCCCGGCCACTTGTGTGACCGGAGTCTGCGATGATGCCGGCTGAAACCGCTCCAATGGAATGGTTTGCCGCAGCGGACGCACCGGTATTGGTCGCGTGCGTCCACCAAATCCTTGACGTGTTGGGACGGGTTAGATCTGCCCATTTCCGTATTCGTCCTTGGGTTGGCTCCACGGGTCCGTAGGCTGCTGATACTGCTGTTGCGGTTGCTGGAATCCCTGTTGCGGCTGCTGGAATCCTTGCTGATACTGCTGCTGCGACTGTTGGAAACCAGACTGCTGGGCCTTGGGTTTCGCGCTCAACACCGCAATGGTGCGGGCCGCGACATCCCAATTCTCATACCGTTTCCCATCCTTCTCCGACACCCTTTTGGACAAGCTGCCGTTCACAAGAACCTTCACGCTCATGTTCGGCTGGGACTTCAACTGGCGAACCTGATTCAACGCATCCTTCGCCTGATTCGACAAGGGACGCACACCATAGAACTGAGGCTCCTTGTCAACCCACTGGTTCGTGTTCTTATCCGTGTAACCCGGATGGACGCTGACGTTGAGAATACTGGAATCCTGAAAATCCTTGATCTCTCCCGCATATCCGGTAAACTCGATGCTTGGTTCTCCGGCCATTACGCATTCCTCCTGTAATTGTTCGTCTTGTGTTTCTCCATGGCCCGCCTGTTGCAGACCAGCATGTGTGATTGGGCTCCGGCGCAATCAACGGCACCGCATGTGGGGCATTGGGGGAGCGTGATCTTGTCCCCGTGAGCCCACAGGCATCTGGCGCACTTGCAGCCCGACCTCGGGGTGAAAGTCACTCGAAGCTCGCCTCCACCTTCGTGAACGGGAAACGATCATCCCGGACACTGGTCTTGAAGAACTGGCTGCGGGATTGGGACTGGCATGGGAAGGCGGGGGCGATGGTGCCATCATGGGAGAGCACCGGCATCCAACGTTTGCCGTCATGCTTCCACACCGATTCGGTGCGAGCCTTGTAGAAGCCCGGCTCCTTCGGAAGGTCATCCATCGTGTACGGTCCGCGGTACGCATATTGGAAAAAGGAGTCATCCACCCACCACCCGTCCGGAAAGCCGAGCTCCCCGATACTCAGGCACAGGGTCTGTCCGCCAATACGGTCAGAATCCGTCTTCTTCACCGTGTACTCGTTGCCGTTCTTCACCACCACTTTGTCGCCGGGGCGAACCTTCGTGATATCGGTGATACGCTCACGGAAAGCATCATCCACCAGTTCGATGGACTTGATACCGGAGTAAGGGACGAAAGTCGAGGATGAACGAATGGCGGGAGAAAGAGAGACGCAATGAGCAACGTTTCCCACCATGTCGAGCGTACTGGTCATCGTGTCGCCGTTATTCCACGTTATCTTGACACGCAGCCCTTCCAGCTCCCCGCAGGTCTTGCCTTTCCAGAACGGTTTCTTGTCATCATCTTCAGCCTGCTTGACGGATTCCGTCTCGGGCTTCGACTCGTACACATGCACGTTCCGAGCGGAACCGGTACTGTACCCATCGCCAAAATCCAAGAAAACCACGAGATTGCCTTCATCCTCGGTCTCGATGTACAGTGGCGGCTTATGGCCCATACTCATGATGAGAACGTCCACCATGCTTTCCGGGTTCTTCATCTCATGCAGTTCGCCCGCATAATGCCCGTCCGCATCATCAAACTCAACCCACATGCCCGGCTTCACGTCGTTCAAACCAATCTCACTGCTCACTGGGAGCCTCCTTAACCTTGTCGTTATGCTGTCGATAAGCGTCGATGAACCGTTGCGCCTGATATTCGGTCAACGTGCCATAAGCGACCCGCGTTTGCAGGACGTTGCCGATGAAACCGTTCTCCTGACCCACCGGAATCTTGCAGTCTTCAAGAATCCGGTCGATCTGTGTTTTCTGCTCGTCGGTCATACCCTTGACAGAACGCTTTTTGTAGCCGCTCGTCTCACCGTCATCATCCGTGGTCGCCAGTCCGAACGCGCCGCAAGTGCTGTAGCGTCGCGCATACGTCAATGCGGAACCGAGGGCCTGCATGACGCTCATGCCACGCGAATCACCCACCTCGACCGGGATAAGACAATTACTGGCAATCCACTTGTCCGTGCCCTTCTTCCTGACGGCCGTATCCACATACAGGCGTCCGTCAACCAACTGGGTCGGCCATTGCAGGTCGAACCCCTGCTCGTCCACATAGTTCACGACCTGAGCCAGGGTCGCATACGTGCCACGACCGCCCTGAGCGTCCTTCTTAATTACCGCCATGATTCAATCTCCTCCTCTTCCTCCAACAGCTTCCAGTCGGGGAACACGACATCCTTCGGGTATTTAGGCAACCCGTAGGCCCTCATGGCCTCCAACGGGTCCTCCGTGTTGTCACGGAACCATCTGATGCCCTGCAAGGCGTGGTTTATCTTCGGTTCCGCCAGTTCGGTGATGATGGGCGAATCCTCCTGAATCTCGTAGCGCATCCAGTCGAACGGCGGGTTCTTCTCCTGCACGACGAACTCGAAACCCAACGGCCCCTTATATTCGGGCATCGTCAACCGGTAGAGACGCATGTAGAACGCGGCCTGAATGTGATACCCGTACTGCCAGCAGGAACGCTCGAACTCGTCCGGCGACTTCACCGTGGTCTTGTAATCACGGATACGCAGCACACCATCCGGGTCGGGAGTGGACGGCAACCAGTCCGCCTTGCCCTTAATCAACAATCCGGTATCAGGGTCGGCGGCGATCATCGCCACCTCCGGCTGACCATCCAGCTTCGTGAAGAAATCTCCAACCATGTCCCGCATGGCCTCGACCTTCTCCACATCATCGGGGGAAAGCCATACGATATCCTCGCCCTCATGCAGTTTCAATGTCTCCGCATACCTGGCTTTGCCTTCCTTGGTGCGTAGGTTCGGTTTCACCAGCACCTCGGGGCCACTGCCCAATATGAGACTGTGAGCCGCCTTCCCGAACTCGAACTGGGGGGAGGACGAATGCTCGCCGGTCAGATACTGCGAATACGCCAACGGGCTGACCAGATACTTCTTCAACGCGGTCTGGTCCACCGCGTCAAACGCGAAGTAATCGTCATCGGCCATCTGCTCGACGGTCATTGCCACTCCTTTCTTGCTTTGAGTACTTCCTTGCCTAAAACCTTGATGGTGTCGGCCACCGAGTCGAGAAAATCGTCAACGTCCTCCGCGTCGTAGACCTCTCCGTAAAGCAGGGAACGATACGTGCGGAACTTTCTATGCCGGACATCATTCGGGGTCAACATGAGAACCCCTTGACTGCATGGACAGTTGTTCTTCACGTTCCATCAGGTGACTGTGACGCCAAGTACGCGACTTGCCCTGCTTGTGAGAGGCCTCCGCATAATCGGCCACATGGTCACGGCCAACGTCTCCCACGACCTTCGAGGCCTCGTTCCAATCCGAGTACACGCGATCGTTCACGGCCACATATTTGTCCGCGAGATAACGGACGCAATCACCGAGATAACGGATTGCTTTGGCGATGGAGTTGAAATCAGATGCCATCAGTCGGCGTCCTCCGTCTGAATCTGAGCCCACGTCTCCTCCATGAGAGGCCGGTCGATCTCGTAGTAGATGTAGGTCTTCCCGTGCTTCGGCGGGTAGGCGCCGAACTTCATCTTGTAGTTCTCGGCAAGACGGGAGCCGAAATGCAGGGCGCTTTTCTTCATCGGCTCGAATCCTTTCGAGCGCAGGAAGTCGCTGATGATGAGACGAGGCGAGTCAGGTTTCTTCGACGTCTCAGAAGGAGCGGCTGGATCGTCGAGAATCACGCGCGCCCGACGTTCAAGCTCGTCCTGCGGCAATAGTCCACGCGCCTCGTTGAGTAGTCTCATACGGTCGAATGGGGTGAGTTCCATGATTGTTTCCCTCCACTGGGCTTGATTATTTGGTTGTCCTTCTACGCCGGTGCTGACACGTCCGAAACCCTTGTTTTGCTGGTTTTCGACGCAGGACGCGAAGGGGTTAAATTTTTCTGAGCGCCAAGCCGGGAGTCGAACCCGGTGCACCTTGGAGAAGTCCATGACCATTGGAAGGCTTCGTAGGTGCGGCACCATGCGCTTGGCTGCCACCGGACGAGGAAGTAAAGGAATAAAGAACCCCGCCCGGAAGAATCATTTGGGTTGGATGAGGGTGTTGGAGCCCTCGGGTGTGACGATCAGCTGGTCGGCGTTCTTCAAAGCGTCGATGTAATGCTGCCGAAGCACGTTGTCGGTCAGGGAATCGTTCAGCACCTTGTTCGCGTCGGCCTCGCCCTGCGCCTTGATGCGCTTCGTCTCGGCCTCGACCTTCGCGGTCTCCTGCTCGTTCTTCGCCTTCTGCTTGGCGACCTCGGCGGCTTGGGCTTGCGCGTAGCTGTCGGTAATGGACTTCGGGTAGCGGATGTCTTGCACGGACACCTGTTCGACGGTCAGGCCGATGCTCTTCCATTTCGAGGTGAGCGCGTCCTGCACGGCCTTCGTGTACTTGCCACGGTCGGTGAGCATCGTGATCGTGTCGAACTTGCCGGAGGTTTCACGGGCCACGCTGCGCAGGTCGTTGCCGATGTAGTTCTGCGTGAACGTGGTCTGCTTGCCGTATTCCGAGTAGAGCATTTCGGCGGCGGACGGTTCGAGCGAATAGTTGACCTGAATGTCGATGTTCGCGCTGGCACCGCTACGGTCGTTGACCGTGATCTCCTTGCCTTCCGCGCTGCCGCCGTCGTACTTGTAGTCGGTGTCCTTGAAGAAGTTGATGAGGTTGTTGCGCGTATCGTATTTGATGACCGACTGCCACGGCGCCTTCGCATGGAAGCCCGCGTTCTCCGCATGACCGGCGACGGAGCCGCCCATGTTGCGGATGACGGCCACCTCGCCTACGTCCAGCGAGTATAGGCATGCCGGAATCATCAACAGTGCGGCGACGATGATGGGAATGAAGCCGAAACCGGCTCCGTCGACACCGTTGGCGAGTGCGACGGCTATCATGCCGACTCCGATGAGCAGGAGTATTACGGCGAGTATGAACCAGATCATTTTTGTGTTCCTTTCGACAATGCGAACGAGAGCATGACGGGCGAACAGCACATGAAGCCTGCGAGAATGCTCCACGGGCCCGCATAGGGTTGCAGTGAGAGAATCAGGAACCCGGTCGCCGCCAACGTCAGACAAGTGATTGTCTTCGTGTTCTCATGCCGGCGTCGGCGTTCATCAGGTGAATGCTGCCAGCCGGAGCAGTGAGCCCCATACGTTTTCCTGTTCATGACATGTCCTTTCCTTTTGCGTGGCCGGGCTCGGATTCGAACCGAGAACGTCCTTGCCGTCACCGTGTTGCAATGTTGACCAACCGTGAGAGATGTATGACGAGTCCTATGGCGTGGTGACGATGGTGCGTGTCCAGATACCCCGAAGGGTCCCGGCCGATGGTTGCCGCAGTGGATCGCAGTATGGTATTTATTTGCCTGTAGTCGATTGGCGGATAAAAAGACGACCCGCTGCGGCAAGACTTGTTATTCCCCGTTCATCTCTTCGGCGCGATCAGCCAACTCCTCCAAGGCGTTGGCGATGTAACGAGCCTGACTCGGGGTGAGGGGACGGTTACCGTAATCGGTGCTGATTTTCGCGTCGATTAGACCTTTGTCGGTGACGTTGCCGGTGAAGTATTCGTGGGTGCGAAGCTCCTCGACAACGAGCTTCTGGGAGAGGTTACGATTCGCATTAGGCATTTGCTTTGCTCCTTGTAAGATTCTTCTGTATGACGGTTCTTGGAATGGAGTGGTGGGAGTTCGCCACCTTGATATTTGCCGCACTGTCTTTTCTTGGCATGTGCTGGCAGATAGTCAGAGCCGAAAGCCTCGCTCCGACGCCGACACTTCATATCGAATGGGATAATCCGATCAAGGAATCGGACAAAACCGTTCAGGTGACTCTTTGGATACGTCCCGCGTTCGGTTTCGACTTCTATGGGGTCAAGGTGCTGGAGGCGACCGACTGGCCCTATAGGAGGGAATGCTGGCTGAAACGAGACGAGCGGAAAGTCACCGAGGACGACCCATTGTTCCATCGTCTGCGTTATCCGGTTGATGGTTCCGGGAGCTTCGTCATTCAGGTTCTTTCCGTCTCTCCCATAAGGAAGAGGCTGATAGCTTGTGCTTGGAAGGTCACTGCAACCGACGGGGGAGAGGCCCCATCGGATACGAAACAACAGAGGCTCCTGACAGAAACTCGCTCCTGGTGGGTGTGGTATCCCGGTGCGGAGCTTCTTGGATGGTTGGATCATCGTCTCGGCTGGAAGATTCCATTGGGGTACTGGCGGGAGGGGAAGGGCTCGTATCGAGCCGCGTTGCCGCTGTCGGCAATCCCGCGTTCCTCATAGGGGCATCCATTCTGATTCGGATGCTCCCGACCCAACAGGCCAGAACGAAGATGGACGCGGACTGGATCATGTCAGTGAGAAACTGAACCATCACAACATCCCCTTATCCATATCTTTCCTGCTCATGCTGTTACCTCCAATACAGGAGACTCAGAAAGACGCTGCTCAGCTTCTGGCTTGGGAGACTCAGAAGAGGGAATCGACCGCATAATCTGTCGTTCCTCTTCTGCGGCAATCGCGATGTCAACAGCAGAGCCCCAACCGAGGAGAGGGGCAATGCGGTCCATTACCTTGGCGTTCCAAGAGCTTTTGCCGGTCATGTAATGACTAAGCACTGTCTGGTCGATATTCAGTTCGGACGCGAGCTGATACTGCTTCTTCTTGATTCGCAGAAGGCGTACCGATATTGCCTGCGAGATGAATGCGTTGGTGTCCATGAAGTCTCCGTATCTTATATACGATATTTAACAATGTGTTTGTACCGTATTCCGATTTGCTGGTTACAACTATATATCTTATTTAAGATATGTCAAAGAACGACACGCCCGACAAGATATGTTATATGAGATATACTGTTTGTTATGAACGCAAAAATCTCAAACACAGATATCGCAATAGGTGCATACCTTGACGCGAGAATGAAGGACAAGCATCTCACTCAGATGGATATCGCAAAAGCGATAGGCAGAAAGGCCCAGTCCTATGTCAGCGATCGGCTGACGGGAAAAAAGTCATTCCTGATTTCCGAGCTGGATATCATCGCGCCGATGGTCGGACTTCCTGATTCCCTTGCCCTCATAGCCGCTTCGGTAGGCCGCAGGCGAGTCGAATAGTGTTAGACTAGCTCATGTCGCGCCTCCTTCTGGTGGTGTGGCAATGCTGAGAGGTTCGCCGGTTCTTCGCGGGATGGGCGGACCTCTTTTTCGTTCCCGTTGATTCGAGCAAGGTTCATCTCAGACGGCGGTTCCGTCAATCCGATAGAACATTTGTTCGATTGCATGATTCTGATTATGCACCAGATATTAGATAATCGCAATTCAGATGTTCTCCGTTCAAGCCAAATAATGATAGTATCGCTCATACGGAGAGAATGGGTTTCGGCAAGGGGACGTGGTGTCTAGTCAATCAAAAACATACGAATGCTCGCCACAACTGATTAAGACGGCAATCGATTCCCTACTTAAATCAGGGCCGTATTCTCCTCTCGTCTTGGTTAAGCAAGGTACTGATATAGGAGCTCGCTCGTCCTTTGGAAGCAAATTGCGGATAAGGGTGAAAGATCATGAGGTCATCGTCTATCTCATCAAAGAAGGCGAGGATGGAGACAGAGTTCTTAGCGTGTTCTTCCATGACCTGAGCAGAAGAATCTCCCAAATAGAGAAGCATCAGGTGAAACAGCAGGCGAATGCCGCCAAGACTCAACCCAGCACCACTAAGCCCGCGTCTTCTACTGCCGCGACTGAGGTTAAGGGGTCGAAGCCGGAGAAGGATGATCTTGTCGAGAAATCCATTGAAGCCGCGAGTCGTGCAGTGAACAGGATTCCGGCACCGCTTTTCGCGGTATTCATGGTGCTGGCATTGGTATTGGTCGCGCTAATCGCCTTCTTCATGGGCTGGCAAGGCGGATACGATTCTCGTGATCCGGTGGAGCAGCCCGAATACACGAAGATGATCGACGCCCATAAAGAGGAAGTCCGGAACCTCAACAGTAAGATATCTGACTTGCAGTCAATTGTGATTGACAATCAGAAGCGGATAGATGAGCTCAAACCCTACAAGGATGAGTACGACAGCAAGAAGGCTGAACTCGATAAAAGGCAATCGGATTTGGATAGTCGGTCATCTGAGCTTGACTCACGCGAGAACGCGGTAAAGCAACGGGAGGACGCCGCAGCAGCGGCTTCGACGTCAACCAATTCGGGCTCATCTTATTCCTCCGACGACTCCTCGACCGGTTGGGCGTATTACAAGAACTGTTCAGCAGCGCGAGCTGCCGGCGCCGCGCCATTGTATCGGGGCCAGCCGGGCTATCGTTCGTCATTGGACCGTGACGGTGACGGAATTGCCTGCGAATAGCACTAAATAAGTAGAATATGAAGAACCAACCCAATGAAGAGAAGGGGATAATAATGAGCGAGCCACAGCAACAACCCGTACCGGCCCCATCGCACAAGACTGAAGGCAAGGGTACCGTCACCCTGAAATGGTGGCAGCTTCTGGTTGCGGCGATTGTCGTGGTGGCGCTGTCGGTAGGAGTTGCCGTTGCCGTGAACACAGCAATCCGCAATAATACTGATGAAGCCGCCTCGTCCAAGGACTACAAGAAACCGGAAAAGGCAAAACCTCAGCAAACGGAGAAGCCCAAGACAAGCAGCCGAGGCAACCTCATCAAACGAATAGGCGACACTGCCAGCATCTATAAGAGTCAGGCAGACAAAACCCTACTCGCTTCATGGACCGTAACCAACATAACCCTTGACGCACCATGCGTCCCGGCTTACGAAGGAGCTGAAACAAGCCCTGCAAACGGTCATTTCGTCGTTCTGGACATCACCGTTGAAACAACTTCCGATTTTGATTCGGATTCCTATGGGCCTTTGGGACTGGGCGCTCCCGGCTATTGGACGTATATTCAAAATGATGGCACCCAGTGGAACGGCAATCTCGATGGAACCAGTTCAAAGATAACAACCTACACATGCCTACCCGAAAATCAGCGGCTTCCCCAGATAATAGGCCAAGGGGTGAAGGCTCAAGGCAAGGTGCTGTTTGATCTTCCGTCAACGGATGGATACTTGGTCTATGGCAATGAGAGCGGACATGGCTGGGAATATCCTTTAGCTGGACATGCCAGTGCCTGATTCCACAGCATAATGGCATTAATGGTCCCGTTCTCCTGTATCGGAGGACGGGACCATTTTGTATACCACTACAATATGATGGTCAGGTGTGTTTCCTAGTGGAGGGCCATACCTCATGGTTCGGGTCCCACCAGAGAATGTGAAACTCGTTGCCTACAAGGAAACCGTACAGGCGTTCGGTTCCACCCAATCGGAACCGGGCCAACGCATCGCCTTCGCGTTCATAGTATTTCGCCAGCCGGTCCTGTGGCGTCTGGTTGGGGCATTGGGTGAAATCAGGGTAGCAGGTGAACGCCTGATATGAGGGGCTAATGATCTCGCCCACCGTGGCCTTTTCGAAGTCACGCATCTTCAACAGCAGCAGCCGATGCTCCTCGTCGCTCATGTGCGCGAGCGACCATGGGCAGTCGGCCTCAAGGTCAACGCAGTCGAAACGGAATACGATGCGACGGTTCACGGAATCCTTGGGAATCTCCGTGGCGGATTCGGGGACATGATAGCTTTTCGCCACGTGATGCGCGGGCACACGTTTTGAAGAGCTCGGGGTTTTAGCCTTGATGCTCTTGGTTTTGCTGCGGTGGCCCACTAGTCGGTAAGGCTCCCATAGTATTCGGCCATGGCCGCTTCAGTTATCTCGGTGTTGCAGATGGCTCCCTGCGGGAGATCGCCTCGCGCATCCCTCCACGGGCGTTCGCTGTGGGTAAGCTCGCTGAGCTGGTAGGCTCCCATTTTCCCGTAGGCATTCAACACCGCGTCTATGGTGCTGGTGCCGTCTTCGTCTATGTTCGACGGGTCGCCGTGAATATCGCCGCGCGTGATCTTGAACATGCCCTTGTGCGCATGGTATAGGTCGGGGCACACCGGGCCGTTGGCCCATGCCTCGAATCGCTCGGGGAACAGACGCCGTTCATCCCATACGAGGGACCATGCCTGTGAATAGTAGCAGAGCTTTTCCAGCTTCATGGTGGTCATGACGCCGAGCTTGTCCAGCACGTAAGCGGCCACGTCGAATATGCTTGTCATGGTGCGCCTCCGTAACGTTCCTTCCGCTGGACATTCAAGGTGATTAACTTACTCTTCCATTGTATGGCCGGCAAGTTTCGGCGCGCCAGTTCACGCCTTCCATTCGATCTGTTTCAGGCCAAGCCCGTCGCTTATCGTCTCCATGCCTCGCATCAAATCCTCCACGGGCACAGTGCGGTAATGCTCGCTCATGGCTATGCTCGAATGGCCGACGATGCGTTGGATGATGCCGGGATCAACCTTCATGTGGAACAGGAGCGATACGACGGAGTTGCGGCATTCATGCCCGTACCGGTTCTCGTAGTCGGGTATGCCCGCCCTGCGCATGAGGTCGCGGAACGAGGCCCTGTCATCCAACGCGGCCAACGGCATACCCTCGCGCGTCCTGAATATCAGGTTATACGGGTTCGGGATGATATTCTCCGTGGCCTCCAGATACCGGTGCACGACGGTGCCCAACTGGGGGATTATCGGCACGACCTTGCCTCTCGCGGACTTCGGCGGCGTCAAAGCGTACCCCTTGCACAGGTGTATCATGTCGTATCCGTCCGGCACCCTCCACCGGTATCGGGGGCAGCTCGAAGGCCGTTTGAAGCCGCACGGGTATCTTCCGTCCCTGCCGGGCTCCCCACACCCATGCTCCTTGTCGAGGCTTTCCAGTTTCCAGTTCACCGTGTAGGTGCCTATCCATATCTCGCCGCTGTCCGGGGTTTCCAACGTCTTGTCCCGCCACAGGTCGAGATCGTCCAACGTGGCTCCCAGTATCTCCCCCTGCCTCATGCCGGTGAGCAGACGCCACCATTGGCGTGCCCCCAGAAACAGGTCGTCGGAGGACGCTTCGAGCATGTCCTGCATCTGCTCCACGGTTGTTTTGCTTCAATGTTTGTTCGACAGGTTCGGCAGTGTTTTTCCGTAGTGTGGG
>OFMJ01000722.1_pt1 | contig 30949 bp, 28 predicted proteins | sample 1541801 | NCBI WGS metagenome assembly OFMJ01 (sample SAMN04209234, study PRJEB22552) | human gut metagenome | biome: gut; material: feces | host: Homo sapiens | place: USA: Oklahoma
TAAAATATTTTACCATAGAAGACCTTCTAAAACATTATTTACAGAAAAAGTTTCATACTCTCTCCTCGATCGAAACTTCATACAATTTACTAAGCACTACAAGATTGTCAATATCCGGCATAGCCAAATCATTTTCCCATCTTGAAATTGCCTGTCTGGAAATATTCAATCTTTGTGCCACTTGTTCTTGTGATAGTTGTCTTTCTTTGCGGATTCTTTTTAGATGAACACCAATCATATCAAACCTTTGCTCCACCTACACCGTCTCAAGCGCCTGCTCTAAATCTGCGATAATATCATCCGCATTTTCGATACCCACGCTGAAACGGATCAGATCCGGCTGTACACCTGCTTCGATCAGTTCCTGCTCGTTCATCTGACGGTGTGTATGGCTTGCCGGATGCAGCACGGATGTTCTCGCATCTGCAACGTGTGTTACAATCGCAGCAAGCTTCAGATGATCCATAAGTGTTACGGATGCATCTCTTCCACCTTTGATACCGAATGTAAGGACACCGCATGTACCATTTGGCATATATTTCTGTGCAAGCTCATGATACTGATCTCCTTCCAGATCTGGATAATGTACCCATGCAACTTTCTCATGCCCTTTTAAGTATTCTGCAACTTTTAAAGCATTTTCACAGTGTCTCGGTACGCGAAGATGTAATGTCTCAAGACCAACATTTAATAAAAATGCATTCTGCGGAGACTGAATAGAACCAAGATCACGCATTAACTGAGAAGTTGCCTTTGTAATGTAAGCACCTTTTCCGAATTTCTTTGTATATACAATACCGTGATACGTCTCATCCGGCTCTGTTAAACATTTGAATTTATCATGGTGTGCTTCCCAGTCAAAATTTCCGCTGTCCACAATACATCCTCCCACGCTCATTGCGTGTCCGTCCATATATTTTGTTGTGGAATGTGTCACAATATCTGCACCCCACTCAAACGGACGGCAGTTGATCGGTGTTGCAAATGTGTTGTCCACAATAAGAGGCACTCCATGTTCATGTGCAACTTTCGCGAATTTCTCAATATCAAGAACTACAAGTGCCGGATTGGAAATTGTCTCTCCGAACAATGCCTTTGTGTTTTCCTTAAATGCTGCACTGATTTCTTCTTCACTGGCACCCGGATCCACAAACGTAGCTTCCACTCCCATTTTCTTGATCGTATGGGCATAAAGGTTATATGTACCGCCATAAAGTGCAGAAGCGCATACAATATGGTCTCCAGCTTCACAAATATTCATAATCGCATAGAAACTTGCCGCCTGACCGGATGATGTCAGCATAGCTGCATATCCCCCTTCTAAATCGCATATTTTTGCAGCAACAGCATCATTTGTCGGGTTCTGAAGTCTTGTATAGAAGTATCCGGAATCCTCAAGGTCGAAAAGTCTCCCCATCTGTTCGCTTGTGTCGTATTTAAATGTTGTGCTCTGGTAAATCGGGAGTACTCTCGGTTCGCCTTGTTTTGGTTTCCAACCTGACTGAATACATTTTGTTTCAATCTGATAGTTATTACTCATGTTCATTCCTCCTATGAATATAAAAATTTCTTCTGAAGTTCACACACCATACCACTGTAGATTTCTTTACACTCTTCCAATTTCTGTTCTTCTGCCAGATTGATACAAGGCATTAAATATTCATTGTAAATATCCTGATATACTTCTTTTGCATTGTCTGTCTGGTTGATATGCTTTACGATTGTAGGTGCGATATCATAATATCTCTCGACAATTTTTCTTCCTTCGTCACTGGACATCAGATATCCGTCCCGGTAGTTTCGAAGTACTTGCAATTCATGACAGTTATCCGGTTTACCGAGACTTTCGCAAACCGCAGTTGTAATATAACACAACCTCTGGCTGAAGCCTTCATGAATGGATTCATATGTAGTATTACGCAATGGAGATTTTGTAATATCCTGATTCCATAATTCCAAGATTTTATCCGAAAGTTCTTTACAATTCTCGCTTCCATTATAATTAATAAGCGGAAGTACATATGTGACCATCGCATAATTGTAATCTACCACCAGATTCTCCGCCTTCCGTTTACTCTTGACTATGGAAAGCTTTTCTCTCACATAATCCGGAATTACAGATGCCATTTCTAAAAGAGCCGCTTCCTTTTCTTCCTCATTTTCTAACAAGGCGTCTACATTTTCTAACAATTCTGTATACTTTTCATACTGATTTTTAAAACCAATTTCATAATTTTGCTTATTGAAATTTTTGATCAATATCTGTGCTTCTTCAAATAACTGAATTAACTTTTCTTTCATTTCTACTCATCCCAATTGTGGTATACTTCCTGAACATCATCATCTTCATCCAAAAGATCTAATGTCTTCTGAATATTTTTAATATCTGTCTCGTCTTTAAGTTCTACCCAAGTCTGCGGAATCATTGTCACTTCTGCAGAAGCCATTGGAATTCCTGCTTCCTCAAGAGCAAGACGAACCTCACTGAAATCTTCTGGTGCAGTGAGGATTTCGTAGCTATCTTCTTCTTCTGAGAAGTCTTCTGCCCCCGCGTCTAGCGCAGTCATCATAAGCTCATCTGCATCTGCCTCATATTCTTCTTTATCAATGATAATCTGACCTTTTTTATCAAACATATAAGAAACACACCCTTGCGTTCCTACGCTTCCGTTTCCTTTTGTAAACGCATTACGAACATTCGAAGCCGTACGATTCTTATTATCCGTTAATGCATCTACGATAATTGCAACGCCGCTTGGTCCATATCCTTCATATGTAACTACTTCATAATTTACAGAGTTTGCATCTCCTGCTGCCTTTTTGATTCCACGCTCGATAGTATCATTTGGCATGTTATTTGATTTTGCTTTTGCAATAACATCACGAAGTCTGCTGTTGTTAGCTGGATCTGCTCCGCCTTCTTTTACAGCTACGGCAATTTCTCTACCAATAATTGTAAAAATCTTTCCTTTTGCTGCATCGTTCTTTTCTTTTTTATGTTTAATATTCGCAAATTTTGAATGTCCTGACATTTTTCATTTCTCTCCTATCTTCTAAAATCGCTTTTTTTATTCTATCATTATTTCCAAATCATGACAAGATTAGTTTTTTTCAATTCTTACGCTTTGAATCACATTATTCCGTACGGAGATTATATAAAATTTGTATCCTGCATATTCTACTACACAGTTTTCATCTTCCGAAGGAATTCTGTCCAGGCTATGTACGATAAATCCGTTGATCGTCCCATAATCCTCTACGTCAAATTCAATTTCAAGAAGCTTCTCAAGATCTTCAAGCTCTGTCACTCCACTTACAAGATAGGAACCGTCTGCCAGTTTCTTGATTAGTTCTTCTTCCGTATCGTACTCATCCTGAATATTTCCGACAATCTGTTCTATAATATCTTCCATGGCAATGATGCCGGCGGTCTGTCCATATTCATCAAATACGACAACCAGTTGGGACTTTTTCACCTTCATCTCCTTAAACAATTTATCAATGCGTTTCCCTTCCGGCACAAAGCTTACAGAGTGAAGATGATCTTTTAACTCTTTGATCGGTTTTGTCCGCAGTTTCTCATCAAAGTAACACCGCATGGCATCCCGGATATGAAGAATTCCAAGAACGGTATCAATATCCCCCTCATATACCGGAAAACGGGAGTGATTCTGCTTCAAAATAAATGTTAACGCATTCTCCAGCGTTTCATTTCCGTCAATTCCAATAATGTATTTCCTGTGGGTCATAATATCTTCTGCCTTTTTCTCACTATAGGTAAATACATTACTGATAAGTTCTCCTTCACTCCCTGCGAAGAATCCTCGTTCTCTTCCTTCCTGAACAAGAGTTAGGATTTCCCGTTCTACGTCCTCCTGGTTTTCATTTTCATCTGAGAAATTATGCATCAGCCTTTCCCATAGACTACTGCCTTCTTCCATGTTCCCTCTCCTTTACTATGTATGAAGCTCAAAGCTTACCTTCAAGGCCTCATCTATTTTAAACATCAGTTGTTTATCCACATGACAGACAAGCTCTCGAAGTCTTTGTTTGTCAATGGTTCTGATCTGTTCCAGCAGCACAACCGAATTCTTTACAATGTGATATCTTTTTGCATCAATTTCCACATGCGTCGGAAGTTTTGACTTGTTCATACGCGATGTAATGGCCGCGCATATAACTGTCGGGCTGTGTCTGTTCCCAATATCATTCTGTATAATCAGCACCGGACGGATACCACCTTGTTCGGATCCCACCACCGGGCTCAAATCTGCATAATATATATCACCACGTCTAACCTGCACTTCTATTCACACTCCGATTTCTTTAAGATAAAATCAGTATTTCCATCTTTTTCGGATGTATTCTGAATAGAGTCATCTTCTTAGGCGAAATAATCCACCTGCTCCGCTATCTTGCCGTTTTTCACATATACTCTCGGAATTCTTTTCCCAAGATCACATATAAATTCATAATTGAATCTTCCGGAAAGATCCCCGAGCATTTCTACGGAGATATATTCGTTCCCATCTCTTCCTATCAATGTAACCTTATCTCCAAAGCTTGCATCTTCAATATGTGTCACATCCACCATGAACTGATCCATGCAGATTCTTCCAAGAATCGGCGCTTTCTTTCCGCGGATCAGTACGTGCCCCACACCGGAAAGCGCTCTCGGATATCCATCTCCATAACCAACCGGAATGGTTGCAATTTTCATTTTCTTATCTGCAACAAAAGTCCCGCCATAGCTTACCGGTGTCCCCGGCTCGATCTCTTTTACAAACGCCACATGACTTTTAAGCGCCAGCGCCGGTTTCAAATGGACAGCTTCTTTATCTACTTCTTCAGACGGATACAGACCAAATGTAGAAATTCCGGCTCTTACAATATCAAATTTTGCTTCCGGAACATCAATGATCGCTGCACTGTTGGAACAATGTTCATACTCAAATGTCACACCATTTTCCTTCAGCATTTTTGTCATATATTCGAATTCCCGAATCTGTTTTTTCGTAAACGTCTTATCTTTCTCATCAGCCTTTGCAAAATGAGTAAATACACCTTCCATTCTCACATTTGGAAGTTTATTGATTCTCGCAATCGCCTCGATGCTTTCATCCGTAATAGAAAAACCGAGTCTTCCCATACCGGTATCCAGTTTAATATGAATATATGCCGTCTTACCTTCCCTTCTTGCCATATTGGCGATTTCTTTTGCCATATCCTCTGTATATACATTCATACGAATGTTATTATCCAGCATTTCCATATATTGATCAGGGAAAATACATCCTAGAACAAGTATGGGCTTTTGAATCCCTTCTACTCGCAACACAACCGCCTCGTCCAGCGTTGCAACTGCAAATCCCCATATATAATCATATTTTTCAAGCATCTGGGCAACCTGCACAGCTCCATGTCCGTAAGCATCCGTTTTGATCACCGCCATAATCTGCGTATGCCCGTCAATTCTTTGTTTCATCTGTTCCATGTTATATGCAATCGCATCCAGGTCAATTCTTGCATATACTCTGCTATAAGTCTTCATTTTCAACTCCTTTTAGTACTTCTCCTAACGCGTCGATCAAGTCACTTGCCAGTACACTGTAACTTCCTTTCTGCTTCTTCGCTTGGTCCCCACATAAACCGTGAAGAAACACTCCTGTTTCACAAGCATTCCTTCGGCTCAGTCCTTGGGCAAGAAGACCCGTAATAATGCCTGCAAGTACATCCCCGGATCCTGCTTTCGCCATGGATTCGTTACCTGTTGTATTAATATAAATACCGCCGTCATCAGATACCACCATCGTTCTCGCATCCTTCATGGCGCACACAACCGGATAATCTTCCACGAACTCCCGCAAATACTGTATACCATTTTCTTTCAGTTCCTGGACACTATATTGCTGAAGTCTTGACATTTCCTTCATGTGCGGAGTCAGGATCACATTTTTCTTGTGTTCCAAAAGAGTCATCTCTTCCGCAAGAATATTTAATCCGTCTCCATCGATCACACAAGGTGATTTCGCATACTGCATTGCATAGGTCAGTATTTTTTCCGCAGTCTCAGATATCCCCAGACCGGAACCAATGGAAATGACATCCGCCCAGTCAAATAATTCTTTCAACTTTATTTTATCGAACTCCGTATAAGTTGTAATAATTGCTTCCGGTAAAAGCTGCTGCAAAATCATCCGGTTTGTTTCATCCGTATAAATTTGCACAAGTCCTGCACCTGCACAATATGCTGCTTTTGCACTGAGGTAGGAAGCTCCTGCCATTCCGCTGCAGCCTGTGATCATAAGCACTTTTCCGAAGTTTCCTTTATTGGAGTCCGGTCTGCGTTTTGGAAGCAGCCCTGGCAAATCTTTTTTCTCATACGTGTAGACGCTTTCTGCTCCGGAAATTTTATTTGCTTTGATACCGATATCTTTCACGATACGTCTTCCTGCATATTCCGTTCCCGGATAAAGTACGGCTCCGATTTTCTCATAAGCAAGGCAAACCGTAATGTCCGCTCGAAAAGCAGTTCCCCATATATTCCCCGTAGTATCTGACACACCGGATGGAATATCTATAGATACTTTTGTTCCATTACATATATTCAGAGTATCTATTGCTTCTCTGTAATGTCCTTCTACTTCCCGTTTCAATCCGGTTCCAAAAACCGCGTCTATAATAACACTATATTCTTTTTCCACAAATGTGTTTCTCACAGAAATACCATAATTCTCTGCGATCTGATACTGTGTCTTATTTTCCTCGCTTGCATGCTCCGTGTTTCCAATATACCAGACTTCCGGTTCATATCCTTTTAAGTGTAACAACCGTGCAATGGCCAGACCGTCACCACCATTATTTCCGGAACCGCATACAATAAGTGATCTTGTAAGATCGATCTTCTCTTCTTCCAAAACTTCCATAACGGCTAACGCTGCACGTTCCATGAGCACCAATGACGGAACCCCCATTTTTTTGATTGTATATGCATCTGCATCCCGCATCTGTTTCCCGGTTAATATCGCTTTCATATTCCCCTCCTGATTTACGAATCAACGGAAGTGCCAAATGACACATTCCCGGATTGTAAGCAGTCGCCAAGATCCCGGGCAAGCCTGGACTTTGGCTCGTTGCTATTACAAAAAACAACGTATGTAGCAAAACCTTACAGTACGTTGTTTCTCTTAACTATTCTTTATGTTCTTTGTTATAACGACTGAGATTGTAAGACAATCTCATAAGGCTCTCTGATAAATGAACATTTTCAACAATTATGTTCTCCGGCAAATTCAAGTCTGTGTGTGCAAAATTCCATATTGCACGTACACCGTTCTCCGCAAGGAGAGCTGCTACTTCTTTCGCCTTAGCCTTCGGTATGGTAAGCACTGCAATATCTATATCATTTTCAATAATGAAATCTTTTAACTCATCCATCATACGGATCTCTACTCCGCGGATTGCAATTCCTTTCAAACGGGGATTCACATCGAACATTCCTTTTAATATAAATCCACGTTTCTCAAAAGAAGCATAGTTTGCAAGTGCCTGTCCCAAATTACCGGCACCAATAATCACCATATTATGATCAGAATCAAGTCCTAGGATCTTGGCAATTTCCGAATAAAGATATCTGACATTATATCCGTATCCTTGTTGCCCGAAACCGCCAAAGTTATTCAAATCCTGACGAATCTGCGAAGCTGTTACCTTCATTCTTCTGCTAAGCTCATTTGATGATATTCGTTCCACATTCTCCTCAATCAGTTCTCCAAGATATCTGTAGTACCTTGGAAGTCTTCTGATTACTGCCTGGGAAATCTCTCTTTCTTCCATTGGTATCACCTTCCATTCTTTTCTACGCTATATTATATAGAATTGTTCAGGTAAAGTCAATTTTTTGTTGTATTTTGTTCTATTTAAGGTATAATTGAACAAGGATTATTTGATCTTGGAGGTTTACTATGATTTTGGCATGCCACAATTTAAATAAAGCATTCGGCGAACAAGTTATCGTGAAAAACGGTTCATTTCATATAGAAGAACATGAAAAAGCAGCTTTGATCGGACCAAACGGTGCCGGCAAATCCACCATTCTCAAAATGATCATGGGGGAGCTCCCGGCGGATGATGGTGAGATCATTCTTGCAAAAGGAAAAACTATCGGTTACCTGTCTCAGCATCAGGAACTGATGAGCGGCAATACAATTTTTGAAGAAGTACAATCGGCCAAAGCCGATATTATCCGTATAGAAGAACAGATTCGTTCCATTGAGCTTGAATTGAAACATTTAAGCGGTGAAGAACTTGAAAAAAGATTGCATACCTATCATAACCTTACCGCTCTCTTTGAGCGTGAGAACGGATATGCATATCAAAGTGAGATTGTGGGAGTATTAAAAGGTCTTGGATTCACAGAAGATGACTTTGACAAGAAAACTGATACTCTTTCCGGCGGTCAGAAGACCCGAGTATCTCTCGGAAAACTTCTTCTTACTAAACCAGATGTACTGCTTCTGGATGAACCTACGAACCACTTGGACATGAATTCTATCGCATGGCTTGAAACTTATCTGATGAATTATACGGGGGCTGTACTGATCGTATCTCATGACCGATACTTTCTGGACCGTGTGGTAACAAAAGTGGTGGAAGTGGAACATGGCGGGCTTATGATGTTTCACGGCAACTATTCTGATTTTGCCGCGAAGAAGAAATTAGTCCGCGAAGCAAAACTAAAGGAATATTTGAAACAGCAACAGGAAATCAAACACCAGGAGGCGGTAATTGATAAGCTCCGTTCTTTCAATCGTGAAAAATCCATCCGTCGTGCAGAGAGCCGCGAAAAAATGCTGGATAAAATGGTTCTTATAGACAAACCCATCGAAGATTCGGCAGAACTTCGCTTTACATTAGAGCCTTCCTGCATCAGTGGAAATGACGTACTCAAAGTGGAACATTTATCGAAATCCTTTGGTTCCCTTAAGTTGTTTGAAGATATTAATTTCGAAATCAAACGCGGAGAACACGTAGCCATTATTGGCGATAACGGAACCGGAAAGACTACACTTCTTAAAATATTAAATGAGGTAGAACCGGCTAATAGCGGCTCCTATACTCTTGGGACAAATGTACATATCGGCTATTATGATCAGGAGCACCATGTACTTCATATGGAAAAAACGATTTTCGATGAGATTTCCGATGAATATCCGCACCTTACCAATACGGAAATCCGGAATATGCTTGCTGCATTTTTATTTACCGGAGATGATGTATACAAACAGATCAAGGATTTAAGCGGTGGTGAAAGAGGACGTGTATCTTTGGCAAAATTAATGCTTTCCGAAGCTAATTTCCTGATCCTCGACGAACCGACAAACCATTTGGATATTACTTCCAAAGAGATTCTAGAAAAAGCATTGAATGATTACACAGGAACACTTCTTTATGTGTCCCATGACCGTTACTTTATCAATCAGACTGCAAGCCGTATTTTGGACCTTGTAAATCACACATTTGTAAATTATATCGGTAACTATGATTATTATCTGGAGAAAAAAGAGATTCTTACGGCTGCCTATTCTTCTGCTGCTCCTACAGCCTCCGTTTCTTCTGCGGTTTCCAATACTCCGTCCGAAACATCTGAGACAAAGCTTGACTGGAAAGCACAGAAAGAGGCACAAGCAAAAGAACGAAAACGCCAGAATGATTTAAAGAAAACAGAGGAACGTATCACAGTTTTGGAAGAACGAGATGCAGAAATCGATGAACTCATGACACAGGAAGATGTCTATTCCAATTCCGTCAAATGTCAGGATCTTGCGAAAGAAAAAGCCGGTATTGCAGCAGAACTCGAAACACTCTATGAAAAATGGGAAGAGCTGGCCGAATAGCAGATTTCATAAAGCAGATGATATTGTGAACTCTATACAAATCGGGTAGCAGACAGATCTGTTTATATCTGCCTGCTACCCGATGATTTATCTAGTACTTTCTTCTATTCCTGTGCAAAATAAAATCCTTCAAAGTCATACTTATATACTCGATAAATGTATTTGGTTGCCAAGTCCATTTTATACTGCCGTAAAAGATTTCCTTCAGAATCATATTCTCCAAACAATCCTTGAAATCCGGAATCAATCACAATGTTTCCATCATATTTCTGCGCACTGCTTACATAAGAGGAGAACGGAACTTCAAAAGATTTTGCAAGTGTATACTCTCCCGTCTTTTCATTGACCTTATATTGATAGAAGTATGATGTATCTCCTCCTTTTATAGAGGTTTCAATCCCTTCGATCTGACTCCAGTTATAATCCGGATTGGATTCACTCACTCCAAAGTTATTATTAAACATATAAATATAATATTCATTCTCCTCAAGATCTGTACTTTCTTCATAGGTAATGGAATGTTGTCCTCCAAGACCGGAAAATGTTCCACTGCTTTCATCCTTTGTGAGCAGCAGTTCTTCATAACCGCTACCCTCCCAGAAGCTGTCTTCTCCTATAATGTAATCCACTTGTGGGGTATCGTACAAACCAGATATTTTAAAAATGGAAGACGTCTCCCTGGAACTTAAAAGTACGGTTCCTTCTCCAAGCCATTGAATTGTGTTGATATGCATCCAATCCAATTCTTCCCCTTCTTCTGTTGCACATTGTGCTTTATAGTCTCCAAACAAATCTGCCAGATCAAGCACACATGTTATCTCTCCTGTCGATGTATCAATTCGGATTATTTGATCTTCCACACTGTCTTTCTCTGTGTCTCTTGCCAGAACAAGCAGATTGCCATCATCATCAAACACATAGTCATGATGAAGTTCATATTTTCCTGTATCGTAAATCTTTTCTACTTTTCCAAGCGTATTGACTGCGGCAATTTTTGTTTGGGAAATGCTATAGTACATGAGTCCATTTTGGAAAAGAAGTCTATGACTCCGATAGCCGATCAGAGGAATCTCTCCTCGTATCACTCCATTTTTATCATAATAATACATAAAATCCAACCCATCACTATCATTACCGAGAATGACATAGAGACCGTTTCCAATTTCTTCACCTTGTGTATTGTCTTCTGTCACCTCAAGCTGACTTTCTTCTTCACCTACAAGACTTCCCATCTTGCATTCATAGGTATATGATCTTTCTTCTCCTGATTCTGTCGTAATTGTAAATATTACTGTATTTTTCTGATCCGGTACTAGCCCGATGACCTGAAATTCATGCTCTGTCTGATACTCCTCTTCACCTTCCGGAACCGCACTAAAATCCTCAATGTCTTTATCCGCGGCACTTACTGTATAGGAAACCTTCGCATTTTCTTCTGTTTCAAAGTATACATAAAGAGAAAGTGTATTCGTTCCGTAAGGATTCTGTTCGATCAACATCGCTTCTTCTGTATAGTTCCCGGTACTCTTTGCCGTTTCCAAACGAGCTTCTACCTTATTCTGATAAGAATTTGTATAAATGGACTTTATCTGTTTTCGCTCCGTTTCTAATTTTTCTGTTTCAGCAATCTCCTCACTTGCAGAAGCATGATGCAGTGTCACGCTTCCTGCTGCCAACCCGGCAACCAACACAAAAAGTACCACATTTTTCTTTCTTAACTTCATATACTGCCTCCTGCTGTTTTTCCGTATTTTCATAACGTATTTTCAAACAGTATAGAAGCGATACCTTAAAGTAATCTTAAAAGAAATGTGTCCATTTCGTGAAAACTATAATTGTTCTGCAATCGCCTCAATAAATTCCTCACTATTCAGCACAATCGGGTTCGAAATCGTTGTAATAAGTGCAAGATCTTTTGTCATTTTCCCACTCTCGATCGTATCTAATGTTGCTTTTTCGAGCCGATTGGCAAATTCTATCAAAGCTTTATTCTCATCTAGTTCCCCGCGTTTTTTAAGTGCTCCTGTCCATGCAAAGATTGTTGCCACAGAATTGGTGGATGTCTCTTCACCATTCAGATGTTTATAATAATGGCGCTGCACTGTTCCATGGGCAGCCTCGTATTCATAATATCCTTGTGGGGAAACAAGAACTGATGTCATCATAGCAAGAGAGCCAAAGGCAGAAGATACCATATCGCTCATCACATCACCATCATAGTTTTTGCATGCCCAGATAAATCCACCTTCCGCTTTCATAACACGGGCCACCGCATCATCGATTAGCGTATAGAAATAGGTGATACCTGCGGCTTTGAATTTTTCTTCATATTCTTTTTCATAAACTTCCTGAAAAATATCTTTGAATGTATGGTCGTACTTCTTGGAAATTGTATCTTTTGTTGCGAACCAGAGATCCTGTTTTGTATCCAACGCGTAGTTGAAACAGCTTTTTGCAAAACTTTCAATGGAGCCGTTCAGATTATGCATCCCTTGTGCCACACCGGATCCTGTATAATTGTGTACAAGTTCTCTTGTTTCTGTCCCGTCTTCTGCCGTATAGACAAGTTCTACTTTCCCCGGTCCCGGAATGACCATTTCTGTATTTTTGTAAACATCCCCATAGGCATGTCTGGCAATCGTAATTGGTTTCTTCCAGTTTCTCACACATGGATCGATTCCCTTTACCACGATTGGTGCGCGGAACACCGTCCCATCCAACATAGCACGAATAGTACCATTCGGACTTTTCCACATTTCTTTTAAATCATATTCTGTCATGCGGGCTGCATTTGGCGTAATGGTCGCACATTTTACAGCTACACCATACTTTTTCGTAGCATTTGCAGAGTCAATTGTTACCTGATCGTTTGTTGCATTCCGGTGTTCTAGTCCAAGGTCATAATACTCTGTATTTAAGTCAATATATGGTTCCAGAAGATGCTTTTTGATCATCTTCCACAAAATACGTGTCATCTCATCTCCATCCATCTCAACCAATGGTGTCGTCATTTTGATCTTACTCATTTTCCTGTCCTCCTATAACTTCTGAATATTTTTTCCTCTTCAAGTTCTCCATCGCATGTTTCATATGCTCCCCTGCAAGACTTTCTGCAAGATCTGCATCCTTTGCCTTGATTGCATCTAAAATTGCCTTGTGTTCTGCAACAGATTTGGCAGCCCGCTCTTCCGAACTCACCGAATATGCTCTGGCCATTTGTACATACTTATGGAAATCTTTCAACACATGCTCCAAAATACGGCTATTGCATGCCTCGTAAAGTACTTCATGAAATTTTCCATCAAGCTGCACTACATGACTGCTGCTATCCTTATGCGAATGGAATTCAGAAAGCAATATGATTTCCTCCAATCTGCCTAAGGAATCCTCCGTAATCCGTTCCGTTGCCCACCTTGCACACAATCCTTCCAATAAAATCCGGATTTTATAAATATCCTCTACATCCTTGGCGGATATGCCTGTGACATAAGTCCCTTTGTTCGGTATAATCTTCACAAGTCCTTCCAGTTCCAATTGACGTAAAGCTTCTCTTACCGGTGTACGGCTCACTCCAAGTTCTTTTCCAATTGTGATTTCACGAAGTTCATCGTTTTCTTTATAATTTCCTTTCAGAATATCCTCCCTAAGCTTTTGGAATACCCGTCCGCTTAAGGAGTATTCTTTATATTCTTCCATATCCTGCTCCTGTCTTATAAAATAATCTGAAGTTCATGACAGGTATCTGTGATCACTTGTACAAGTTCCTCATCGGTAAGCACAGTCACACGCCCTGACTCATACTCTATATCTACCCATTCTTTTACTTTTCTCACAAGATCAGAGTTTTTGTCTACCTGTCTTTCGCCTGTCAGCTTGTAATACGTATTGATCCAATGGGCAATACCGGCCAATCCGGATGTATTGGATACCGCTACAAGTACTGGACGATTCAAGAACTTTCCTGTATCAAATATATTATAAATCTCTTCGTTTTTCAATAGCCCGTCTGCGTGAATTCCGGCTCTCGTCACATTGAAATTTCTTCCTACAAACGGTGTTCTTGACGGTAGCCTATAACCAATCTCCCTCTGATAATACTCTGCTAATTCTGTGATTACCGTCGTATCCATTCCATCTAATGTTCCGCGAAGCTGTGCATATTCAAATACCATAGCTTCCAGCGGTGTATTTCCCGTACGTTCCCCGATTCCAAACAGTGAACAGTTGACTCCGCTTGCCCCATATAGCCATGCTGTTGTGGAATTGCTTACCGCCTTATAGAAATCATTATGTCCATGGAACTCAAGAAGTTCACTTGGAACACCTGCATGCACCATCAAACCGTAAATAATACCTGGAATTGATCTGGGGATCACAGCTCCTGGATAATTCACTCCATATCCCATGGTGTCACATACACGAACTTTGATCGGGATCTGATATTCTTCTTTCAATTTCATAAGTTCCAGACAAAACGGAATGACATATCCGTAAATATCTGCTCTTGTAACATCTTCCAAATGGCATCTTGGACTTACCCCGATTTCCAGACAATCCCGGACAATCGATAAATAATGATCCATGGCTTCTCTTCGTGTCATTTTTAGTTTATAGAAAATGTGATAATCAGAGCAGCTTACAAGGATTCCCGTTTCTTTCATTCCGATTTCTTTCACTAACTGAAAATCCTTCTTGTTGGCCCGGATCCAGCTTGTAACTTCCGGGAACTGATATCCTCTTTCCATACATTTGTAAACAGCATCCCGGTCCTTTTTGCTATACAGGAAAAACTCACATTGGCGTATTTTCCCCTTCGGTCCTCCAAGTCTATGGAAATAGTCATACATCGTTACGATCTGCTCTGTTGTATACGGTGCTCTGGATTGCTGACCATCACGAAACGTGGTATCCGTAATCCAAATTTCCTTCGGCATATTATGGGGAACAATACGATCATTAAATGCAATTTTAGGTACTTCATCATAAGGAAATAAATTACGAAATACATTCGGTGTATCCACATCCACAAGTGGATACATATGTTCTTCCAAATTCAAAAGATTTGTATTCTGATTAAAATATACTGCTCTGTTTTCCATGCATTTCTCTCCTTTGTTTTGATTTTGTATAATTGTATACAATTATACATTCTATGTCAAGAAGAAGTTTCTCATATGTTATAAAAAAAGGATATAACAGCGTTTCATCTGCTACATCCTTTTCAAATTTCACTCTATATTCTAATACAATTTCGCACTGATCTTTTTCGGTTTGTATCCATTATCTTCCAATGCTTTTAGAATTTCTCTCTTATGTTCTGTTCCGAACGATTCCATTGTAATTCGGAGTTCTACCGCCGCATTCCGGTTCGTACTTACAAACTGGTTGTGTTCCAGTTTGATCACGTTCCCCTGTGCCTTTGCAATGGTATCTGCAACACGTACAAGTTCTCCCGGCTTATCCGGAAGTAAGACGGATACAGAGAAGATTCTATCTCTTTGGATCAATCCATGTTGCACGATAGACGACATAGTAATAACGTCCATATTTCCACCGCTTAAGATTGCTACTGCTTTCTTGCCCTTTAAATCAAGCTGTCGAAGTGCTGCCACAGTAAGAAGACCTGAATTTTCTACGATCATCTTATGATTCTCTACCATATCAAGAAATGCGCCGATCAGCTCATCGTCTTCCACGGTAAGGATTTCATCAACATTTTCCATGGCATATGGGAGAATTTTCTCTCCTACTTTTTTCACTGCCGTACCATCCGCAATCGTATCCGCACTTGGAAGCGTAATAGGCTTTCCTTCCGCAAAAGCCGCTTTCATGGATGCCGCCTCTGCCGGTTCCACACCAATCACCCGGATTTTCGGATTCAGCATTTTTGCAAGAGTAGATACACCGGTGATCAAACCTCCTCCGCCAATCGGAGCAAGAATATAATCCACAGTCGGAAGTTCCTGAATGATCTCCATTGTGATCGTTCCCTGCCCTGTTGCAATATCAAAATCATCAAAAGGATGCACAAATGTTAGCCCCTGTTCTTCCGCAAGTTCATATGCTTTTGCACAGGCATCATCATAGACATCTCCATAAAGAATCACATCTGCACCATAACTTTTGGTACGATTCACCTTAATCAGAGGAGTCACGGTAGGCATGACGATCGTCGCCTTACAGCCAAATGCTTTCGCTGCATAGGCTACCCCCTGCGCATGATTACCTGCGGAAGCGGTGATAAGTCCCCGTTCTCTTTCTTCCGGTGTCATAGTACTGATTTTATAGTAAGCTCCCCGCAGCTTATATGCGCCTGTATGTTGCATATTTTCTGGCTTTAAATAAATCTTTCCTCCGGTCTGTGCACTCAAATACTCACTGAATACAAGTTTTGTCGGCTTGGTCACTTTCTTTACGAGTTCGCTGGCTTCTTCAAATTTTTCTAATGTCAACATGGCTCATCCCTCTTTTCTTCTGAATCCTGGTTAATCTTCTGTATAAAACAATGCGTTTACAAACTCATCCGAGTCAAACTTCTGTAAGTCATCAATCGTTTCACCTACACCGATATATTTTACCGGTATCTTAAGTTCTGACTGGATTGCAACTGCAATTCCGCCCTTTGCACTTCCATCCATTTTCGTTAACACGATTCCTGTAATATCTGCCACATCATTGAATTCTCGCGCCTGTGCAAGCGCATTCTGTCCTGTTGTTCCATCCAGAACGACCAGAGTCTCTCTGTAGGCTTCCGGATATTCCCGTTCCAGTACACGATTGATCTTTTTCAATTCTTCCATCAGATTTTTCTTATTGTGAAGTCTTCCGGCTGTATCTACCAGAAGTACATCTGCATGTCTCGCTTTCGCAGCCTGTACCGCATCATACACAATAGCCGCCGGATCTGCTCCATCCTGCCCTCCGATTAGTTCGGCGTCAGCTCTATGCGCCCATTCCACAAGCTGCTCCCCTGCTGCCGCGCGGAACGTATCTGCAGCCGCAAGTACCACTTTCTTATTCTGGGCACGAAGCTTCCCTGCAAGCTTACCGATCGTAGTTGTTTTGCCTACTCCATTGACACCGATAATGAGGACAACCGAAGTACGATTCTCAAATTCATATGCAGTTTCTTCTACTCGCATCTGTTCCTTAATACTGTCAATGAGAATTTGCTTACAGTCTGCAGGCTCCTTGATATGTTGCGCCTTTACTTTCTCACGCAAATCCTCCAAAACTGCATACGTTGCATTGACTCCAAGATCTCCCATAATCAGTACTTCTTCCAGCTCTTCATAAAATTCTTCATCAATTTTCGAAAATCCACTGAAAATACTGTCTATACTTGAAACAATACTGTCTCTTGTTTTTGTCAGGCCGGAAACAAGCCGTTTAAAAAATCCTTTTTTTTCTTCGCTCATATCTCTCTCCTATTTCGTTAAATCTTTTTCTAATAAGTCTACAGAAACAAGGGTAGATACTCCTTTTTCCTGCATTGTAATTCCATACAGTCGGTCTGCCGCATTCATGGTTCCACTTCTATGGGTGATGACGATAAATTGTGTATTCTTTGTCAGTTTATGCAGATATTGTGCAAAGCGGCCTACATTCGAATCATCCAGCGCAGCTTCAATCTCGTCCAAAAGGCAAAAAGGTGACGGCTTTAAATTCTGAATGGCAAATAATAGAGAAATTGCCGTAAGTGCTTTTTCTCCTCCGGATAACTGCATCATATTCTGCAACTTCTTTCCCGGCGGCTGTGCGATAATTCGGATACCTGCCTCCAGAATATCTTCCTCTTCCATCAGCTCAAGTGTTCCTTTTCCTCCTCCGAATAACTGCTTGAATACTTTATCAAATTCTTCCGCTATTTCTTTGAAGCGCTCTGCGAACTGTTTCCGCATTGCGGCATCCAGTTCCTCAATAATGCCTACAAGTGTAGCTTCCGCCTCTACAAGGTCACTGTGCTGTGTTTTTAAGAACTCATAGCGTTCGGATACATTCCGATAGTCTTCAATCGCATTGACATTTACAGAGCCAAGCGCTTTAATCTGCCCTTTCAATGACTGAATTTGTTTCCTGATCATAACAGGGTCTGTCAGACTATCATCCCGCATCTCGTTGGCGAGACTATATGTAATCTCATATTCTTCCCACATATAGTTGACACTCTTCTCCAACGCTTCCTCGCATCCTTCTTTCTTGCTGTTCAATCGAAAACACTCTTTATCAAGTTCTGACATATGCTTGGAAATTTCTTCTCTCTGATTCAAAAATCCCTTATTTTTTTCAACCAATTCCTCTTTTTCGGCCGTTAGCGATTTGATCTTCTCTTCGATTTCAGCAAATACTTCCTTCGAATGTTCAACAGTTTCCGCAATCTCCTCAATTCGGTTCTGACGCGTTTCAATCTCTACGAAAGAATTCTCTTTATTCTTTGCAAGTTCCTGAAGCTCATCTTTATATTTTTCAATTTCTTCATTGACACGCTCTATATTCTCCCGCACAAAATTATGCTTCTGCTCATAATTTGCAAGTGAAAGTCGCTGCGTTTCTGCCTTCTGCATCGCATCATTTTCCAGTTTCTTTTCCTCTTCAAGTTCGGCATGCCGCTTTTCAATCTTTTCGGTCAGTTCTTTTTCCAGCTTTTCAGATAGCTCAAGCTCTGTATGGATCAATTCTTTCTCTTCCTCTATATCCGAAAACTGTGATGTATACGTATCTCGTTCTTTATGGAGTGATGCAATGACATCCACTGCTTCTTTCTTCTTCGCCCTTGCCTGATTCAGACCTATTTTAATTGTGTTCTGCGTTACGTACAGTTCCTGCAGTTTTGGATTCAGCTCATCAATCCTTCTATAGTAAGAAGTCCTCTCTTCTTTCGCCTGATTTACCTCCAATTCCATCTGCGCCATTTCATTTTTCAACATCAATACGGTCTTCTCAAATTCTTCGATTTCCCGTCTTCTGCTTAAGAGATTGCTGGAATTCTTGAATGCTCCACCGGTCATAGATCCTCCTGGATTGATCAATTCTCCTTCCATCGTTACAATTCTCAATGACTGTTTATATTTTCTCGCAAGAGCAATTCCATCGTCAATATGCTTGACCACAATTGTCCGCCCAAGCAGATTCTCTGCAAGTCCGAGAAATTTATCTTCTACGGTTACGAGTGTATGGGCCAGACCGATTACACCGGATTCATGTAACGCTTCCTTCTGCCGGATTCCCTGGCTTCCAGTCATACTTGTAAGTGGCAGAAAGGTGGCTCGTCCAAACTTATTCTGTTTCAAATATGTGATCATCCGCTTTGCAGTACCTTCGTTGTCCGTCACAATATTCTGAATACTTCCTCCAAGGGCCGTTTCAATAGCGATTTCATACGACTTGTCTACTTTGATGATATCTGCCACAACTCCAAGAAGTCCCGGTTCTTGTTCTTTCCTCTCCATAACCTTCCGGATACTGTTTCCATATCCGTCATATCGTTCCGTAATATTTCTTAAAGATTCCAATCGTGAGGCTTCTCTGTGATATGCTGTCTGACCAGCCCGGAGCTGTTCTGTCTTCCCGGAAAGTTCCGTCTGCAGACTTTGAATTTTGGATTCTAATTCCTTGATCTCATCCGTGTATCCAATAATTTCTTTCGAAACATGTTCCAATTCTTCAACTTTCGCCACAATCTTTTCATCTTGGATACTGGCATCACTTCCTGCTTCAATCAGCTTTTTGCTCATTTCCGAACGTCTGACCTGCATCTGTTCCAACATGGTATCAAAATGCTGAATCTGTGCTTTCGTGGAGGCTCTGCGATTCAGAAGCTCCATAATGTCGCTCTTCCACTTTTCAATCTCTGCAGCCATACTTGCAATGTGAAGCTGCAAAGAAACCAATACATCCTGTGCTTCATCACTCCTCTGTTTTCCAGCATCAAACTCTGCCTTCAAATGCTCTTTTTCTTTCTCATAGGTAAGTCTTTGCTCTTCTCGCTCTTTGACTGCTTCACGAATGGCTTGTGAACGTTGTGCAAAATGTTCATCACTCATCTTAGCACTGTTGATCTGTTCTTTTAAAAGTTCAATTTGGCCTTCCAACTGTTGTCTCAAAAGATGTGTCTCATTTAACTGTCCCTTTGCACGTTCTAGTGAATCATCAACAACTTCCAACTCGTGTTCGATTTTCCCGTATTCCGTTTTCGTCTCTTCATATCGGATGCCGGATACCTCCAGCTCTTCTTTGGCATTGGCAAGTTTGCCCTCCAGATCTTTCATCTGTTCTCTTATTCTTGCACTTTCCAGCAAAAACATATTAATGTCATATGTTTTCAGTTCTTCTTTCTTCTTCAAATATTCCTTCGCAATCCCCGACTGCTTCTCAAGAGGGCCAATCTGTTTTTCCAATTCCGATAGAATATCTGTCACACGGACAAGGTTCTGTTTTTCTTCTTCCAACTTTCTAAGAGACATATTTTTTCGCCGCTTAAACTTTACAATTCCGGCCGCTTCATCAAACAACTCTCTTCTTTCTTCCGGCTTTCCACTTAGAATTTTGTCAATCTGACCCTGACCGATGATAGAATATCCTTCTTTCCCAATACCCGTATCATAGAAAAGTTCATTGACGTCCTTCAAACGACATATATTCCCATTGATGAGATACTCACTTTCACCGGAGCGGTATAGCTTTCTCGTAACCGTCACTTCATTATAATCAATGGCAAGCTGATGATCGGAGTTATCAAGGGTAATTGCAACAGATGCATAACTCAAAGGCTTGCGATTCTCTGTTCCGGAAAAGATAACATCCTGCATGGTTCCTCCACGCAATTGCTTGACACGCTGTTCTCCAAGTACCCATCTTACCGCATCCGCAACATTACTTTTTCCACTTCCGTTCGGTCCGACAATACCGGTGATTCCATTGTGGAAATCAAATACGATTTTATTTGCAAAGGATTTGAACCCCTGTACTTCAATGTTTTTTAAATACATAGATCACCTATTCTATCTTTCTTCTGCGCAGTTCCAATATTGCCTGATAAGCAGCCTGCTGCTCTGCAGCCTTCTTTGTTCTTCCCTGCCCTTCGCCATAGAAATCTTCTCCAATATAGACAACCACAGAAAAAGACTTATTATGATCAGGTCCTTCTTCCTTCAGAAGCTTATAACTTATTTTTTCGCTGAAATGTCCCTGTACGATTTCTTGCAGGATAGTCTTGCTATCATAAAAGAGTTTCTTATTCTCCAGATCATTCAACACAAATTTATGAATAAACTCTTTTGCACTAGCAAAACCACCATCTAAATAGATGGCACCGATCAAAGCTTCAAGTGCGTCTGAAGTAACAGAATCCCGCAATCTTCCTCCCGTACGTTCTTCTCCCTTTCCAAGCAAAAGATATTCTCCAAGTTCCAGCTCTCTGGCACAGAAAGCAAGGGACGGCTCGCATACCATGCTTGCCCTTGTTCTCGTCAGTTCCCCTTCCGGCATATTCTGATTCTCAAAAAAGAGAAATTCACTGGAAACAAGCTCCAGTACTGCATCTCCAAGAAACTCCAATCTCTCATTGCACTCTGTTTTCTTCATGTGCTTTTCATTTACATAAGAACTGTGTCTCATGGATCGTCTGAGGAGTTCAAAGTCCCGGAATGTATATTCGATTTTTCGCTCTAACTCTTTTAATTTTTTCTCCATTTCTTTTCCTCTTGTAACATAAACTTCCTATATAACGAAAAAGCCCTTACGGGCTTTTTCATTTTACCGACTAGTTCAGTGCGTTTTTAATCTGCTCTACCGCATCTCCAACGGTTACAATCTTCTCGGCTTCTTCATTGTCGATCTCGATATCGAATGTTTCTTCAATTCCCATGATGATCTGAAATACATCAAGCGAATCCGCGCCTAAATCATCAATAAATGATGACTCCATTGTAATTTCCTCTGTATCAAGATTTAATACTTCTGCAATAATGTCTCTGATTTTTTCAAATTCCATGTTATTCCCTCTCTTTTATATTCTCTTCTTTGTTCATCTGAATACTTTCTCTAATCTTACCGCTGATATCCTGCTCTTTAAATGTCACGCACTGGACAATGGAATTGGCAACTTCTTTGGCGGTAGAACTTCCATGTGTCTTAACTACAAGACCATTGAGTCCGAGAAGCGGTGCTCCTCCATACTCACTTGCATCGAAAGATTTCATTGTCTCTTTCAATGCCGGTTTGATCAGCAATGCGCCTATCTTGCTTCGAAGTGTTGCCATGAGCCCTTTTTTAATTTCACTGATCAGAACTGCTCCGACTCCTTCAAACAGCTTCAATATCACATTCCCAACAAATGCTTCACAAACAATCACATCCGCGGCTCCGTGCGGAATTTCCCGTGCTTCGATGCTGCCGATAAAATGAATATCTTCACATTCTTTCAGAAGCGGGAATGTCTCTTTGACAAGTGCATTTCCCTTCTCTTCTTCTGCACCGATATTCACAATCGCAACTCTCGGATTCTGAATTCCAACTACATTCTTCATATAAATAGAACCCATCTTGGCAAACTGTACAAGATGTGACGGTCTTGCATCTACATTCGCTCCACAATCAATCAATAGAGAAACTCCCTTCTCTGTCGGCATAAGCGGTGCCAAAGGCGGACGTTCCACCCCTTTGATCCTTCCGACGATCAACTGTCCTCCAACCAATACTGCTCCGGAGCTTCCTGCTGAAACAAAAGCATCTGCCTCTCCTTTTTTCACCATGTTCAGCGCCACAACAATGGAGGAGTCCTTCTTCTTACGAATCGCCATAACCGGCGGTTCCGCTGTTTCAATCACTTCGGATGCATGCACCACTTCGATGCGTTCCTTCGGATAATCATATTTCTTAAGTTCTGCATTCACAACTTCTTCCTGCCCAACAAGAAATATCTGAATATCCTTTCTCTTCCTAGCAACATCTACAGCTCCCTGAACCATAGCCTGAGGTGCATTGTCACCTCCCATAGCATCCAATGCTACTCTTGTAATCTCTGACATCTTAAAACCTCCTAATTGCTACTGATAATTTTACTAAACATCATCTTAAAAAGCAATACCTAATACAAATCAAATTATTCTATTTTCCAAAATCCTCCAAAGGAAATATGCTCTCTCCTTGGTAACAAGTCTTCTTACTTTTTACTTGTCGCCCAGAAGGGAGCATATTCCTAATGTCATAAACGCCAAATTGACGTTGTCTTATTTTCTATCCAGTCTTTCCAAACCAGCCATTAAAATTTCCACGTATCTCGCTCTGTCCACATTCGTTAATACATGTACATTCGGTTCATGGCCTGACAAAGCACGCAAGTCCGCAAATGTTTGTCCTCTTGCACAACCATCATCTGTAATTACATCTACGTACCAATCCGTTCCGGAAAAGATTTCCGGAGCCAGCAGATATTCTATTGCACAGAGATCATGCACAGGACTATCAATGAAACCGAACTGTTTGCCTGATTCGTTATAAAATTTCAAAAGTTCAAAAACCAAATGGCTCACACGTCCTTTATTTTTCAATTCTTCTATTTCCTGTACTGTAATTACTGCCTTTTCTGTCACATCCAGTCCGCTCATTACAATCGGAATCCCCGAATGAAATACAATATGGGCCGCTTCCGGATCCACATAAATATTAAATTCCGCCAGCTCTGTACAGTTTCCATGACTGATTCCGCCGCCCATCATACTGATACACTCGATTTTTTCTTTTATTTCCGGATACACTTTCAAAAGAAGTGCGATATTGGTAAGCGGAGCCAACGCAACAATTGTCACTTTCTCCGGACAGGATAAAATCTTCTCATACAGGAATCGAACAGCATTTTCCGATACAACAGGATAGTCCTTTCCGTCAAAATAAGGGCCATCCATTCCACTGTCTCCATGGGCTTGTTCTCCTGTATTTAACGCTTTTACCAAAGGTTCTTTTTGTCCCTTTGCCAACGGTATTTCCGCTCCGATAAATTCCAGAATATTTTTTGCATTCGTTGTTACTTTCTCTAATGTCTGGTTGCCTCCAACCGTTGTGACTCCTAATATATGTAAATGCTCCGGATAGGCAAATGCGGTCATAATCGCCAGCGCATCATCATGTCCAGGATCACAGTCAATCAATATATGTTTCATGATTCTTTTCCCTCTAACAAATCTTCTATCGTCAAAATATTTTCATACCCTAATTTATCTGCCAGTTGACAGATATATGGTTGTTTCAAATTACTAAGTTTCAACAAATCATAATCCCAGAAAATGTCTCTTGGATTCGAGTCTCTTCTTTTCCTCTTTTCCGCCATAACGATGACTCTTTTAAATTCCTTTACCACAAATTCCATATCATGTGTGATTGTAATAACTGTTTTATTTTGTGCCGTCAAATCATCTATGATTTTTCCTAGCAGTTCCGTAGATTTTCTATCCTGACCAGCCGTTGGTTCGTCGAGGATCACAACTTGAGGATCCATCGCCACAATAGCTGCAATGGTGATGAATTTCCGTTTAGAATATGATAAATTGTACGGATGTTCCTGTAAATCGTTTTCCAGTCCACACATCTGTGCTGCTTCCAGAACTTTTTTTTCGATCTGTGATGCATGTAGTCCGCTCTTTTTCAGCCCAAAAGCAATTTCTTTATAAATAGTATCCTGAAAGATCTGATCGTCCGGATTTTGAAATACATATCCGACTTTTTTCGCAATGGTTGCCGTTGTATTTTTCTTGGTCGATTCTCCATCTACCAAGACTTCTCCCGCTGAAGGTTTTAAAAGCCCGTTCATCAGCTTTACCGTTGTCGTCTTCCCCGCACCATTTTGCCCAATGATCGCTGCTTTTTCTCCCTTGTCAAATGCCAGATTAATATCTTCTACTGCTGTATAGCCATTCGGATAACGAAATGTTACATTTTTCAACTCTAAATATGCCATTATTTCTGTTCCTCCTTTATCGCCTGATATGCCTGTTCAACAGTTAACGGTATTTCTTTCATCACCTTTCCTGTTTTTTTCATAAGTTCCAGAAAGTATAAAACCACTTGAGGAAGCTGCCCGCCAAGTTCTAATACCTTGGGATCTGTCAGAACTTCTTGCACCGTTCCTTCTAATTCCAGCTTTCCATGCTGCATCAGAAGAATAAAGTCACAATATTCTGCTACCAGATCGATCTTATGTTCAATGAGAATGATCGTTTTCCCTTGTTTCTTTAATATGTTTATGATTTCAAAAATGTCTTCCGTACTTTTCGGATCAAGCTGCGATGTTGGCTCATCTAAAATAATAATTTGCGGATCCAGTGCGATCACAGACGCCAAAGCTACTCTTTGTTTTTGCCCGCCTGACAATTCATAAGGATTTTTATCCTTTAATTTTTCTAAATGGAAAAGCCGAATCAGTTCTTCCACCTTTTCTATCATCTCTTGCCTTGGAACTCCGATGTTCTCCATCCCATATGCAATCTCTTCATATACAGATTCTTTCACTCCCGAAATCTGCGCAAATGGATTTTGAAAGGAATACCCGATCATCGCAGACAATTCACCGGAGTCATATTCTGTCACAGCTTTCTGATTCAGCAAAACTTCTCCTGTCAGATTCCCCCGATATAAGTCAGGGATAAACCCTCGTATGATATTGCATAAAGTCGTTTTTCCGGATTCGTTCTCCCCGATTAATCCATATACTTTCCCTTGCTCAAATTCGTAGGAAATATTTTGGATTACACTTTTCTCTTCTAACGGATATTGATAACTAACATTTTTTAACGAAATCACTGCCATTACATTACCCTCCAAACAATATAAGCAACCAAAGCTGCTGCACTTACCACTTTTAATACTTTGTCAAATATGCTCTTATCCAAAACATAAATGGATGTTTTCTTACCTTTCGCAGAAAATGCTCTGGATTCCAGCGCTAATACTCTTTCTTCTGTCTGCTGGATAGAAGAAAGAACCAATGGTCCCATCATTGGCACAAATGCTTTCATGCGAATCCATAAGCTTCCTTCGGTTTCAATTCCCCTTGACTTCTGGGCATCCGTGATTGTTTTTTGCAGACTTGTCATTTGCGGGATCAACTGAATCGTCGAGGATATGAGAAATGTGACTTTCCTCGGTGTTCCTGCTTTTTCCAAAGCATAAATGATGTCTTTCACCTTTGTTATCTGGAAAAAGCACATAATCGCTGAACTTATCGCAACAATTTTCGAAGTCATTGACAAACTGGTTTCTAATCCTGTCTTGGAAAAATGAAGAAATGCCCAAATCGGAACCTGGTCATCATTTGTAATAATAAATACCTGAATGGCAAAAACAAAAAGTACAATAATAAATACAGATTTGAAAAACGTATTTAAAAACTGTTTTCCTGTGCCAGCCGCAAAACTAATGATTAAAAACACCGGAAGAAAAAGATATTGTAATGTATAACCAGGTGTAAAAATACTGATCATCACAACCAATACCATTATCATAAATTTTGTTGTAGGATACAATTTTCCGATTCTGCTATCCATGAATTCTTACCCCCTTCTTTATATATGCCATTCCATAATTCATTTTCACAAGGAAACGATCCGGAATTCGCTTCACTATAATCCATGCAACTAAGAAATTACAATTGTGTTAATCGTTCCTGAAATAAGATTCGTTGAAAGAACTGAATTCCATAAAGCTTCTCCGGAAGCTATAAATGCCGCGGTGATCAAATCTGTTCCGGCTCCTGTGACTCCCCCAAACATGAAAACAGTCACTACAGCAGCAGACATAGATGATACTGCGTTTAGAACCACACATCCAAGCACAATCCCCACAATATTCGTATACCATTTCCATTTTGAAAGAAATCCGGATACTAATCCGATCAACATAGATACGATTGCATACGCAAAAGATGTTGGAAAAATCATTCCATTCACTATGTTACTTAACATTCCTGTTACCATTCCAACCCACGGTCCTGCAATCATGGACACAAGAATCGTCCCGATCTGGTCTACAAAAATTGGCAGCTTCAAAATCTGCGACATTTGATAGCCCACAACACTGATTGATACTCCTACCGGAATCAGAACTAAAGCCATGAGAGAAAAATCATATTTTATTCCTCTTTTCATTGTTTTTCTACCTCCGCATTCTTTTTGCTATTTTTCACTCATTATATTGACAAAAGATTTTTTAAAAAAGGTCATTTGGCCTTTCCTTCTATTTACGACAAAATCAACAAAAAAGTGAGGATTCTTTTCAAAAAATCCCCACCATTTTTGTGCGCTATGTATATAAGTTTTTCACTAATTTTTCATATTCTTTCCGCCCTAGCAGAATCTTTTTCTTACTGGATCTTATTTCTTCCGAGATTTTTAACTTCTGTAGATTTCTTCCAACGGTACGAATACTCATGCCTATTCCGTTTGCTATTACCTGATATTCCGCATCCACAGTAATCTGTCCCTTTTCATTTGCCATATCCTGATGGCTCTCATAATAAGCAATCAAGAAATATCGGATGCGGTCTATTCCCGGCAAATAGTACAATACTCCGTCGTTACCTGACCTCTGATACAGATCATTGGATAAAAGATTCGTACATTTTCTCAACAGATCAGTATCTTCCATAATCGCCTGATATACAATAGCCGAATCAATTTTTAGCGCTTTTACATTTGTTACAGAAATAATCGTTGCAATGTACTTTTCTTGTTTTGCCAGAATTTCCAACAATCCGATACTTCCGTTTTTATCATCAAGCTGAAAATAGTTATATATATTTCCATTGATATATTCTCGTATGCCGGCCACAATTCCTTCCTGAATGAAATAAATACTATCCGGAAATTCTCCTCTTGAAACCAAAATACTGTTTGGTTTATATTCCACCTGAGTTCCCTTTTTTATTAATTCATCCGGTAAAGAATAAATATTAAAGTCTCCATACACCTCATAGGATTTCCATAAGTCTATCAATCGCATGTCATCACCTGCTGGAAAGCAATGTTTGTTTTACTGAGTATCTGCGTTATCTTGCTCACCATTGTTCCGGTCAGCAACACGGAACATATCGTTCCTATTCCAAATGTTCCTCCTAGCAATGTACCAATGACAACATAACTGATATCGCACCCCGTCCTCATAACCGCATATGGTATTTTTGTAGAATCCTGAATTTTATAGATCACTGCATCCAGTGCATTCATTCCTAACTTCATCTGAATCAGAATTGCCAAGCCAGCGCTGAGAAAGCACTGCCCTACTGCAAACCCCAATACCCTGAGTAACAGATTTTGTTCCGCAAGATGCAATGGCGCAAATAAAAAGCTGTAAAAGTCAATAAAATATCCGGAAACCAATGCATACACAATCGTTCCTAGTCCAAGATGATTTCGCGCAATGCAACATGCCAAGGCAATAATCGCTAAGTTATAAAGTAATGATGCATTCCCAAAGCTGATTCCGAGAACCCGATGTAAGCCATCACACAGAAGTCCTATCGAATCACTCCCTAAATTTGCCGCCAAAAATAATGCCACTGCAATCCCAATGAAATTCATGACACAAAAAATCATTCCTATTTTATAGAGTTTCTTTCTCATGATTTGTCCTCCAAAAGAAAATATTCATTTACGTCTTTTCATATTTGTTTTGAAGTATTTATAATAAACGAAAAATAAACTTTTTGCAAAGTCAAATGTCCTTTTCCTGCAAAACAGTTTATTAGCAAATAGAAAATAACCAGGATTTCTTGATCTGATTTAGATTTTTATAAATGAAAGAATTGTAGTATACAAGTGGCGTATTGATATACGCCCTTTGTAATACTTTTTACATGAAAATTTCTGCTCTCTTATCTCATTTTTCATAAATATTATACTTGTGATTTTAGATATTCTATCCCTTGTTGATACGCATTTTCTGCAGAGGTTTCGATATCCGGTATCAGCATGTTTTCTTTCTTGTACTGATCCGGTCTGATAAACTTTTTATGGGAAATGCCTATTTCCAGCTTAGAATTCTTAAGCGTAAATACAAGGATATCTCCATAAGCACTAGGCTGATTGCTGCTAGGTTCTCCAATAATCTTTCCCAGTTTTCCATCTCGTATCCAGGTACAAAGCAATGTTGCAGAACTAAAAGTATATTTATCCGACAAAACGACCAATTCTATCGGATTGCCCGGTTCTTCCGCCCGAGTTGATTCTTTATATGTTGCAAGCCCTTCTTTTTCTGCATATCCCCGTTGTTCTGCTGCAAAGGAAGAATATCGGCATATCATAGTCGTATCAAGTACCGGCATTCCCAATTCATTCAAAAGCAAACTACAGGCATCGCTATCACCTCCTGGATTTCCCCTGACATCAATCATCACTTTGTGACACCCAGTATTGAGCGCGCGTTCCAGCTCTGAGCGGATTAAATCTAACTTTGCATCGACCACACACAAATTTAAATCAATTACAAAAATATCCCCTTCTTTATACCAGTTATTTTCTCCTACTCCATAAGACATCGTTTCAAGCCTTTCCTTTCCAAAAGAATATTGCTTTTCTTTCCCATCAGAAAACAGTATTTGTGTTTTGTTATCTTTTATTTCCACCTTGCAACATGCTAATACACTTTTCATCACCAAAAATCTCTCTCTGTTTTTCGCCATCGCACTTTGATTCTCTTTTGGGCGAATCAAGTCAATGGTTTGATAAATATCTTGTACGCTTATACCACCAATTTCTTCTATGCATATGTTTGTTTTTTCTCCATTTTCGCATAAATATGCTTTTCCATCTTCATAACTTGATTCTATTTGTAAAAACGGAAATTCTTCTCCGGTTTCCCAACTAAGTGTTGTGTGCCCATCGTTGAGAGAAGATAAATAGATTGAAGTTATCTCTCGAAATTCAGCTATCGGCATTGCTTTTTTTGTTGCTTGCATATATTTTTCTTTCGCAGCTTTATATTCTTTTTGATCCTTTTCCAACAAAAAGAAGGGATGTATGTTTTCAAGGTATTCTATCACCTGATCTCGATCTTCCTGAACCTGTGCTTTCGTTAAATTCTGATTCAAGGAACTATCTGTTTCTTTCTGAACCGAACACCCAAGCTGGCACACTACAAGAAATATTATTAAAATGATAACGCTTGTTTCACTATAAATTTTATATCTAATTTTCAATTATCCGCATAAACACTATACTTTTAAGCATTTTGAAATATAAGAAAACACTCATTTTACCACGAATTTACCACGATTGAACGAGCCTTGATATGACGATAGGGATTTGAAAAGGACACCTTATAGTTTGGTGTCCTTTTACATGAACAATCATTAGTCGCTATTGATTGTTATTATACATTTTGTTAATCGTTCTTATTTCTTTTACGTTTTTTACCGAATAAAACAGCTAATGCACCAGTTGAACCAGCAAACATAGAAGCGAACAATCCTACGTTTGTTACATCGCCTGTTTTTACAGGGTCCTTTTGTCCGCTAGGCTTTGTTGGAGTAGTTGGTTTGTTCGGTTTCTGTGGCTGTTGTGGACTTACAGGTTTATTTGTTGTTTTTTCTTTTACTGTAACTGTAATTGTTTTTTCAGTAATTGCACCATTTTTATCTACTACACGGAAAGTTACATGGTAAGTACCAGCCTTAGAAGTATCAACATTATTTGTAACGATATTATCTTTTGTTAAAGTAATAGTTCCGTCCTCTTTATCTGTTGCAGTTACATCTTTTAATGGGTCGAAAGTATCGCCTACATTCAATGTAACATCATTTGCGGAAATGGTTGGAACAGAGTTAAGGTCGCCTGTATTTTGTTTCACAATTACAGTAATCGTCTTTTCGGTAGAAGCTCCCTTTTTATCCGTCACTTTATAGGTTACATGGTAAGTACCAGCCTTAGAAGTATCAACATCATTTGCAATGATATTATCTTTTGTCAAAGTGATAGTTCCGTCCTCTTTATCCGTCGCAGTTACATCTTTTAATGGGTCGAAAGTATCGCCTACATTCAATGTAACATCATTTGCAGAAATAGTTG
>OFMJ01000736.1_pt1 | contig 30573 bp, 24 predicted proteins | sample 1541801 | NCBI WGS metagenome assembly OFMJ01 (sample SAMN04209234, study PRJEB22552) | human gut metagenome | biome: gut; material: feces | host: Homo sapiens | place: USA: Oklahoma
AGGAAAATGGCCGAGATTGTTATGTGTGCGGATAAAAATTTAATTTCAACCATTTGGAACAAAATGAATATTGTAAAAATAAGATATTTTCATTCATTTCAATAATAAAAGGCATGTGTGACTCAGATGTGTCACACATGCCTCTGTTTGGAACGATCTATCTAAATGCCCCAATCTTGACTAATCATTTGCAGCTTTACCATATGCGGGTAAATTTTCCCTGTGTTCATCAGCTTCTCTGGCGTTCCCTGTTCGGCAACAGAACCATCTGAAAGTACAATCACTTTATCTGCGCCACTTACAGTACGCATACGGTGGGCGATAACAAGTACCGTCTTACCCTTTATCAGCCTTGACAAAGCAGCTTGTATCAATGTTTCATTTTCCACATCAAGGCTTGCTGTTGCTTCATCAAGCAAAATGATAGGAGAGTTTTTAAGGAAAGCACGGGCAATTGAAATACGCTGGCGTTCACCGCCGGACAGTTCGCAGCCGTTTTCACCAATCATACTGTTATAGCCGTCTGGGAGCTTTGCGGCAAATTCTTCACAATTTGCCAGTTTTGCCGCCGCAATCACTTCTTCATCCGTTGCATCCTTTCTGCCGATTCTGATATTCTCCATGATTGTATTGTTAAACAGTGTCACATCTTGAAATACAATAGAGTACAGTGATAACAATGTTTCAGGCTCTATTTTGGATATATCCATACCGCCGACAGTGATTTTGCCTTTGCTAATATCCCAAAACCGCGCGGCAAGGCGCGACACCGTAGTTTTGCCTCCGCCGGACGGTCTGACTAAGGCGGTGACTTCTCCTTGTTTTGCAGTAAAAGACACGTCTTTCAATATAGTTTTCCCTTTGTTGTAGGCAAATTCTACATGGTCGAATACAATATCGTAGCCTTTATTTGTTAATTTGTCTGTGCCTGTCTGGATAGGTGAGTCAAGAATTTCATTCATGCGGTTTATGTTCGTTTTGGTGGAGATTACTGCAGCCAGATTTTGTAATGCACCCTCAAGTGGTGCATACAGCCTTGAAGCTACAAGCAAAAACATAAAGAACAGTGGAATATCAATTTCACCAGAAATAAGCAGCGCAGAGCCTACAAGTGCAACCGTAGCAAACATAATTTTAGTGAGCGTTGTACCGATAACAGGAGTAATTACAATATAGAAGATAAGGTTTAGCAGCAATTCATTTGTTACGCCGTTTCTTGTAAAGAGAATCCCCCCGGCAATCAGAAACGCGAATACGCCGTTGATTGCAGTAGTATAAAACATCATAGGCAGACGCAGCCCTTTTGTGTATGCGATTACCCACGTTTCGTAATTGTCTATCGCGCCTTTGAAGCGTTTAAAAGAGAAGATTGTCTGTCCGAAAGTCTTTACTACGGGTATGCCCCTTACATATTCAACGGCTTCATTTGACATATCGGAAAGCGCATTTTGGTATTGCTCCATTCTCTGCTCCATATCTTTTCCGGTCATTTTCATCATAATCAGAAATCCAAGAACAACGGGAACAAGGCTCAAAAGCCCTAAACGCCAATCAAACGTAAGCAGCAGGGAAAGTAGTCCTATAGGGGTGGCAATTGCTCCGGCTTTGTCGGGGAGCCTGTGTGCAAGATATGTTTCCGTAGCGGCACTGGAATCATTTACGATCCGACGTAACTTTCCGCTGCCGTACTTTTCTGTTACTCCAAGCGGCATGGCTGCAATATGTCGCATAAGTTCTTTGCGGATATTTGCGGCAACCCGGAACGCGCTCATGTGCGAATACATCAAAGCGGCTATATAGACAACAATTGAGATAACGGCAAACAATACGGCAGACCAGCCGTAACTTGTAACATTCCCTGCCTGTGAGAAATCCGGGGAAACTTCCAGTATGTCGTGAATGATACGCCATATATACCAAAAAGGTACAAGAGCCAACAGCGCACTCATTACAGACAGTACCCAAGAAAGATAGGTAAATATCCTATGCCCTCCGGCATAACCCATCAATCTAGATAGATTTGACTGTTTTTTCATTGAGAAACCTCCTTAAAAATATTTTTATGATATGAGGACAAAATAGCGCCCTCGAATATCCTTGTTTTGTTAGTTACACCATTTGGTAATTAGTTATAACTAACTTGCGCGTCAAACATAATGGAAAGTATAAACTTTCCATTATCAAGAATTATAGATCAGATTGCCCCAACCACTATGCTGTTTTTTACTGTCCCATAATTTTCATCCACCCTGCAGTATAAAAAGCTCTCATTTCTTCCAGATAATGCTTGGCTTCTTCAAGAGGCATTTCATGTATGATTAATTCAAAAAAAGTATTAAACATTCCTGTAATCAGGATATGCTCTAAGCGTTCGTCAATGGGCGGTGACGGTCTACCCAGTTTTTCAAGCACCGCTAAATAATCGTGAGTTCCTTTTGTCTCTATTTCTACCAGTTCATCAATTAATTTTGAAAAACGTGTTCCCTCCGAACAGCAAAGTATGAGTTTAAATTCATTCAAGTGATCATAAGCGTACAAGAGCATTTCATACATACATTCGCCGGAAGTAGAAGTAAGATTGTCGGGTTTTTCCTCTGGCGGAATTTCTGCAAAATCTTGTTGGGCTTTGCAAAAACGTTTTAATAAAAAGTTGTAATGTTCGCCTACCAGTGCTTCAAATAGATCCTCCTTGCTGTCATAATAACCATAGAACGCGCCGGTTGTCACGCCTGCTGTTTTGGCAATGTTCCGCAAAGAAGCAGACTTAAATCCTTTGTCAAGAAATTCCTGCATAGCAGATGAAAGAATCAGTTGTAATGTGGGTTGTTCTTCTTCGCTCATTTTCTCACCTCCCTATCATATAACGCTCTTATATAACAAATCAGGAAATTTGTCAATGATATAAACAACTTTCGCATTCTTTATAAATCATAAACTGATAAGTTATAATGGAATCGTAACTTTGGAACTAAGATTAGAAAAGAAAGGGACGTATACCGAACGGTACATACGGCGCTATGAGAGGAAGGGAGTTAGTCACTCCCTCCTGCTCGATTTGGTTCTTATACCAGGAACATATTGCTCTGTTGTTCCGGTAACTTCTCCGTTTCTGTTTCTTGTTTTATTCTCAACTAAGACAGATACATTTTCTTTAGAAATCACTTCTTGATTGGTCTGCTTTAACGCAAAAGGTTTTTTGCAAGCAGGACATTTTGATTTCTTCCCGACTACAAAATAAATGAGACAGAATGAGATAAAAAGAAAGAAAAGTTCCGCTGCAATCCAACCTAATACACCGAACACTCCTGAGTAGTGTGATCTGTAATCAGAGGAAAATAAAAACAATACATGAAGAACAGGTAATAATATACCGAACCATTTGAAACTATTTAATATAGACATTTTGCGGCCACCTCTTTCTATAAAATATGTTTTGAAAAATAACTAAACAAGAATCAAAGGTAAAAGGTACGGAAATCATGGATATGTGTTTAGAGTAGAAAAACAGTAGCTTTATAGATTTACAGAATGGACTGCATTGCTATCCTTAGAGTATGTCAAACAGTATGGCGAAGCTCACAAGGAACTGAACTACAAGCAAGTAAAATTGGTGTCAAATTGGTGTCAAAACAGAAAAAATCACAATTTTAAAAGAAATAAAGGACTGCAAACCATTGATTTTAAAGGGTTTGCAAAAAAATATAAAAAATATTAGCACTCACCTCTTGACAGTGCTAATTATAAGTGTTATAACATAAATAGAACAAAGGAAGGGGAACAAAAAGAAGTTCCAATTCCGATGATCCGAACAATAAAGATTTATTTTGGAAGGAGATATGACTTATGTTAAGACCTAGTATTTTTAATGACAATTTATTTGATGACTTTTTTGAATTTCCATTCTTTGATGACAAAGCAGAGAGAAAACTATATGGACACCGTGCGAACCATCTGATGAAGACCGATATTAAGGAGAATAAAGATGGATATGAGCTTGAGATCGATCTACCGGGATTTCACAAAGATGAGATTCAGGCAGAATTGAAAGACGGTTATTTAACCATTAGTGCGGCTAAGCAGCTCAATCAGGATGAGAAAGAGAAAGAAACCGGCAAATATATCCGCCGAGAACGGTATTCCGGTTCTTGCCAGAGAAGTTTCTATGTAGGAGATGAGATTACACAAGAAGACATTAAGGCAGAATTTAAACATGGCATTTTGCGATTATTTGTTCCGAAGAAGGAAGCCGTACCGGAAGTGGAGCAGAGAAAATTTGTTTCGATTGAAGGCGAATAATTGGGATAACATTTCGGGAATCCGGATAGGTTTTCGGAATGTTAGAACAATGGTGAATGGCCCTGGGGAGAAATTCCCAGGGCGTTGTTGTAATAGAAACGAGCCAAAGTCCGAGCTTGGTCGTGATTTTACAGGAGGTGACGATTGTGGCAGGAAAACGCGATTATTATGAAGTACTCGGAGTCAGCCGTCAGGCAGATGAGGGGACAATTAAGAAGGCATACCGGAAGCTGGCGAAGAAGTATCATCCGGATACGAACGGAGGAAATGCGCAGGCAGAGCAGAAATTTAAAGAAGTTACAGAAGCGTATACCGTTTTAAGTGATCCGGAGAAGAAAAAAATGTATGACCGTTTTGGACACGCGGCCTTTGACGGAAGCGGGCCACAGAACGGCACATATTATGATAATGCAGGAAACAGTGGAACCGGTTATCATGAATATCATTTTGAAGGTGGAAATATGGATGATATTTTTGAAGACATTTTCGGAGATATTTTCCAAGGTAAGAATTATGGAAAGCAAAGTGGTTTCCATAGCAGCAAATTCCATGGTGGTGGATTTGGAAATTATGGATTTGGAAGGGATGTTCCACGTAAGGGCGCGGATGTGGAGGCGGATGTATCCATAAGTTTTGAAGAAGCAGTATTTGGATGTGACAAGGTCATTCACCTTCAGGATGCCAGTGGCAAAACTCAGTCTTTGCAGGTTCACATTCCGGCGGGTATTGAGACGGGAAAGAGTGTCCGGCTAAAAGGCAAAGGCAATCCGGGCAGTCATGGAGGAGAAAGCGGAGATTTGATGCTTCGTGTTACGGCCGGAACAAAACCGGGATTTGAACGAAAGGGTATGGATATTTACAGTACAATTCAGATACCATATACGACAGCAGTATTTGGAGGAGAGACAAGAGTGCATACATTATATGGGGATGTTATGTGCAAAATAAAAGAAGGTACACAATCTGGAAGTAAGATCCGTTTGAAAGGAAAAGGTGTGGTATCCATGAAAAATCCAGTACAGCATGGAGATCAGTATGTGACGGTACAGATTCAGGTACCGGGGAATTTGAGTACAGAAGCAAGAAAAAAACTGAAAGAATTTGAAGCCTTATTAAACGGCACACAAAACCAAAGTTGTGCGTAACCGGACAAGGGATTCCGTGTAATCAAAACCCATCGTTACGCGGAGGCTTGACAGCGCGTAAAATATACGCTATATAATGAATAGAACAGATGGGATGAATATAGATGAAAAATGAAATGATTTTCGAGAGAGGAGTTTTATATGAACATAAATAAATTTACACAAAAATCATTGCAGGCAGTACAGGACTGCGAGAAGATTGCATATCAGTTTGGCAATCAGGAAATTGAGCAAGAACATTTATTTTATGCATTGATCCGTCAGGAAGACAGTTTGATTTTGAAGCTTCTTGAGAAAATGAATGTGCAAAAAGAGATGATTCTAAACAGAGCCGAGCAGGCTGTAGGAAAGAGAACCAAGGTGCAAGGCGGTCAGGTATATGTCGGAAAAGATTTAAATAATGTACTGATCCATGCAGATGACGAGGCATCTCAGATGGGAGATGAGTATGTATCGGTAGAGCATTTGTTCCTTTCGCTTTTGAAACGACCGAATCGGGAGATGAAAGAGGTCTTCCGTGAGTTTGACATTACAAGAGAAGGTTTTCTACAGGCATTGTCTACCGTAAGAGGCAATCAGCGTGTGACAAGTGACAACCCGGAAGCAACGTATGACTCTTTAGCCAAATATGGAACAGACCTTGTGGAACGTGCAAGAGAACAGAAACTGGATCCAGTTATCGGACGTGATGCAGAGATCCGGAATGTGATCCGGATACTTTCCCGTAAGACAAAGAACAATCCGGTGCTTATTGGTGAACCGGGGGTTGGTAAGACTGCGGTTGCAGAAGGGCTTGCACAGCGTATTGTACGTGGGGATGTGCCGGAAGCGTTGAAAGATAAGAAAGTATTCTCTTTGGATATGGGAGCGCTTGTTGCAGGTGCGAAATACCGTGGTGAATTTGAAGAGCGTCTGAAAGCGGTTTTGGAGGAAGTAAAAAATAGTGAAGGAAACATTATTCTTTTTATCGACGAGCTTCATACAATTGTCGGCGCAGGTAAGACAGACGGTGCCATGGATGCGGGAAATATGCTGAAACCAATGTTGGCAAGGGGAGAACTTCACTGCATCGGAGCAACAACATTGGATGAATACCGACAGTATATTGAAAAGGATGCAGCGTTGGAACGCCGTTTCCAACCGGTTATGGTAGATGAACCGACAGTAGAAGATGCCATTTCCATTTTGCGTGGGTTAAAAGAAAGATATGAAGTTTTTCACGGTGTGAAGATTACAGACGGTGCGTTGGTAGCGGCGGCAGTATTGTCAAATCGTTACATTTCCGATCGGTTTCTTCCGGATAAAGCGATTGACCTTGTGGATGAGGCATGCGCTTTGATTAAGACAGAGCTGGATTCCATGCCGACAGAGTTGGATGAACTGCGCAGAAGAGTGATGCAGTTGGAGATTGAGGAAGCAGCGCTGAAAAAAGAAAATGACCGGTTGAGTCAGGACAGACTTGTTGCCTTACAGAAAGAACTTGGGGAACTCCGAGATGAATTTGCGGGCAAGAAAGCACAGTGGGATAATGAGAAGTCGTCTGTGGAACGCGTACAGAAGATTCGAGAAGAAATCGATAAGGTGAATCAGGAAATCCAGAAAGCGCAGCAATCGTATGATTTGGAGAAAGCTGCAGAGCTTCAGTATGGAAAGCTTCCACAGCTACAAAGGGAGTTAGAATCAGAAGAAAACAAGGTGAAAGAACGTGACTTGCAGCTTGTACATGAGAGTGTGACAGATGATGAGATTGCCAGGATTATTTCCCGTTGGACAGGAATTCCTGTGGCGAAATTAAACGAGAGCGAAAGAAATAAAACACTGCATCTGGAAGATGAATTGCACAAACGAGTCATCGGACAGGATGAAGGAGTGACAAAAGTAACAGAAGCCATTATCCGTTCCAAAGCAGGAATCAAAGATCCTACAAAACCGATCGGTTCATTCTTATTCTTAGGACCGACAGGAGTTGGTAAAACAGAACTTGCGAAAGCGTTGGCAGAGAGCCTGTTTGATGATGAGAGCAACATGGTACGTATTGACATGAGCGAGTATATGGAGAAATACTCTGTATCCCGTCTGATCGGAGCGCCTCCGGGATATGTAGGATATGATGAAGGCGGTCAGCTTACAGAAGCGGTCAGAAGAAAACCGTATTCGGTTGTATTATTTGATGAAATTGAGAAAGCACATCCGGATGTGTTCAATGTACTTCTGCAAGTGCTGGATGACGGACGTATTACGGACTCGCAGGGACGCACGGTAGATTTCAAGAATACCATTTTGATCATGACATCTAATATCGGTTCTTCTTATCTGCTGGATGGCATTGATGAGAACGGCAATATTAAGAAAGAGAATGAAGAGCTTGTAATGCATGAGCTTCGTGCGCATTTCCGTCCGGAGTTTTTGAACAGACTGGATGAGACGATTATGTTTAAACCATTGACGAAAGCAAATATTTGTGACATCATTGATTTGTTGGTAACAGATATTAACCGTCGGTTGAGTGACAAGGAGCTTTCCGTCGAACTTACGCAGGAAGCAAAAACTATGATCGTAGATGGCGGATACGAGCCGATGTACGGTGCAAGGCCGCTCAAGAGATATTTGCAGAAACATGTGGAGACACTGGCTGCAAAACTGATTCTGGCAGATAAAGTCAGAAGCGAAGATGTGATCTTGATCGATGTGGAGAATCATGAATTAGTGGCAAAAGTAAAGGAGTAAGATGACACCGATCATTTTTCATATAGATGTGAATTCCGCATATTTAAGTTGGACAGCGGTAGAAAAATTAAAAAATGGAAGTAAGATAGATTTGCGTGAGATTCCGTGTATCATCGGGGGAGACCAAAAGTCCCGTCATGGAGTTGTTCTTGCCAAGTCTATCCCTGCAAAAAAATATGGCATTCGTACGGGGGAACCTGTTGCGAATGCCTTTCGTAAGTGTCCCGGCCTGATTATGGAACCTCCGAACCATAAAATGTATAGTATATATAGTAGGAAGCTGATGGATTTCCTTTACACGTATACTCCGGACATTGAGCAGGTGAGTGTAGATGAATGTTATATGGATTTTACGGGGATTTCAGGGCGGTATACGTCTTCCGTGGAAGCAGCTTTGGAAATCAAAAATGCAGTATATGAGAAATTTGGTTTTACAGTAAATGTCGGGATTTCCAGCAATAAACTTTTGGCAAAAATGGCATCGGATTTTGAGAAACCGAATAAGATCCATACATTATTTCCGCAGGAGATACAACTGAAGATGTGGCCGCTTCCGGTGTCAGAACTTTATATGGCAGGGAAATCCAGTGTGGAAGTGTTGAAGAAATTGGAAATCAGAACGATTGGGCAGTTGGCCAAGACAGATCCGCATATATTGGAATTGCATTTAAAAAGCCACGGAAGGACACTTTGGGAATTTGCCAATGGAATCGGAGATATGAAGGTACATTCCGAGGAGAGTGCAGCGAAAGGAATCGGGAATTCTACCACGCTTTCTGAAGATGCCAGAACAGAAGAAGAGGCAAAAGAAGTACTTCTTTGGCTTTCTGAAAGTGTGGGAAAGCGTCTTCGAAAGGCAGAACAGAAAGCAGGGATGGTGAGTGTGGAGATCAAATATCATGATTTTAGAACTTTCTCTCATCAGAAGCAGTTTATGCGGGCAACAAATTCCGATCAGATGATTTATGAAAATGCATGCGAACTTTTTAAAGAACTTTGGAACGGACAGCCTGTTCGTCTTTTGGGAATCCGGACGTCAAAGCTTGTGGAAGAATCGGCACCGGAACAGCTTACTATTTTTGATATGCAGCTTGAAAAGCCGAAGGATGAGAAACAAAAAAAGCTGGATAAGGCCTTGGACGATATTCGAAAACGGTTCGGGGAGGATGCGGTGAAACGCGGAACATTTTTGTAATAGAGGGAACTTTATGGAACTTGTAAAGCTATTGGAACGTTTGGAGTATGAAGTAATACAAGGAACAAAAGAGATAGAGATTGCAAAAGTTGTGAGTGATTCCGAAGATGCCGAGAAGGATGCCCTGTTTATCTGTATTACCGGAATGGTTTTCGATGGATGTGATTTTATCAAAGATGCAGTGGGAAAAGGAGCAGTTGCAGTGGTGGTGGAGAAAGAAATAGAAGCGCCCCCTGGAATTTGTGTGATCCGTGTGAAAGACACCAGGTATGCACTGGCGAGAATTGCAGCCGCATTTTATGATTATCCGGCAGAGAAGATTACCACGGTCGGGGTTACAGGAACGAAGGGGAAAACAACCACAGCCTGTATGATTTATGAAATATTGAAACAACAGACAAATCATAAGCCTGGGCTTGTCGGAACAATGGGAGTGTGGAATGGTGAGCGGAAGATCCCTGCAAAACATACGTCCCCTGAGTCGCTTTTCCTTCAGAAATATTTGAGGGAAATGGTGGATGCCGGATGTGATATTGTTGTGATGGAAGTGTCTTCCCAGGGATTGAAACTTCATAGGACTGATGAAATCTATTTTGATATCGGCATATTTACAAATTTGGGGAAAGATCATATCGGAAAGTATGAACATGTGGATTTTGAAGAATATAAGCAATGCAAAGCAAAACTTTTCAGACAGTGCAAACTTGGAATACTGAACAAGGATGACCCTTACTGGAAGGACATGATACGGGATGCATCCTGCAAAATCGAAACATTTGGTTTTCAAAACTGTGCAGACTATAAAATTTTAAAACAGAGAATGAAGAAAGAAATGAACGGACTCGGAGCGGAATATGAAATCAATGGAGAAAGATTTTGTATTTCTATGCCGGGGAAGTTTAATATATACAATTCAACGGCTGCGTATGCGGCGTGCAAAAATCTTGGAATACAAAAAGAAAAGATCCAAAAAGTACTGGCACATGTGCAGGTGTGTGGAAGGGTTGAGAGAATTTCTATGGAAAAGGAACACGATTTCACTGTAATGATTGACTATGCACATAACGCCATGAGTTTACAAAGTGTGCTGGAAATGATACACTCATATAATCCGAAGAGAATTGTTACAATATTCGGATGTGGAGGCGGAAGAGCGAAGGACAGACGTTATGAGATGGGAAGAGTGTCCGGTCAGATGTCGGATCTTACCATTATTACCTCGGATAATCCAAGATATGAAGAACCGTTGAAGATTATGCAGGACATCCGCACCGGAATAGAAAAGACAGAAGGAAAATATGTGGAAATCCGCGACCGGAGAGAGGCGGTAAGATATGCGCTTTTTCATGCACGCAAAGGAGATGTGATTCTTCTTGCAGGAAAGGGGCATGAAGATTATCAGGAAATCAAAGGAATCCGATACCATATGGATGACCATGAAATCGTCCGTGAAACAATGAAGGAGTTAGAATATGTACGCAGATATCATCATTGACATTACCCACGAGAAATTAGATAAGGTATTTCAGTACAGCATTCCGGTACAACTGGAAGAAAGACTGAAAGTGGGCGCGGAAGTTTTGGTGCCTTTTGGCAGAGGAAATAAAGAAACAAAAGGTTATGTGGTAGGTTTCTCAGACATATGTCAATATGATGCGGATAAGATAAAGGAGATTACAGGTTTATCCGAGGGTGCCATGGCAATTGAAGGAAAGATGATTGCTTTGGCGGCCTGGATGAAGGAACATTACGGGGGAACCATGATTCAGGCACTGCGCACAGTTCTGCCTGTGAAGCAGAAGATGAAATCCCGAATGAAGAGGACCCTTTTCCTTCTTCTTACAGAGGAAGAAGGAAAAGAGAAACTGGATTTTTATTTACATAAGAATCAGAAAGCCAGGGCAAGACTTCTTGCAGAACTTTTGGACTATCAGGAACTTCCGTACGAACTGGTAACAAAAAAGCTGAATATCACAGCTTCGGTTATACGGGCTTTAAAGGAACAACATGTATTAGATGTCAGGGAAGAACAAATCTATCGGAATCCGGTACGTGTCCGGGAAAGAAAAGAGTCCAAACCGGTTTATACGGAAGAACAGAGCCGGGCCATCAGACGATTTCGGGAAGACTATAGTGGGGGGATCTATAAGACGTATTTAATCCACGGAGTTACCGGAAGTGGCAAAACAGAAGTATATATGGAAATGATGGAAACAGTAATCCGGGCAGGAAGACAAGTGATCGTACTGATTCCGGAGATTGCGTTGACGTATCAGACCGTCCTTCGCTTTTATCGAAGATTTGGTGACCGGGTCTCTATTATGAATTCCAGACTTTCGGAGGGCGAGCGTTATGACCAGATGATGCGGGCAAAGAATGGGGAGATTGATGTGATGATCGGTCCACGCTCTGCATTATTTACTACATTTCCTGATCTTGGATTGATCGTAATCGATGAGGAACATGAAGCCACATACAAAAGTGAACAGATTCCAAGATATCATGCGAGAGAGACGGCACAGGCAAGGGCAAGAATGGAAGGGGCAAGTGTTGTACTTGGTTCGGCGACCCCGGCTGTAGATTCTTATTACAAGGCACTTCGAGGTGAGTATGAGCTTTTGACTTTAAAAAAACGTGCCATGCAGCAGAGCCTTCCACAAGTGTATACCGTAGATCTTAGAGAAGAGCTGAGAAGCGGGAACCGCTCCATTATCAGTGACAAGCTCAGGAAACTGATGGAGGATAGGATTCGAAAAAAAGAGCAGATCATGCTTTTTATCAACCGGAGAGGCTATGCGGGATTCGTTTCCTGCCGTTCCTGCGGTCATGTGGCAAAATGTCCACATTGTGATGTGGCGTTGTCGGCTCATAAAAATCGACAACTTGTCTGTCATTATTGCGGATATGAAGAGCCCCTTTATGAGAGATGTCCGAAATGCGGTTCGAAATATATCGGAGGTTTCCGTGCGGGAACACAACAGATTGAAGAACTGGTGAAAAGAGAATTTCCGGGAGCAAGGGTGCTTCGCATGGACATGGACACAACGCGGGAGAAGGACGGACACGAGAAAATTCTGGCTGCCTTTGCAAATGAAGAGGCAGACATTCTCATTGGAACACAGATGATCGTAAAAGGACATGATTTCCCCAATGTTACATTAGTGGGAATTCTTGCGGCGGATTTATCTTTGTATGCGGACGATTACCGGGCAGGTGAACGAACTTTCCAGCTTTTAACTCAGGCGGCAGGAAGGGCAGGAAGAGGAGAAAAGAATGGGGAAGTGGTTATTCAGACGTATAGCCCGGAGCATTATTGTGTGGAAACTGCGGCCAGTCAGGATTATATGAGTTTCTATGAACAGGAAATCTCTTATCGGGAGCTGATGGGATATCCGCCTGCAGAGCAGCTTCTGGCAGTTCTTATGACGTGTAAAGATGAGGAATTACTGGAAAAGGGAGCCTATTATCTGAAGGAGTATGCAGGTAAGAGAAATCGGGATGGTGAATATCAGATGATCGGGCCGGCAAGCCCGTATATAGGAAAAGTTAATGATATTTATAGAAAAATTATTTATATAAAACATGAAAGATATGGTATGCTAATAGAGATGAAAAATCAGTTGGAAAAATATATCGAGGTTAACGAAGGGTTCAAGAAGATGAGAATCCAGTTTGATTTTAATCCGATTAACGTATTTTAGGAGGAAATGAGATGGCAATCAGACAGATTAGGGAAATGGGAGACGAAGTCTTAACAAAGAAATGTAAACCGGTGAAGATGATGACACCACGGACAATGGAATTGATTGAGGATATGTTTGATACATTATATGAATCAGGAGGAGTAGGACTTGCGGCGCCGCAGGTTGGTATTCTGAAGCAGATTGTTGTCATTGATGTGGGAGAGGGACCGATGCTTTTGATCAACCCGGAGATTGTGGAGACAAGCGGAACACAGACCGGATCAGAAGGATGTTTGAGCCTTCCGGGCAAAGCAGGGCAGGTAACAAGACCGAATTATGTGAAAGTGAAAGCATTGGATGTGAATATGGAACCGGTGGAATATGAAGGAGAAGAACTTCTTGCAAGAGCATTTTGCCATGAACTGGATCACTTAGATGGGAAAATGTACGTAGAACTCGTAGAAGGTGAACTGTACGATGTGACCTATGACGAGGAACAGGAATAGGGGGCGTAGACAATGAAAGTAATTTTTATGGGGACACCGGATTTTTCTGTGGGAACGTTAGAGGCCCTTGTAGATGCAGGGCATGAAGTCGTACTTGCAGTGACGCAGCCGGATAAACCGAAGGGGCGCGGAAAAGAAATGCAGTTCACTCCGGTGAAGGAAGCAGCCTTGAAGCACGATATTCCGGTATTCCAGCCAAAGAAAGTAAGAGATGAGGATTGTATGGAGGAACTTCGGAAATACAATGCAGACATTATGGTTGTCATTGCATTCGGACAGATTCTTCCACAGGAGATTCTGGATATGACACCGTACGGGTGCGTGAATGTACATGCATCATTGCTTCCGAAATACCGTGGTGCAGCGCCGATCCAGTGGTCGATCATCGATGGAGAGAAAGTCACAGGTGTTACAACCATGCAGATGGATGCGGGGCTTGATACGGGAGATATGCTTCTGAAGACGGAAGTGAAGATTGAAAAAGATGAGACAGGCGGAAGCCTGCATGATAAACTGGCAGAAGCCGGGGCAAAATTATGCGTGGAGACATTAAAAGCGCTGGAAGAGAAAACAGTAATTCCGGTAAAGCAGGGAGAGACCACCACTGCTTATGCGAAAATGCTGGACAAAAAATTGGGAAATATAGACTGGAATATAGATGCGGTTTCCATCGAACGGTTGATTCGCGGATTGAATCCTTGGCCGAGTGCATATACAATGTGGAACGGAAAAGTCATGAAAATCTGGGCAGCGGAAGTTGTGGAAGAATCAACGAAGGAAGAACCGGGAACAATAGTGAAAGTAGAGAAGGAAGCGTTTACAGTGCAGACCGGAGATTTGCAGTTGAAGATATTGGAACTTCAGATTCCGGGTAAGAAGCGGATGGACGCAGGAGCATTTCTACGTGGATATCAGATAAAAGAAATGACGAAATTAGGTGATTAATATGTATTATCCAATGTATTACAGAATCGATCCTACTTATATATTAGTATTGATCGGTGTTGTGCTTAGCCTTTTGGCATCTGCCAGAGTTAAAAGTACATTTGCCAGATATCAAAGAGTCAGGAACAGAGCCGGACTCACCGGACATGAAGCAGCAGAGCGGGTTCTTCACGGAGCGGGAATCTATGATGTGAGAATTGAACATGTATCAGGAAATCTTACAGATCATTACGATCCGAGAAATAAGGTTCTGAGACTTTCAGACAGTACGTACAATTCCGTGTCGGTTGCAGCAGTGGGTGTCGCTGCACATGAGTGCGGACATGCTATTCAGCATGCAACGAATTATGCGCCGATTCGGTGGAGAGGAGCGCTTGTTCCGGTTGCGAATTTTGGCTCCACAATTGCATGGCCTCTTATACTGATCGGGCTTTTCATTACAGGAGAATCTTCTTCTCTTTTGATTAATCTCGGAATCCTCGCATTTTCAGCAGCAGTATTGTTCCAGCTTGTGACACTTCCGGTGGAATTCAATGCATCCAACCGTGCAATCCGAATTCTTGGAAGTAACGGAATGATGGCGCAGGAGGAAGTAGGAGATGTGAAAAAAGTACTGGGAGCAGCAGCCCTTACTTATGTGGCAAGTGCAGCAACGGCAATTTTACAGCTCCTTCGAATTCTCATTTTAACAGGAGGAAGACGGGATGACTAAGGCGGTAAATGAAAGAGAGCTGATTCTTGGGATTTTACTCGGAATCACAAGAGACGGGGAGTATGAACACATTGCTCTTCGCAACACCCTTTCAAAATATCAGTATTTAGAGAAAAGAGAGCGTGCCTTCATCACAAGAGTGGTGGAAGGTACGCTGGAACATATGATAGAGATTGACTATATCATCAATCAATTTTCGAAAGTAAAAGTAAATAAGATGAAACCGGTGATCCGGACGATTATTAGGAACGCAGTCTACCAGATTTTGTATATGGACAGCGTTCCTAATTCTGCTGTTTGCAATGAGGCGGTGAAACTGGCGGAAAGGAAAGGATTTACGAATCTGAAAGGTTTTGTAAACGGAGTGTTACGCAATATTGACAGAAATGTAAGCAATATTCAATATCCTGACAAAGAGAATATGATAGAATATATGTCAGTAAAGTATTCTATGCCGGAATGGATTCTGAAAAAGTGGCAGAAATCTTATGATATAGATACGATTGAGAACATACTGCAAGGTTTTCTTACGGAAAAAGGAACGATGATCCGTTGTAACTTAAACCGGGTTTCCAAGGAAGAATTGGTTCAGAAACTTAAAGAAGAAGGTGTTGCTGTAAAGACGAATCCGTATCTTGACTATGCCTTTGAGATTTCCGGTTATGATTATCTGCAAGAACTGGAAAGCTTTGAAGATGGAGATTTCCAAGTACAGGATTTCAGTTCTATGTTTGTTGCAGAAGCTGCCAATCCAAAAGAAGGAGATTATGTCATCGATGTATGTGCGGCACCGGGAGGGAAGTCGCTGCATATTGCGGATAAATTAAGAGGAACGGGCCATGTGGAGGCAAGGGACCTGACGGAATATAAGGTGGATCTGATCTGGGACAACATTGAGCGTTCACAGATGAAGAATATGGAGGCCGTACAGATGGATGCTCTTATGTTCGATGCAAAGTCGGAAGAAAAGGCAGATATTGTGATTGCAGATCTTCCATGTTCCGGCCTTGGCGTTATCGGGAAAAAGGCAGACATCAAATATAAAATGACAGAACAGACACAGAAAGAACTGGCGCAGCTTCAGAAAGATATCTTGTCAGTCGTACACAGATATGTGAAACCGGGAGGAACTTTGGTTTATAGTACATGCACGATCAATGAAGATGAAAATATGGGAAATGTACGATGGTTTCTGAAAGAACATCCGGAATTTGAACCGGTTTCATTGGAAGGAATGCTTTGCGGAGCACTGAAAGAAAGTGTGAAAGAAGGATGCTTGCAGTTACTTCCGGGAATCCATGAAAGTGATGGATTTTTCATTGCGGCATTTCGTAAGAAAGAATAAGGAGCAGGAGAATGGAAAAGAAAGATATTCGCTCTTACACATTTGAACAGTTAAAATATGAGATGGAACAGATGGGGGAAAAAGCATTTCGCAGTAAACAGATCTATAGCTGGCTGCATGAGAAGCTGGTGGATTCTTTTGAGGAAATGACCAACCTTTCCAAACAACTCAGAGAGAAATTAAATCAAGAATATGAGATACGAGAAGTTTCCATGATCGAACGGCAGATATCAGAAATAGATGGAACCAATAAGTTTTTGTTTGAACTTTATGACGGCAATGTGGTAGAAAGTGTATTGATGAAATATAAACATGGCAATTCCGTCTGTATTTCTTCTCAGGTAGGGTGTCGGATGGGATGCCGCTTCTGTGCTTCTACCTTGGATGGTTTGGCAAGAAATCTGACGCCGTCTGAGATGTTGGGGCAGATATACCAGATTCAGAAAATATCCGGGGAAAGGGTTTCGAATATTGTAGTGATGGGAACCGGGGAACCTTTGGATAACTACGAAAATTTTGTTACATTTATACATATGTTAACCGATGAACATGGGCTGCATATCAGCCAGAGAAACATTACGGTCTCCACATGCGGAATTATACCGAATGTGAGAAGACTTGCAGAGGAAAAACTGCAGATTACGCTGGCATTATCTTTGCATGGATCCAATCAGGAAAAAAGGAAAAAACTGATGCCGGTTGCCAATAAATATGAACTTCCGGATGTACTTGCAGCTTGTGATTATTACTTTGAAAAAACGGGAAGAAGAATTACATTTGAATACAGTCTTGTTCATGGAGTGAATGACAGCGAGGAGGATGCAAAGGAGCTGATCGGTATCTTAAAGCCGAGAAACTGCCACCTGAATCTGATCCCGGTAAACCCGATCAAGGAGCGGGATTTCGAGAAACCGACGAGGGAGAATGCGGAGAAATTCAAAAATAAACTTGAAAAAAACGGGATAAATGTTACTATAAGAAGAGAAATGGGCTCGGATATAGACGGTGCCTGTGGACAACTTCGGAGACGACATGTAAACAAAGAGCAGAAGTAAGGAGAAGTGTATGAAAGTATTTTCATTGACTGACGTGGGAAGAAAACGTGAGATCAATCAGGATTCCGTGTTTGCGTCTGATAAACCGATTGGGAACATTCCGAATCTGTTTGTTGTTGCAGATGGTATGGGAGGGCACAAAGCCGGAGACTATGCCTCACGATATGCGGTAAAGGTATTAAAGGAAAGAATTCGCGAAAGCGAAGAGATGGGACCTGAAGCGATCATTACGGATGCGGTAAAAGAAGTGAATCATAAGATCATTGAAGCGGCTGCATCGGAAGTAAGTCTGAATGGAATGGGAACAACACTTGTTGTTGCTACAGTAATTGAACATACATTATATTTTGCAAATGTAGGAGACAGCAGGCTGTATCTGATAAGAGATGACATTAAGCAGTTGTCTAGAGACCATTCTCTTGTACAGGAGATGGTACGTTTAGGGGGAATTAAACAGGAGGAAGCCAAATATCATCCGGATAAGAATGTCATTACGAGGGCGATTGGCGCGAAAGAGGATGTAGAAGTGGACTTCTTTGATTATCGTTTGCAGAAAGGCGATACAATTCTGATGTGTTCGGATGGACTCACAGATATGCTGGAGGACGATGAGATTTTCAGAATTGTAAAAAGTGGGAGAGATATCGTAGAGACTGCAAAAGAATTAGTAGAAAAAGCAAATGAGAATGGCGGTAAAGATAATATCGGAATCGTTCTCGTTCAACCATTTGCAGACGAGGTGAGTGTATAATGAAAGACAGAATATTTATCGGGGACCGCTATGAGGTACTCAGTAAAATAGGCGCCGGCGGAATGGCGGATGTTTATAAGGGAAAAGACCATAAACTGAACCGTTTCGTTGCGATTAAGATTCTGAAGAAAGAATTCCGTGAGGATATTACTTTTGTAAAGAAGTTCCAATCAGAGGCGCAGGCGGCGGCAGGCCTTATGCATCCGAATATTGTGAATGTGTACGATGTAGGGGAAGAGCAGGGGCTTTACTACATGGTCATGGAACTGGTAGAAGGAATTACATTGAAAGAGTATATCAATAAGAAGGGAGCTCTTTCGGCGAAGGAGACGATCAGTATTGCCATTCAGGCTGCGAATGGTATTGAGTGTGCACATATGCATCAGATTGTACACCGGGATATCAAGCCGCAGAATATTATCATTTCCAAAGAAGGAAAGGTGAAGGTAACTGATTTTGGTATTGCAAAGGCTGCATCATCCAATACGATCAGCACCAATGTGCTTGGCTCGGTTCATTACACATCACCAGAGCAGGCAAGGGGCGGATACAGTGACTATAAGAGTGATATTTATTCACTTGGGATCACAATGTACGAGATGGTAACAGGAACGCTGCCGTTTGACGGAGATTCTGCAGTGGCGGTGGCGATCAAACATCTTCAGGAGGAAATCACACCTCCTTCTGAGAGAATGGATGGGATATCTTACAGTTTAGAGCAGATCATTATGAAATGTACACAGAAGAACGCGGATAGAAGATATCCGGATGTCAAATCTTTGAAAGAAGATCTGAAGCGTTCTCTTGTAGATCCGGATGGGGATTTTGTAGTGATCGGACCGATGCGCGTGGCGGATGAGACAGTATTGTTTAACGCAGATGATGTGAATCGTATTAAGAACGAGGGCGGAAGATATCGGGACGATGACGACTATGATGATTTTGATGACGAGTATGATGACTACGATGACAGATATGACGAGGACGATGATTTCGAGAACGAAGATTTTGAAGATGATGATTACGAAGGCAGAAGAAGAGGGAAGAGCAGTGATGTGAATCCTAAGATGGCAAAGATCATGAAGATTCTTACCATTGTGGCAGTGGTAATCATTGCTTTCATTATGATTTTCATTGTAGGGCGGGCAACCGGTCTTCTGAAATTTGGCCCATCATCCATTACAGAAGAGGACAAAAAAGAAGTCAAAGTCCCGAACCTTGTAGGAAAAACACAGGAAGAGGCTGAGAAGGCTTTAAAAGCCAAAGGTCTTACATTAGAAGTCAAGGAAAAAAAGGAATCTTCTAAATATGAAGAAGGCTATATTATCAGCCAGGATCCGACAAGCGGAACGAAAGTGGAAAAAGAATCTGTTGTTACGGTTGTTGTAAGTTCGGGTAAAGCGGAAGAGGAAATCTCAGTGCCGGATGTTTCTGGCAAGAGTCAGGATGAAGCAAGAGATGAACTGGAAGCTTTGGGATTTTCGGTAAAAGTAAGTACAGATTTTGAGACAAGTGAAGAATTTGATCAGGATGAAGTTATTCGTACGACTCCGGAAGCAGGAACGAAAGTTACCAAGGGAAGTGAAATTACATTGATTATCAGTTCCGGAGAAGACAAACCTGAGATACCGAACCTTCTCGGTAAGACGACAAAGCAAGCGGGAAGTATCTTAGATGAACTTGGTATTAATTATACAACAGAAGAGGTATACAATGATAGCTATGCAAAAGGGCAGGTTTGTTATCAGAGTAAGAAAGCGGGTACAAGAGTAGAAAGTGGATCTTCCATCACGCTTCAGATCAGTAAAGGTAAGAAACCGGAAGAGAAGGCGACGGTTCCGCCACTGATCGGAAAAACATTAAGTACGGCGAAATCTTTAATTTCCAGTGCTGGACTGACAACGGGAAATGTCACATATCAGTATAGTGATCAGAAAGCGGGAACTGTAATCTCAGTATCTCCGGGTGAAGGAAGTTCCGTATCCCTGAATACAAAAGTGGATCTTGTGATCAGCGATGGTCCGGAGCCGACACCTGATCCGGATCCGGATAATCCGGATAACGGAAGTTCTGGCAATAACGGAAATACAGATACAGGAAATGGCCAAGGAGCACAATAGTAAAGTATATGCAAGGAAAAATTGTAAAAGGAATTGCCGGATTCTACTACGTTCATGTAGTAGAATCCGGTATTTATGAATGTAAAGCCAAAGGGGCTTTCCGCAAAGAAAAAATAAAACCTCTTGTTGGCGATAATGTTGAAATAGATATTTTGGACGAGGGAAAAAAGCTTGGAAATATTGCGCAGATACTGGAGAGGAAGAATGAATTGATTCGTCCGGCTGTCGCGAATATCGACCAGGCACTTGTTGTTTTTGCGGTTACAAAACCAAAACCGCATTTTAATCTTTTAGACCGGTTTCTTGTGATGATGGAAAGCAAAGAGATACCGGTTGTTCTTGTGTTTAACAAGAAAGATATTGCGGAAGAGGAAGAGATCAGAGAATTAAAAGAAATCTACAGTAAATGTGGCTATCGGATTATATTTACAAGTGCAAAGAAAGAAGAGAATGTGGAACTTGTCAAGTCAGTATTAGAAGGGAAAACCTCAGCGGTGGCAGGTCCGTCCGGAGTGGGGAAATCTTCCCTGATCAATCTCTTTCAGACAGAGGTTGAGATGGAGACGGGTACGATCAGCGAAAAAATTGAGCGCGGAAAACATACAACCCGCCATTCGGAACTGATTCCGGTTAATGAGAACTCCTATATTATGGATACACCGGGATTTAGCTCTCTCTATGTAAATGCATTTGAAAAAGAAGAATTGAAATATTATTTTCCGGAATTTGAGCCTTATGAAGGGCAGTGTAAGTTCAATGGGTGTGACCACATCCACGAACCGGGGTGTGCAGTTAAGAAGGCGTTGGAAGAAGGGAAGATTCATAAAATACGATATCAGAACTATACGGAAATGTATAACGAATTGAAGGAAAAGAAGAGGTACTAGGGATGAATTACATTTTGGCACCGTCAATATTGGCGGCAGATTTTAAAAATCTTGGAGAGGAAATCAAATCCACAGAGGAGAACGGGGCAAAGTATCTTCACTTTGATGTGATGGATGGAATTTTTGTACCAAGCATTTCTTTCGGAATGCCGGTACTCAAATCTATCAAAAGTTGCACCAAACAGGTTATGGACGCACATTTGATGATCACCGAGCCGATCCGTTATATTGATGCATTTAAGGAGGCAGGAGCAGATCTGATCACGATTCATTTAGAAGCCTGTGAGGATGTTCATGCTACTATTGCAAAGATCAGAGAATGCGGATTGAAAGTGGGAATTTCCATTTGTCCGGACACCCCGGTAGCTGCGTTGGAAGAGTATATAGAAGAAGTAGACATGGTGTTGATCATGTCAGTACACCCGGGATTTGGAGGACAGAAGTTTATCGAAACTTCTCTTGAGAAAATCAAAGAGACAAGAGCCCTTGCTGATGCAAAAGGACTGAAGACAGATATTCAGGTAGACGGGGGGATTTATTTGACAAATGTAAAAGAAGTTTTGGATGCGGGAGCAAATATTATTGTAGCCGGTTCTGCAGTTTTCAAAGGAGAGGCGGCAGAAAATACAAAACAGTTCATGGAGATTTTGAAAAGCTATGAAAACTAAGGCGGTCATTATAAGCGGCGGTATGTTGGAAGAAACATTTGTGTTAGAAGAGTTGGAAGAACATCGACACTCCGGGGATCCATGCTTTTTGATCGGTGTGGATCACGGAAATCTTTTTCTATACGAACATCAGATTAAGCCGGATTATATCGTAGGAGATTTTGATAGTCTCCCGGAAGAGATTATCCGATATTACAAAGAAGAAACAGATCTTCCAGTACGGGAATTCAATCCGGTGAAAGATGCGACAGATACAGAGATTGCAGTGCGGCTCGCTATGGAGAAAGGCTGCACGGATATTTTTATATATGGAGCAACGGGAACAAGGCTGGATCATGTACTCGGAAATATCCAGGTGCTTTCGATTCCGCACAATGAAGGAATCCATGCGGAGATACGGGATAGTCATAACCGGATCCGTATCATAGAAAAAGAAGCGGTTCTTTGCAAGGGGGAAATGTTCGGATCGTATTTTTCGGTATTTCCTCTCGGTGGAACTGTGGAGCATTTCTACATCAAGGGCGCGAAATATCCGTTGACAGATCATACATTAACGCCATACGATAGTCTTTGTGTGAGCAATCAGGCGAAAGAAGAAAAGGTTACGATTACATTCCCGAAAGGACTTGTAATTCTGATGGAAACAAGGGATACTATATAATAGTGAAAAAATGAATGTGAGGATAAATAAATGAAATTAGGAATCGTTATTATGAGACTGATTTCATAAATATCCTCGCAACAATTACATAAAAAAGTTGCTATTTTTATGAATTTATCATATACTATTCTTAGATAGAGAAGCTATCTTCGGGAGAGTTCCTGCCATATAAGTGGAAGATTTTAAACTCGGGAGAGCTCCTGCCATATAAGTGGAGGATTTTAAACTCAAAGGGAGCATTAGCTCCCTTGTTTTCGTATAAGGAAAAATAAATAAAAGGAGATACGGATGGAAGAATTCAAATTATATAGTGTTACAGACGATTATGTGGAGTGGTTGCGTAAGGAATTTCCAAACGTGTATTCCGATAAAATTAATTCTCGAACGCATACTAGAAAATATTTGGGTGTGGTTTTACAGATGGGACAATATCATTATTATGTTCATTATGTTCCGATGTCATCACCCAAAGATTCGGATTATCAGATTGCGGGAGCAAATAAGGTCATTAAGAAAAGTATTGTGCCAATTATACGAATTGTAGTAAAAAATAAAGATGGTGAAAAAGAATTAAAGGGCACACTCAGAATTAGCCATATGATTCCGGCCCCTACATCAGAACTTGAATTATATGATTTGGAAAATGAATCAGATAGTACATATAAAGACCTTGTTCACAATGAAATGATTTTATACGTAAACACCGTGAAAAAATTATTTCAAATGCCAAAGTGATGTACAATCAAAAAGCATCAAATGATATAACGGCCGGGTATGTGAAATCAGCATTGGATTTTCAAGCACTTGAGGTGCTATGTGATAAGTATGAAAGGAAAAAGGTGTTGAACCATGTGTTACTTGATTGCAAAGAGATTTGATAGTACAGGAAGTTTGGCGTTGCAGACTGCTCATGGTTAGCATGTGGCAGAATTCAAAAGAAAGTTGGTTGAAAAAATCGGATATGATGATATTCAACTTGTAACAATCAGCAGATCATCAGCTTATGGATAATATGAACCGTATCATTTAATAAAGTTTTACCCATCCGACCAGCCAAGTGTAAGAAGAGTAAAACCCCTCTGGCATTTGTGTTCTATGTGATCGTAGACACGGGCAAGGAGCAAAAGAAATCTGCTCCAGTTATAGGAAGTTTCATTCAGAAAACGAAAAAGATTCTTCCCTTGAAATGCTAACAGAAGTAAAAACTGAAATACCTCATACATAGAAATGCCGCATGATTTTGAGTATTTCCTTTTTGTCATTTTGATATGGATATGGCGATGCAGTAATCGCCGGGTCACTTATGGCACTATTTTCCGCTCAAATTATTTCACAATTTGCAAACGGAAATGAAGCCATGATTACTGTTGGACAAAAATCGCTTATGGTAAATGGCTTTTCATTCTTCCTCTTTGGCTTTTATACAGTATATTCTTCTTTATTCCTTGCACTTGGGAAAGGTACTGCCGGTTTTATTCTTGGAGCTTGTCGACAAGGTATTTGCTTTGTTCCTGTTATTATGCTTCTTCCGGCACTTTGGGGAATGAATGGAATACTATATGCTCAACCGATCGCAGATATTATTTCTGCTATTGTCACAACCTTTATGGCATTACATCTCCATAAAGAATTAACAGAAGCTAGGATTTGTTCCGACAAATAAAGCAAAATAAAAGTTTCATATTTTTTATATTATCTGCCAGCGGCAGAAAAGAAAAAACGCTGCTGGACAGAAAATTTTCTGCGCTCAAAATCTTAACAGATAGAAAGGGTATGGCGGTGTTATGGAGGTAATCGCTATGCTCCTTTTTATTGAATATCTTTAAAATGTATCTGCATTATTAAAAAAGCCATTATCCACTGACGGGATATTTGGGCTATGTAGATGAACTGTCAAATTAATTAAATACTGCTGTTATTTCCTATGCGTCTGTCTGCGTCTTGCAGGCGCATTTTTTTCTCCTCAAAATTTTTTCAAAAATTTCAAAACTGATTGGCATAGTTTTGTCGAGTGGAACTGGGGATTACGAAAGGGGAAGCCGCTGAATATAGCAACATAGGTATCAACAAGATTGATTCCATGTTGAAACAACCAAACTGTCCTTTTGTTTTATATGTTGGAACACGAAAGTTAGTGAAGCGTAAAGAATTTGAGGAATACATTCATCGAGAATTGATTATATAGCCTTTAATAGCTGAAATATTTGTCTGTTAAGGAAGAATATCTGTTTGATAAGATTGAAAAAACAAGAACCTTATGCTATACTTTATATTTGCATTAGACTTTGAAACAAGCTACGCCGCTAGTTAAACAAAAAGGGCGTAAAAGAAATATAGAGAAAGGCGGAAACCCAGTAAAATCAAGGGTTTTCAGACAGGTAAAGATAAAAATGAAATTAGGTATCGTTGGACTTCCAAATGTTGGAAAAAGTACGTTATTTAACTCCCTGACAAAAGCAGGGGCTGAGTCGGCAAACTATCCGTTTTGTACGATTGACCCGAACGTAGGGGTTGTTACTGTGCCGGACAAGCGTCTGGATGTGTTGGGAGAGATGTACCATACAAAGAAAATCGTTCCTGCAGCAATTGAATTTGTAGATATTGCGGGACTTGTAAAAGGAGCATCAAAAGGAGAAGGCCTTGGCAACCAGTTCCTTGCCAACATCCGAGAAGTAGATGCGATCGTACACGTAGTCAGATGTTTTGAAGATAGTAATATTGTACACGTAGACGGAAGTATCGATCCGCTCCGTGATATCGAGACGATCAACTTAGAACTTATTTTCTCGGATATTGAGATTCTGGAGAGAAGAATTGCCAAAGCAGTAAAAGTGGCAAGAAATGACAAAACCGTTGCCAAAGAATTGGCATTGATGGAACGATTAAAAGCATATCTGGAGGAAGGAAAACTTGCCCGTGGATTTGAAGCGAATGATGAAGATGAGCAGGAGTGGCTGGAAAGCTACAATCTTCTTACATACAAACCGGTGATTTTTGCTGCCAATGTAACAGAGGATGATTTGGCAAATGATGGAGCGGATAATACAGGGGTGCAAGCTGTTCGCAAATATGCAGAAGAAGCAAAATGCGAAGTATTTGTCGTATGTGCACAGATTGAACAGGAAATTGCAGAATTAGATGATGATGAGAAGAAAATGTTCCTTGAGGATCTGGGACTTACAGAATCCGGTCTTGAGAAATTGATTCGTGCAAGTTATCACCTTCTTGGTCTGATCAGCTATCTGACAGCAGGAGAGCCGGAAGTGCGTGCATGGACTATTAAGAAAGGCACAAAAGCACCACAGGCAGCAGGTAAGATCCACTCTGATTTTGAACGGGGATTTATTCGTGCTGAAATCGTAAGCTATGATGATCTGATGGAATGCGGAACATATAACGCTGCTAAAGAAAAAGGTCTTGTAAGATTGGAAGGTAAAGAATATGTGGTACAGGATGGAGATATTATCCTGTTCCGATTCAATGTATAATCTGGATTTTACCTAAACAGGATAAAAAGTCTGGTGATTGTTTCCCAAAAGGAACAAAGAATCACTAGACTTTTGTTTTGGGTAGGATTATAATATAAATATATGTGAAAAAATAAACACGAAAGCGTGAAGGAGGAACAAACCAATGGGAAGAAAAATGAAAACCATGGACGGTAATCATGCAGCAGCTCATGCTTCATATGCATTTACAGATGTTGCAGCTATTTATCCAATCACACCTTCATCAGTTATGGCAGAAGCTACAGATGAATGGGCTACACAGGGTAGAACAAATATTTTCGGTCAGACAGTTCAGGTTACAGAGATGCAATCTGAGGCTGGAGCAGCAGGAACTGTACACGGTTCTTTAGCAGCAGGAGCTCTGACAACTACATATACAGCGTCTCAGGGATTATTACTTATGATTCCTAACTTATATAAAATTGCAGGAGAGCAGTTACCGGGTGTATTCAACGTATCTGCACGTGCTCTTGCAAGCCATGCATTATCTATTTTCGGAGATCATTCAGACGTATACGCATGTCGTCAGACAGGATGCGCTATGCTCTGTGAATCCAGTGTACAGGAAGTTATGGACTTAACACCGGTTGCACATCTTGCAGCTATCAAAGGTAAAGTTCCATTCATCAACTTCTTCGATGGATTCCGTACATCTCACGAGATTCAGAAGATTGAAACATGGGATTACGAAGATTTAAAAGATATGGCAGATATGGATGCAATCGACGAATTCAGAGCACACGCTTTGAACCCGAACCACCCATGCCAGAGAGGTTCTGCACAGAACCCGGATATCTTCTTCCAGGCTAGAGAAGCTTGTAACCCGTTCTATGATGCATTACCTGCAATCGTTCAGGAATACATGGACAAGGTGAACGAGAAGATCGGAACAAACTACAAATTATTCAACTACCACGGAGCAGCAGATGCTGAACACGTAATCATCGCTATGGGTTCTGTATGTGACACGATCGATGAAACAGTTGATTACTTATTAGCAAAAGGACAGAAAGTCGGCGTTGTAAAAGTTCGCCTTTACAGACCATTCTCAGCAGAAGCATTGATCAATGCAATTCCTGAGTCTGTAAAACAGATCTCCGTTCTTGACAGAACAAAAGAACCTGGAGCACTTGGCGAGCCATTATACTTAGATGTTGTTGCAGCATTAAAAGGAACAAAATTCGATGCTGTACCTGTATTCACAGGACGTTACGGATTAGGTTCTAAAGATACAACACCGGCACAGATCGTTGCTGTATACGAGAACAATGCAAAACAGAAATTCACAATCGGTATCGTGGATGACGTAACAAACTTATCATTAGAAGTTGGCGCTCCATTAGTTACAACACCGGAAGGAACAATCAACTGTAAATTCTGGGGACTTGGAGCAGATGGTACTGTCGGAGCAAACAAAAACTCTATCAAGATCATCGGTGACAACACAGATATGTATGCACAGGCATACTTTGATTATGACTCTAAGAAGTCAGGCGGTGTTACAATGTCTCACTTACGTTTCGGTAAGAGCCCGATTAAGTCAACATACTTAATCAAACAGGCGAACTTTGTAGCATGCCACAACCCATCATACATCAACAAATACAACATGGTTCAGGAATTAGTTGACGGTGGTACATTCCTTCTGAACTGCCCATGGGATATGGAAGGAATCGAGAAACATTTACCAGGACAGGTAAAAGCTTTCATCGCAAACCACAACATCAAATTCTATGTGATCGATGGTATCAAGATCGGTAGAGAAATCGGACTTGGCGGACGTATCAACACAGTTCTTCAGTCAGCATTCTTCAAACTTGCCAACATTATTCCGGAGGAGCACGCTATCGAATTAATGAAAGCTGCTGCTAAGGCTACATACGGCAAGAAGGGTGATAAGATCGTTCAGATGAACTACGATGCAATCGATGCCGGAGCAAAAGAAATCGTTGAGATTACTGTTCCGGAAAGTTGGAAGAACGCAGAGGATGAAGGATTATTCTCACCAGAGATCAAAGGCGGAAGAAAAGACGTTGTTGATTTCGTTAAAAATATCCAGACAAAAGTAAATGCGCAGGAAGGTAACAGCTTACCGGTATCTGCATTTACAGAATATGTTGACGGTTCTACACCATCAGGATCTTCAGCATTTGAAAAACGTGGTATCGCAGTAGATATCCCTGTATGGAAACCGGAAAACTGTATCCAGTGTAACCGTTGTGCATATGTATGTCCACACGCTGTTATCCGTCCGGTTGCTCTTACAGAAGAGGAAGTTGCAAATGCACCGGAAGGACTTGAGACAATCGATATGATCGGTATGCCAGGTGTGAAATTCACAATGACTGTATCTGCTTATGACTGTACAGGATGTGGATCATGTGCAAACGTATGTCCAGGTAAGAAGGGTGAAAAAGCTCTTGTTATGGAAAACATGGAAGCAAACGCTGGAAAACAGGATTACTTCGACTATGGTAGAGAAATCCCTGTAAAACCGGAAGTAGTTGCTAAATTCAAAGAAAATACAGTAAAAGGTTCTCAGTTCAAGCAGCCTTTACTTGAGTTCTCAGGAGCTTGTGCAGGTTGTGGAGAGACACCTTATGCAAAATTAATCACACAGTTATTTGGTGACAGAATGTACATTGCTAACGCAACAGGTTGTTCTTCAATCTGGGGTAACTCTTCACCATCTACACCATACACAGTAAACGAAAAAGGACAAGGTCCTGCATGGTCTAACTCATTATTCGAAGACAATGCTGAGTTCGGTTACGGTATGTTATTAGCTCAGAAAGCTTTAAGAGACGGTCTTAAGACAAAAGTTGAGAAGCTTGCAGCAGAAGGAACAAATGAAGCAGTTGTTGCAGCAGCAAAAGAATGGTTAGATACATTTAACTGCGGCGCTACAAACGGAACGGCTACAGATAACCTTGTTGCAGCACTCGAAGCTTGTGACTGTGGATGTGAGCTTAGAGCAGATATTCTGAAGAACAAAGACTTCTTAGCTAAGAAATCACAGTGGATCTTCGGTGGTGACGGATGGGCTTACGATATCGGATTTGGTGGTGTTGACCACGTATTAGCAAGTGGTAAAGACATCAACATCATGGTATTCGATACAGAAGTTTACTCTAACACAGGTGGACAGGCTTCTAAAGCTACGAAGACAGGTGCGATCGCACAGTTCGCGGCAGGCGGAAAAGATGTGAAGAAGAAAGACCTTGCTGGTATTGCAATGAGCTATGGTTATGTATACGTAGCACAGATCGCTATGGGTGCAGACTTTAACCAGACAGTAAAAGCAATTGCAGAGGCTGAGGCTTATCCGGGACCATCACTCATCATCGCTTACGCTCCATGTATCAACCATGGTATCAAGAAAGGTATGAGCAAAGCTCAGACTGAAGAAGCATTAGCAGTAGAGTGCGGATACTGGAACAACTTCAGATTTAATCCGGCAGCAGAAGGCGCTAAGTTCACACTTGACAGCAAAGCTCCGGTACTTGAAAACTACAAAGACTTCTTGAATGGAGAGGTTCGTTACAATGCTCTTGCAAGATTCAATCCGGAAAAAGCAGAAGTAATGTTCGCTAAGAACGAAGCAGAAGCTAAAGAAAGATATGAATATCTTCAGAAACTTGTAACACTTTACGGTGGAGAAGAAAAATAATAAAAACTAAATTTTAGAGAATAGAATTTATTTCTGCCGGCAGGATATCCTGCCGGCAGTTTTTGTGTTAAAATGTTGATAAAGAACCTACCTAAGGAAAGGGGGATCTGTATGAAAGGGGAAAAAGACTGAAAACCTGGCAAGATGCCGGGTTCTACTTGTATGAGATATGTATTTATGCTATACTTTTACCACAAATCAAGATTTCTAATATTCATTATTCTAAAGTATCTGTGACGTTCGTCACATTGAAAATCAGATTTGTAATTAAAAAAGAAAAACGGCGGTGCTTATGGGAGTACTGTGATGTATTTATGCTTATTTGTGTTGCCCTAAAATTTAAATTTTGTTAGAATAAAGGAGAAACAAGCAATGTATTATAAATTGAATACGAAGTATAAAGACCGTTTGTTTCAGCTTATCTTTCATGAGAAGAATGAATTGTTGGAGCTTTATAATGCGGTGAACGAAAGCATTCGAAATGATGTTCTTGCAGCTATACTTCGTAAGAATCGGGGTGAAATCGTGAATAGTATTTTGACAGAATGGGATGAAAATGAATATCGAGAATTTCTGAAAGAAGAATCCTGGAATGAAGGACATCAGGCTGGGAAAAAAGTTGGAATGAGAGATGGAGAAATTATAGGAATTGTGAAAACATGCCAAGAGTTTCATGCTTCCAGGGAAGATACTTTAGA
>OFMJ01000744.1_pt1 | contig 30336 bp, 28 predicted proteins | sample 1541801 | NCBI WGS metagenome assembly OFMJ01 (sample SAMN04209234, study PRJEB22552) | human gut metagenome | biome: gut; material: feces | host: Homo sapiens | place: USA: Oklahoma
CTGCCCGGACTTTGCATTTCCAGGGTGGCGAGCATCTCAAATCAGCCACGCCGGCACATACCAGTTTTTCTCGCTGATGGGAAGCAGGTCGTTCGCCATGCAGATCACATTGCCCGGCCCGATCTCCACTTTCAGTTCCTTCATACCACCAAACTTCTCGGGGGTCTCCACAGGGGCAAGCACATCGAAGTTCCTGATCGCCGTCTTGCCCGGGGACGCGGCCTTCTTGACCTCAATGGGATAGACGGTTCCGCTCTGGTGGAGCAGCAGGTCGATCTCCTTCTGGTCCTTGTCCCGGTAGTAGAAAATAGGAGGCGCCTTTCCGGCGTTGAGATAGCTCTTGTATATCTCGGAGAAAACGTAGGTCTCAAAAAAGGCTCCCGCCATCGCGCCGCGCTCCAGTGCCTCCGGGTTGCCCCATTTGAGCAGATATGCCGCAAGGCCCGTGTCCAGAAAGTGCATGAGGGGCATCTTGACCACCCGCTTGAGCACATTGTTGGAGTAGGGCTGCACCAGCGCAATGATATGGGATGTGACCAGGATGGAGAGCCACTTCTTTGCCGTGGGGGCGGTAATGCCCGCGGCGGCGGCCAGTTCCTCATAGATCACAGGCTTTGAGGTGTGGGCGGCGGCCACCGTCATAAAGTTATAAAACTGCATTTCATCGGCTACCTGGGTCAGATCCCGGATGTCCCGCTGCAAGTAGGTATCCACATAGGAGCGGTAGTAGGTCTCCCAATCCACCACCGTATCCGCATAAAGCGCCGGCATAGAGCCTTTGAAGATCCGCTCGTAGACCTCGTTGAGGCCCCGGGGCTTGACTGTTCCGGCCCGCTTCATCAAGCGCTCCGGCTGGGTCGTGTAGGGCGTGCTCTCATAGCCGTAAAGCTCTGCGTCGGAGAGGCCAAGCAGGCTGATGATCCCCACCCGGCCGGCCAGACTCTCGCTGACATTCTGCATGAGGCGGAACACCTGTGAGCCGGTGATCCAGAAGTCGCCCTTGCGCTGGGACTGATCCACACTCATTTTAATATACGGCAAAAGCTCGGTGGCATACTGGATCTCGTCGATCAGCACCGGCGGCGTATAGCGCTGCATAAACAGCGCAGGATCCTTTTTGGCCAGGTACCGCACATCCGGGTCATCCAGCGTGACATATTTCCGCTCCGGCTCCATGAGCTTTTGAAGCAGAGTCGTTTTCCCCACCTGTCTCGGGCCCGTCACCAGCATGACGGGAAACATCTGAGAGACCTGCCGCACTGTCTCCTCCGCCGCTCGCTTAATATACATTTCACGCACCTTCTTTCGGCTAATCTAAATTATGATTTTATTATAGCCAAAATCATATGGGGCGTCAACTGTAATGTTTCGCCTCTTTCCGCATATCAAGGGCGGCGGTGCTGTTACCTCTCCAGCGTACCGAGAAAGCCGATGGGATGGATAATATGGCCGCCCTTTGCGTCCAAATCCAAAGCCGGGTCCGCAAGCTGAATGGCACGCCGGATACTGGCGTAGCCGTATTTTCCTCGGATACGGTCTACCGCCCGCTCCAGGTCGTCCCGCTTTTGACGGCGGATGACCTCTGGGAAAAGAGAGAGCTGGGGCGCCGCGTCCGCCTGGGTAAGCCCTGCGGCCCGGACCGACAGGCTCCGTACCGGATGGGCGGGCCGGTTACGCTCAAAAAGGCGGAAAGCCGCCTCGAATATCTCCGTAGAATTGCTGACCGGCTCCCGCAGCTTCTCCTGGCGCTCACAGCGCAGCAGAGTATTGTCCCGGATGCCGAGCTGGACCATGGAGCAAAGGCTCCCTTGCTCCCGCAGCCGCGCGGCCACGCTCTCGCATAAGGCGTAGAGTGTGATCTTCACATCATCGTCGCAGACAAGATCCCTGGGGGCCGTGGTGGAGTTCCCGATAGACTTCACCGGCGGCACGGCGTAGTAGGAGGATACGCCGGAGCTGTCCATGCCGTTTGCAAATTGCCAAAGCATAACGCCCACCTTGCCCAGGATGGTACGGGGAAAAGCCGGGTCTGTGCGGGCCAGGTCTCCGATGGTTCGTATCCCGTAGCGGCCCAGTTTCTTTGTGGTGGCAGGTCCTACATACAAAAGGTCGCTCACCGGCAGGCTCCAGGCCAGCTCCCGGTAGTTCTCACGGGTAATGACCGTGGTGGCATCCGGCTTTTTCATATCGCTGCCCAGCTTGGCAAAGACCTTGTTGAAGGACACCCCCACGGAAACCGTCAGTCCGATCTCCATTCTGATCCGGCGGCGCAGTTCGTCAGCAATGCTTTTTCCGTCTCCGAACAGCCCGGCGCTGCCTCCCACATCCAGCCAGCTCTCATCCAGGCCAAACGGCTCCACCTGGTCGGTGTACTGGACATAGATCTCCCGCACCTGCCTGGACAGCTCCAGATACCGCTCGTACCGGGGCGGCACCATCACAAGGCCGGGGCATCTCTGCCGTGCCTCCCAGATGGCCTGTCCGGTAGCCACGCCAAACGCCTTGGCCTCATAGTTCTTGGCCAGCACAATGCCGTGGCGCAGTTCCGGGTCCCCGCAGACGGCCACAGGCTTTCCACGCAGAGCAGCGTTGTCCAGACACTCCACGCTGGCGTAAAAATTATTCAAATCCGAGTGCAGGATGACCCGCTCCATGTGCTCACCGCCCGTACATTCGTTCTAATTTAAAGTATATGGCGGTGCGCGGCACAATATCTACGAGTAAATATTGGCAGTTTTGTGGTAGAATAAGGGCGAGGTGATCGTCTTGTGCGGAAGATATAGTTTGGTGCCCGGTGAGAGCGCCGAAATTTCTGAGATCATTCGTCGGGTCCAAAACCGGGTGCAGACAGGTGAAATTTATCCGACCGCCCCGATCCCCGTCCTAATGGAGGCGGGCGAGGAGCTTGTGCCGGAGGTCATGACCTGGGGATTTCCAGGCTTCCAGGTCAAGAGCAAACCCATCATCAACGCACGAAGCGAGACAGTGCTGGATAAGACTATGTTCCGGAGATCCTTCCTGGAGCGTCGGTGTGTGTTTCCGACCACCGGTTTCTATGAGTGGGCTGATGAGAGCGGTGGAAAAAAACGAAAATACCGCTTTAACCTGCCGGGTGAGGACCGTACCCTCTATCTGGCGGGTTTCTGGAACGACTATGCCGGGGAGCGGCGGTGCGTGATTATGACGACCGCGGCCAACCGCTCCATGTCGGCCATCCATGACCGGATGCCTCTCATCCTTGCGAGGGATCAGATGGAGGCGTGGGTCCACGACGCAGACAAAGCCCGCGAGCTTCTGCACGCAACTCCGCCGGAACTTGTCCATGTGGATGCCGAGCCGCCGGCGCAACTCTCTCTTTTCTGAAAAACAGGCTCCACCAGCTTAGGATGGAGCCTATTTATATGGACTCATCCAATTTGTCATAGTCTGTCAAAAGGAAACAAAAGACCGCTTTGCACCGGTTGATTGCCGACAACGTATTTGTTATAATGGCACAGTGCAAAGGAGCGGAGTGTAGTATGAAAAGTCAGTTCTTTTATATTGTTATTACAATTCAAGAGGAAAATTACTTTATCAACCGGGATATGGATTTCACAGATACATTTGATGATGTGCGCCATTTTTCGACGTATGGTGAAGCGGAGGATCATATTCTGAAACATGGCCTTACGGACAAACACCCGCGCATTTTGGAATTCAACTCGAAAAAATAAGGATAAAGAGCCGATTCCATCCTTGAAGTAACAGATGGGTTCCCGGTTGACTCAGGCGCTTTTGACCTTCAGTCCGTCAGACGAGTTTGGAGAAACAAAAAACACCCGGAGACTTCGTATGGAAGCCTCCGGGTGTTTCTGTCTTTATTCGTAATAAATGGACTGGCTGGGCGAGCAGTGTCCACCAGATATAACCGTCAAATCTGACTGAGGCTTGGCGCAGCAAGATAAAGTGTCACAATACTCTCGTAGTCCAATCCATATGCTGGATGTTGTGACTGACGCTTTGTCTTAATTGCCACACATGGGGGCAAGGAGCAACAAACGCTGCTCCTAAAAGATTTCAAAAAGAAGAATACATTGAAGAATAAACTTTCTATATTTTGACGTTGCTATTTTAGGCGAACATTGATATAATAATATCAAAAAGATGATAGGAGGGAACGCTATGCAAATTAGACCATCCTCTGCGCTGCGCAACGATTACCAGCAGATTTCTGAACTTGCGAAAGTGTCCGGTCTGCCTATCTTCATCACAAACAAAGGTGAAGATGACGGCGTATACATGAGCATGGAAGCTTTTGAGGAACGCGAAGCAATGTTTCGTCACCGTGATATGATTTATGCGGCGGAAATGAGCCGGTTAAATGGGGAGCCTACCTGCACTCCGGCAGAAATGCACGAGAGATTGGAGGCATTGTTTGATGCCTACGAAAAGTAAGCTGATCTATCTGACACCGGCGCAAAGTGATTTTGAGGAAATCGTCAAGTACCACATTCTTGAGGTTGGAACAGTATCGGCAAGGCAGATTTCGGCTACAATGGAAACTACCATCAACAAGCTGATGGATTTTCCGCTGATGGGTCAGACACACCCCGATTCGATTTTGGCTGCAAACGGCTTTCGCAAGCTGGTACTGACCAAGACCTATGTCGCAATCTATAAAGTTATCGACGATACGGTGTATATTTACCGTATTGTCAACGGCAAGACGAACTATCCGCGTCTGCTGAGATAATTCAGTCATTATAAAAAACACCCGGAGACTTCGTCTGGAAGCCTCCGGGTGTTTCTGTCTTGATCCACATTGCATAGATCGGCTGTGCAAACAGCGGCCACGAGACGGGACTGCGGCCTAAACCGCCAAACTCATTTGCTGTTCCAGCCGTCGCCCCGCCTGCCTCATTTTACCACTTGGCGAGGATGCGCCCGTAGATGATCTCACGGTTGAAGTCAAAGCGTTGGATCGCCATGATGACCTTGTCCCCGACCCGGAAGTCCCGGTCGGTGAGCTGGGCGGAGTAGAGACACAGGCAGGTGGTCTTGTCCGGCATCGTGCAGAATACACCGCCGCCGTACTTGCCGCTGATGACGCCGTGGCGGCGGCTGCCCACAGGATGGCGGAGCACCGCGCCGTCAAAGGGATTGGCGCCGGCCTCCTTGACGGAGATGATCAGCCGCTCCTCGCCGGGATCGTACTCCTTGAGCCGGCAGGTCAGCTCCTGGCCGGGATAGAACTCCTTCCGCAGATCCGCAATGGCGGTATAGGAGAGGTCGCGCTGGGTCAGGGAAATGTCAAAGCCCGCGCACTCCACCAGGCACCGCTTGGGGCCCACCGCCAGCACACGGCACTGGAGCAAATCGCCCTCCCGGTGGCCCTTGGGGGCAGTCTTGAAGTAGTGGCGCCGGGCGGCCATGGCCATGCGGCGGGAGGCGATGGCCACTTCACCCTCGCGGTCCACGTCGATGATCACATAGTCCACCATGCTGTCGTCGATATTTTTCAGCACATGGCTGGGCCGCTCATGGCCGGGCATCCACATCTCAGGCTCCGGGATAAGGACCTTGACACGATGCTGGATCACCACCACGCTCTGCACCAGTTTGCGCTCCTCGATGCCGGTTTCCCGGTCCCGGACATTGATATAGGTCTCATCCACACCAAACACAGGTCCGGTCAGAACAGATTGCGCGCGATAGGAAGCGTAGATGTCGTTCCACTCCTGGCGCTCCTCCTCCGAGAGGTTGCGGTCCAGCTCCTTGAGGTTCACACCAGCCAGAGCGCGGCGGGATGCGGCGGCCGCGGGCCGCGCCGGTCTTTTTGCCACCGCTGTGCCGCGCTGGATCGGTCCAAGGCCGTCGTCCTCATCCGTATCATCCTCTACTACGACCTGGGCCGGGAGAACCACCGTCTCCGCATCGGGACCGCCCACTGACGGGCCGGCCCCCGCTTCGTTATGCTCATCCCGCTCTTTGGCCACGGCGCCGTCATCCTGCGTAAGGACAACATCCTCACGTTCCTCTGTTCCCGCTCCACCTACTTCCGCCACAGGAGTCTCCACAGTGCCCTCGGTTTCCACGCTACCGCCCGTCTGCGCTCCGGCGCCATCCCCGGCAGTTTTCTCCGCTTCGACAAGTGCGTCCTCACCGGGCTCCGGGTCTTTCTCTGCCTGGGCGGCTTTTTTGGTCGTGCGCTTACGCTTTTTCTTGCCGGCATCCTCTTCAGCATTCGGAGTACCGGCTTCATCCGTACCGGATTCGCCGTCCGCTGGGGGCGTCACTTCGCCTTCCGGCTCGCCCAAGTTCTCCCCGGCATGTATATCCTGGAGTGCGCCGGGAAGCGCCGTATTACCCTCCCCGCCGGTATCTTCAGGCAGGGGCGTCGTTTCATTACCGGGCAGCAGACCATCTCCGGTGGCCATAGGATCGCCCTCCGTAAGGGGTACATCATTTCCCCAATCCGCATTCTTTTTCTGCATTGTCATGATAGCTCCTCCATTTTTAGAAATTTGAATTAGATACTGGGGTGTGCGGCTCAGTCACGGCGGGCTCCACCCCCTTTGAAATAACGCAGACGCCCGCCGTCCTGCAGGGCAAAGTAATGGGGCAGGGGCGTTTCCAGACGCTCTCTTTGGGATAGCTCCGAGAGTAGAAAGATCACCGTGTGGCGCTTATGGAGCGCATCGGGCGGCGGCAGGCGAAGAAGTGCCGCATTCTCCTGGCTGGGCGGCACGTGGAGAATGGAAAAAGCGCGGATGGAGCCGTCCTTGAGCGTCGTGAGAAATGAAAGCAAAAACGGCGGACGCCTGCCGGACAGGTCCTCCAGATCTGTGCCGGTGAGATCCAGCATCACATTTACCGCCTCCAGCATCACCGGGTCCACCGCCTCACCGCGAAGCTCCGCAGGGATGATGAGGTCATTTTCCGGCAGGACAATGAGGCCGAGATACCGCATTTGCCGCAGAGCCGCTTCCAGCTGGTCCGGCCGCTTGTCGGGATCGTGCAGACGAAGCAGACGCAGGGCCTGGCTCCGCCGCAGAGCATGGGTCTCATCCAGCACACGGCGCAGAAGCTCCTGGTCCTGGGTCAAAAACATGGCCCGCCGCCTCCTTCCGGTACGCCGCCCCTGACGGGGAGCTGGCGCAGGTGGTTGAGATAGGGGTCCAGCATAAGGTCCGATTCGCTCTCCCAGATGGTGTTGAAAATGACCGCCATTGTGTAGGCCGTGGAGTTTTTGATCTCCCGCTGGGTGTTCCGGTGGATCTTATCCTCGGCGGCCTTCAGCTTCATGGCGTCCAGCTCCCACAGATGGGAGCGGACCTTCGCCTGGGGCAGAACGGCGTTTCCGATCTTGAAGGTGGTGGAGAAAAAAAGCCGTTCAATGGCGCTTTCAAACACCTTCGCCGTCTCCGGCTCAAAGGTCCAAAGCTCACACTGCTCCAAAATCTCATTGAGCTGTGCAATCTCCGCCGCCTGTCCGTCCTGTGTCTGGGCGCCCGCGGGGATAACAGACGGACTGACATCATGAAAACTACCATCGGTCTTACTGAGGTTTATCTTACTTGGGTGCGGATCTGGCACCTCTAAACCTCCCAAACCCGCACTTGCAGAGGTGCCGTCCCCGCAGGTCTTAACATGCGTATCCCGCACTTCTTGTGCAACAAGAGATGCCGTCTGCGCACTTCTTGCCCCTTCGTTCTCCTGGCCGGGTCCGCCTTCACCGTCTGCAAGAAGTGCCGGATCTGCATTTCTGCCATCCCCATCCAGCTCCGGCTCACCGCCGTGGGATTCATCCTCCGGGTCAACAAAGGGGGCGCTGCCGCCCTCGGAACGCTCATGGGTCACAAATGCCAGATAGATTTGATTGGCGTCGCCGCGGCCGCACCGCTTTTCCCAGACGAGTTTGGCGGCGGAGAGCTCCTTCATGGCCTCGATGACCTTGCGGTAGCTGATCTGGATTTCCCGGGCGAGGGAGGCTCGGGTGTAGATGATGAACACTTCGCCGCTCTCATTGGTCCAGCCGTTGAGCTTGGAGAGCTGAAAGCGGTTGAGCAGAAAGGTATAGACGACCTTGGCTTCCAGGGACAGCCCGGAGTAGCTTGGATCGGTAAAAAGCCACCGGGGCATCTGTAAGTGGAATACGCTTTGTATGTCGGTCTGCTTCATCAGCGGAAATGCGGGACGTTCTTTGAGTGGGGCTGCCTTCATAGGGACCATCTCCTTTCCAGGTGGTTGTGTTAAGTGTGTCAGCCGACTATGTGGAGAACTTATTTGGTGTTCTATGTGGTAGTGGGAGATACCGTCCAAATCCCCCGTATTCTCTATGTTCGCCGGGATTACCGTTTTTTGCTTTGATGCCAGCCGATGGAAGTTACCGCTTTCATCGGCTTTTTTATTCCCCTCCCAGTTGTTCGTCCTGGATGCCGTCCGGTGTGATCTCATCCTCGTCGATGGGCTCCAGCGCGCCGTAAGGAAGCTCATCTCTCAGACCGGCATATGAGTAGTCCGCCCGGGGCAGCCAATCCGGGGTGGGGCGCTTTGCCGTTTCGGGCTGGGATGGCCCCGGTGTGGGAGTTGGCTGGCCTGCCTGCGGCTCCCGCTCGGTTTCGGGCGACGGCCCGTTCTCTGGCGCTGGTGGCGGCGTGGGTTTGGGTTCCGGCTCCGGTTGGTCTGCAGACTCCGTGGGGGGCTCTGTTTTCGGTGGCGGTGGGGTCCCCGCTCTCCAAGCGGGAGTGTGGTCCGCCACTCGGGTCTCCCGGAGTTTTGCGAAGTCCGGCAGCTCCTCTGGCGTGATCTTATAGAGCTTCAGCGGCTTTTGCCCCCGGAGCATCACCAGACACTCCCGGTTGTCCATATGCTGGATTTCATCCGGGAGAAGCAAGGCACGCTGGGTGTTGCTCTTGGTCTGGCTGTATGGCCGGGTGGTGTTGTAAATGGGAGAAAAGAGGGGCTGCATAGGGAGCTGGTTGTTCTCCACCTTGATGGTGATAAAGCCGCATTTTTTTGAGAGATAGTCCGCCGTCATATTGTCGTTGCAGCCCAGTGCGATCTGCACATCCGCACAGCCGATGAGTTCTTCCCACTCCTTGAGGGGATAGCGGTCGGAAAGCTGGGGAATGGACTGCACAATGAGCTGGCAAAAAATATTAAATCCACGGCAGACATTGAGTGTCCGCTTGAAATCCACCAATTTTCCGATATTACAGAATTCTTCCAGGCAGATATTGACCCGCACCGGAAGCCGCCCATGGTCGCCGTGGCGGCGTCCGTAGTCCATGAGCCGGGCGAACATGAGGGAAAAGAACAGTGAGCTTAAAAATTCCAGTGAGCTGTCCTGGGCGCTGATACAGCAGAAATAGGCACAGGGCTTTTGTCCCGGGAGGGTCAGGTCAATGTCGTTGTAGCTGGTGATCTTATCCACCAGCGGATTTTGGAACACGCTCAGCCGGTTACCGAGACCGATGGCAATGTTGCCCCAGATCTGCCGATGGGCCAGCTTAAAGATGCCATAGGGTGCCAGGGCCGGATGGCCCTTCGGAAGCGCCTCGAACCGACGCTCCAGGTCGTTGAAGGATTCGCTGGAGAGCAGACGGTATATGGCGCCCAAGCTACGCTGTTCAATCGGGAGCAGCCGGTTTGTTCCGGGGACGGTCTGGCTTTGGACCAGGTGCATGAGGGCCATCAGCAGGTTCATCTCCGCCTTTTCCCAGAAGTCCTGGCGCTCTGTGGCGTTGGAGGTATTTTTGATAATAACCTCCGCGATGGACTGCACAAGGTCTCTGTCGTTCTCCACATCGGCCAGACAGTTCCAGGCATCCGAGTTCTCCATGTCCAAAAGATTGAACATCCGCACCTCATAGCCCTGCTCCCGCAGATAGGGGGACATACTCTCGTAGATTTCTCCTTTCGGGTCTACCAGGATCATGCTTTCCTTTCGCTTTTTCTGGGCGCACTGGATGATAAAGGGCTTTACGAAACCCCGTGTTTTGCCGGAGCCGGTGGCGCCGTAGACCAGGATATGTTCCGTGAGGCCGCAGTTGGGGCGCAGGGTCACATATTCGGCAAACTTGTCCGGTTCATCCGGGTCCTTCTTTTTCTTGCCCAGGAGCGTCCCGTCCAACTCGTTCACCGGGCCGGTAAGCAGTATTTTCTCCTGTTCCTTCTTTGTCATGAAGCCGGAGGTACCGTGAGTACCGTCTGCGACGATGTCAAAGCCGCGTGGGTCACGGGTGAACTTCCAGCCGGAGAACCAAGCGTATCCCTTTTTCGTGATAAGGCAGAACAGCAGAAAACATACGGCGGTGGTGGCAAGGCCGGTGGGGGTAAAGGGTGCGATCAAATTCCAAAAAGGATTGACCACCCAAATACTCTTTACCGCCTGTTCAGCCCCACCCAAAACCGACTGCTTTCCAAGCCGGATGGAATTGATGAGCATACCGTAGAAGTACCAGCCCCCCAAACCCAACGGAATATAGTAGCGGAATTTGCCTTGATGCTTGTTGAAAAATCGTCCGAGCTTCGGCTCCAATCGGTTCTCCAGCTTTTCAATCCATTTGGAGAGTCTAAACATAACGGAGCACTCCTAATTTATCTGTTGCGGGACCGGGGTCTGTGTCCGGTTCATCCAGCTGGACGGCGCGTCCAAAAACATTTTCCAAAACAGGCCGGCCAATCCGCAAAGGACGGATACCTTTGTCCCGTGGGAGTACGGAAAGAAGAAGTCCGGACATCTGCCCGGGCAATGCGGCCACCATGACCTCCCGCCTGCCTTGTACTTTGGCGGCGGAACACACCCGGAGGATGCGCCGCAGGTCCATATCCACCGCCACCACCAGAGGACAGCCGTCCACATGGCCGTCCGCATCGGGGATTGCTTCGTCCAAGGAGGTCCACCGGGCCCCAAAGGCCGCCTTGGCGATTCGGGCGCGGTAGTCGCACTGCCGCATGATGGCGAGCTGCATGGCCCCTACGTCGTCGCAGGAGACGAGCTGAAGCGGGAGGTCAAGCCGCTCATACGCATCCCAGAAGTCCACAAAGCCGTGTTTCCCGTGACGGCGGGATGGAGTTTTATTCTGGAGCAGTTCGTAGACCGCCCCATAGCTCTCGCCGGCCAGAATCACAGCCTCCGGCGTGTTCAGCCGCTGGTCAAAGACCGAGGCTAGGTTATGAAGGTGTCGAAGCTCATTGGATAGGTACATTCCTGGGCTTTCTACACCGGCATAGTAGATCAGATAGCCCGTCCCGCCCCAGTGGCCGAACCCGGCACAGCTCGCAGCGTTCATTAGGTTCCCGTCCCCAATACGCAGAGCAAAAGCGGGCAGAAAGGTAGGCTCACCGGCCAGGTCATCCGTTTCCAGGGCGGTGACGCCAATCCCTGCGGCCAGACAGGTGAACATGATGCGCGCGGCCTCTAAACGGCGGCGGAGGGCCGGACTTCCAGCGTAGGGGCGTTTTGCTTTTGGAAAATAGGAATAACCCCACAGGTTCAAAGCCTCGTATCCCTGCGGAGAAAGGAAAACATATTGGCGACTCCTGGAAACGGTCATAAGCCCCGTCTGACTTAAAAGCTCCATCTCCCGTCGGATGGGCCACAGGCTTTCAAAACCGCACAGGGCTTCATACGGAAGCCACTGATAGGTCCCCGCCAAACACATTAGTTCTATGTCCCTGCGGTCAAAAATCATAGGCGTTGCCTCCTTTTGCACGAGCTTGTCCCCGAAGGTAGGGCAGGACGGTTACAACGCACCCTTTGTAACCAAAGTTCCGTCCCCTCCAAACCCCTGCGTTGTCGATTGTTGGAAGAAAAGATCATGGGTTACATCCGTGTTTGATGTAACCCATGATCGCCATTACCTTTTGCGCTCGTTTGTAACCGTAGATCGGAGCTTTTGCACCCGTTTGTCCCCAAAGGGATTGGGTGGTCAATACCCTTGGAAAGGGTATTGATCGCTGCGCAGGAAGAAAAAGTCCCCCGCGTCCCGCTGGGGCATCAGATAGATGTGGCAGGAGCACTCCTTGCTTCGGGTGGAGATGAGGCACACGCCCGCGGTAAATTGGTCGTCATCCGGAATAACTCTGCCCTTCAAAGCATTCGGGATTGCTTTCCAGGATTTATTGTCCTGGTCAAATACCTGACGGTTATCAATGTCACAGTGTTCGTCGATGACAATGAGGGCTTGGTCGAATTTAGGAAGCGTGCCGGTTCTCTGCTCATACTGATCGAGGAGACGGGCCAGCGTGTCTTTGAGCCAGATCGGCGATTGGTACCGGCAGTTTGGGAGAAGCGCATTGATCGTGATGTGGAGCCAGCCATAGCCGTTGCTCTCAATGTCCCCCGCAGGCTGAAGATCCTGCCCGGAGTGCCTGCCGCCAGTGTGCTCCAGGCGCGGCTGGTGCGTTTCGCATAGGCACCGGAGCTCCACAGCCCCACGCTCCATAAAACCCGCAACCTCCTCCAGCTTCCGGGAAAGCCTTTGCTGGTCCACCTGCTTGTCGTCAATGAGCGCCAGAACGCCGCCGCTGGCCTTGAATGCCTCAAAGGTCAGCTCCTGCATCCGTTTGACATCCTGCTTCAAGTTAGGCACCCTCCTGCGCCTCCTTTCTTCTTTCCAGTCTGGCCCGCAGTTCCCTGGGGGAAGTAGTGATGGCCTCATATTCTTTTGGTGTGGCGTAAATAGAGACCGCCACCCGGTTACGGCCTGCGCAGAGCAGGCCCTCGCCGCGCTGACAGCGGATGGTCTGGGAGACCTCCTCGTCGGAAAGCCCCATGTGATGCTGCACCAGCCGGGCTTCGTCCTCCTCCATCTGCATGAGCAGCTTGATCCGGCTGCTGTTGAGGATGCCGCGGCCATACTTGCCGTCGCCCAGAGAGAAGTAGTCCTGGAGATCCTGGGTAGCTGTAATACAAATATTTCCAAACCCTCTCGTTGTTTTTACCGTCTCAAGAACCGTTTCCGCGGCCTGGGGGTTGGAGAGCACACCTATAAGGACCCAGACCTCATCATAGATGAGCGCCACAGGCTCCACACGGGAGGCCCGTGCGATGTCATTGGAGGTGTCGGTGGCAATGTAGGTGATTGCCGCCCGCAGTTCTTTGGGTGCGTCGGACGTGTCGATGACCAGATAAGGATTGGTGAGGTCCACGGTGGTCCGCCCACCCATGCGGGCGGCGGAGCCGGTTGCAAACCGGGAAAGAACGACGGCCAGATGCTTTGTTGTCTCCTTTTCATTGAGGACCTCGTACCACTCCGCCAAGGTCGGCATGGGCTTGATCTGTCCATCGTCATTCAAGATGCTCTCATTCTCGAAGTTGATTCCATAGCGGCTGTAAAGCTCCATAAGAGAGGCATCCAGGTAGTTCTTGTCCTCCTCGGTGATGTCCCGCTTGAGAAGGCTGTAAAAGATGATGACCCGGCCGATCTTGTCAGCCAGGAGCGAATCACGGCGCACTTCATGCTCGCCCATGGCGGCGTCAGCGTCCAGGGTGGTGCGGCGAATCTCCAAAATATTGATGCAGTCAGTGCTGGAGGGAGAGAGCTTCACATAGGTCCCGCCCATCAGTTCGCAGGCCGCCCGGTATTCAAATCCCTTGAAGGGGGCAACGATGATCACCTTCTTTTTCTGCTCCCGCAGGCGCATGGCAACCACCTGGATCGTGACGGTCTTACCAACACCGGAGGTACCCATGATACACCAGTTCCCGTTGCTGTACTTGGTGTCGTCAAAGAAGTCAATTTTACAAACGGAGCGATTATGGAGGTTGATCCCCAGAAAAATGCCGCCCTTGTCGCAGATCTCAAAGGAGGCGAAGGGGAATGCGGAGGCCACGCCGGAGGTAAGAGCGTTGCGGCGGGACTTACGTTCAATATCAGGGTCCAGCATCAAAAGCGGCAGTGCGGAGAAAAAGCCCTGCTCATGCTTAAAGTCACAGCGCCGGGCCAGCATATCGTTTGCCACGCACAGCGTCTCCACCGCGGACAGCCTCTGCTCCAATGTTTCCGGGTCGTCTGCCACCGCCTCAATGATGGTATGCATATAGTAGAAGTCCTCGCCCTGGCGGTTCATGGTATCCTTCAGATAGAGGCCGGCACTGATGGCGCTGTCCAACTCCTCATAGTCTTGGCGGGTGTCGCCGACGTCCCGCATCCGGGAACGGTTGACCATAGTAGTCTGGGAAATCTTCGGCAAAATCTTGTCCCTGGCCTGGCGCTTGACGATGAAATTCAAGCTGATGCCCTCGCCGGCCTCCACCAGCTGGGAGAGCCATCCACGGCCCACGGCGGTGGTGTAGCCGTAGCCGGTCACATAGAGATAGCCGTGATACACTCCGTCCACGATCACAAAGTCCCGCCCGGTCCGGTCAAACTCATTGGTGGAGAGAATGTCCTGTATTGTGGTGGCTCCCGCCTCCAAAGGCGTCAAATCAAGTTCCGGCTCCCGCTTTCCAAATGGAAAGTGAACATGCTTTTTTACAGGCGCATCCTCACTCGCTTCCCCTACGGCCTGGGAGGGCCCGTTGATCCCCAGCTCCGCGGCGGGGATGGTACGCTGGTTTTTACGTTTCTTCCACTTCATAGAATGGCTCCCCCCTTATATATAGATGCCGTGTACCTGGGTGAGCATATCAAAAACGCCCTCCGGGAGCGGTACACGCTGGGATGTATGTTTGTTGATGAGTTCATATAAAAGCTCCAGAACCGCATTGTCCTCATAGGCCGGCTGCAAGACCTCCAGGCCGCATAGGTCCAGATAGCGCCGGGCGGTCTCCGCCTCCTCGTTGAGCCGGTCCGTGATGGCCCGAATCGTGTTGCCCCTGGCCTTCATACGGGACTCATACTGGATCACCAGGAAGAAGCGGTGGGTCAGAGCCTCCGTGGAGGCAATGCGGGTAAATTCCGCGATGTTCTCCTCGATCATCTCCCGGCAAAACTCATTTTTCTCCGTTTCGGCACACTCCCGCATCCGATTGATATAACTTTTGACGTCAGCAGGCTGAGTCACCACCCGCATCTGTAAGCTGTCCGGGGCGATCTTCAGATAGCTTGCAAAGTAGTAGATGATGTTCTTCTGCTCCATTTCTGACTTCAGGTAAAAATTGACGGGCAGAATCTCCAGTATCTTGATAAACCGTTTGTCACGGGTCACCACCGCGCCGCCCACGATATTCTTGACCGGAAGCGCCTCCTGAAAGCTGTCACGGTATGCTCCGGTATTGTCATCGACCTTGACGCCGCCACCGAAGATAAGACTTTTCAAATCCACGTTGAGATACCTCCCCTCGATACGTTAAAACTCCACGCCGCCGGAACCATCGAAACCAGGTCCACAGATACCGCGTCAAACTGTCATCATTGAGTCCGATGAGGGCAAAGCCCGCCACGGGGATAAAGACAGACAGCGTTACGATGATCTTCGGCATCAGAGCCAGCGGCAGAAAATAGGCACATAGGAACAGGCAGGGCAGACCCAACAGCACCGCTTCCACGGCGTTGCGGATCTCGAAAATGCCCATGAGCCGCCCGGCATCCGTATAATTTGCGGGGATATAATACGTCCCCTCGCTCATAACAGTTCCTCCATTTCCGTAGACAAAAGCCGGCCCACACCGGCGGCCACATCGGCCTTGAGTCGGTCAGCTTCTTCATGCCTTTTTGTGGCGACGGCGAGAAACGCCTTTTGTAATAGGCATTCCTCACCCGCCGTATGATAGCTCTCCTCCAGTTCGATCCGGCTGATATGCTGGAAACTCACGCCTGCGGCCTGGGAGAGCTCCCGCAGGGTGATTCCGTATTTTGCCCGCAGCCGCCGGGACAGACACTCGTATTCCATAGGCGTCTCTCACGGAGAGAGGACCCAGAATGGGCCCCCGGATCCCGCCCGGCGGCTTGCCTCATTGGTGATGATGCCGAGCGCCCATTCCTGGTTGCTCCGGGACACGCTTGCCGGATCGGCCACCAGGATTTTTCCCTCGGAAGTCACGCCCCGAAGGACGATGAAGTGGCCGGAGCGGGTAAAGTGTCCGGCGGTCATAATGGCGATGACCAGTTTCCCATCCTCCAGCGCCTTCACCAGCTTCTTGCTGTCCCGTCCAATGCCTGTGACCGTCAGACCGTAGTGGGCGCCGCCGTTGGGAATTAAGCTGTGATAGCTCCCGTTGCCCTCACAGCGGTACCCGTTCTCCACAGACCATTTCGCCACATCCAAAGGGGTCACGCTGCTATCCGCCAAAGACGCAACGGCAATCGCCAATGCGGTCGGCCCGCACCCGGAGGTGCCGATGGTACCGCTTTTGCCGTATTTCTTATTGCCCCACCGTTCATCCGTCTGATTATAGTAGATAACCGGTGTGTCAGTGTCGCTGAAGGTAATATCACCGTAGTTGGTCCCGTAGTAGCCCTCGCCGTCCCCGTCCTGTGGGCCTACATACTGCTCCTCTGAAAGGGTGGCATAGAGGCACCTGGCCCAGGTCTCCTCCTCTTCGCTGAAGTCCAGCTTCCGCATCAAGGCGTCCGGGTCCAGATCCTCAATATCAATGACCAGTGTGCGCATGGTTTCCGCGGCGTCCCCTTCGCCGGTGGTAGTCTCCACCAGGGAGCTCGAGTAGCTGAGCTTGGAAATCGTCATATTGCGGATGGAATCTGCGTCCATGGCAAATAGGTCTTGATGGTAAGCGGCGCTGGTGATGGCGATAAACCAATAGATATTCGTGTTGTCGGTATCCTCGTTGACCTCCACCTCGTCATAGGCGGCCGCACCGTCTTCATCCGTGTAGGAGTCCTTGACCTCCGCGATGATCCGGTCTATGGTCTCTTGACTGTAATTTTCAACAGACCGATACGCCTGGTCGATGTTATATGCCTGATCGGTCATGCTTACAATATCCATGTCTGTGGCGCTGTCATATCCAAACAGAATATTGGGCAGTGCCGCCATGACCAGTGTGGGGAGAAATAAAAGCAGGCAGATCACCACGGCCACAAGCTTGATAAGCTCTGGGAGAAACGCTTGGACCGTCCCTACTGCGGCGCCGGCAAGCCCGCCGGTGGCCGCGCCCCGGGCGATATGGGCCAGGGCCGCCGCAGCGCGCGCCAGTACCTGTCCGCCACTCTTCTGGTTGTGGTCACCCAAGTTTTTTGCCTCCTTTACGCCGGTATTTCTTATCCTTGGCGGGAATGGATTTCCCCATCACAGGCCCGCCCTGTTTGGAAATACGGGCGGTTCCTTGTCCGCTCCCAGAACGAGAAGCTGTACCCGTGCCCTTTAGCGCTCCCGGTGCGGGACGGCTACTTCCTGCTGTGCCGGACGAAGCCGAAGTGCCCGGACGAGGAGCGCGCGTAGAATGGAGTGTCCTTTCCTGCCGTGCCTGGGTGCCTCCTGCCTGTGGGCGAGGCGTTTGCGCGATTGACGCTCCACCGCTTCCTGCCGTGCCGGCGGAGGGCATTTTGACCGTCTGCGGCCCACCGGTTGGGTTAGGTCGCTGTTCCTGCCGCGCCGGAGACGCCCCCGCCTGCATATGAGGAATTTGCGTCATGCGGCTTGTACCGCTTCCTGCCGTGCCGGGAACAGGTGTTCCGGCTGATCGCGGACCGCTGCTCAGATCAGGCCGCCCTTCCTGCCTTGCCAGGGGGGTACCACCGCCGACAGAGTACGGCGCAGACGGGGAATCTGCCTTCCTGCCGGTGCCGGTGACTGCACCAGATACCGCAGATGTCCACGCTGTATAGGCCGTGGCGGATTTCCGCTCTGTTCGATGACTGACCTCGGTTTGGCGGGTTGCGCTCCCTGCCGTGCCAGCCGGCGCCTCCTGCATGGGCGCAGGCGCCCCGCCAACAGAAGACGCTCCCGTCGCTTTTCCTTTTCCAGGGGCGGACATCACAGAGGAGTACCGCTCCGTCCGGGAACTTCCGGGGGCTGGAACGCTTCCGGTTCCCGCCTTGCCGGGAGCGGGCGGCTGGCTTCCCTGGGAACCCCGGGGAATCGGAGGGCGCTGAGGGGGAAGGTGTTCAGCGACGTGGGGAGTTCCAGGCGTTTGCGCAGGACTTACACTTCCTGCTCTGCCGGGGATCACAACGCCAGGCCGCACTTCGCCCGTATTTCGCCGCTGACCGGTCACGGAGCTACGGCGTGCCACCGAGCCATAAGCCGCCCGGCTGTCTGTACGCCGTTTGGCGGCAGAGCTGGCCGTTCCAGCCGTGTCGGCGGGGCGGGGTTGACCCGTTGTACCCTGGGGCGCAGTGGGTTTGGATTGCGCACCCATTCCTGCTGGTGAGGCAGGCGTACCTACTGGCCCGGTCGATACCGCACCCGGGACGGAGCCGCCGGCCACGGTACTCCGGGGACCGCCGCTTTGACCTTTCGCTGTCCGCCCGGTGGTAAAGTAGCCTCGCCCGCCTGCGGCACGGGGACCGCCGGAGCCGCCGCTCGGCCCGTTTGGCCGACCGCCGGATGGGGCCTGCCGTCCGCCGCCCTGTTTGCCAATGGTCTTTCCCAGGGTGGCGCCGATAGAGCGAATCACCGCGTAGGTGAACATACCGGGCAGGGAGCGGCCCAGACCGTCCCCGGTGATGGCAGGGTTGAGTCCGATCCGGGTGATGATACTGTCAATTTTCCGGGCTACCCGTGCGATTCCCACGACCAGAATGGCCCACGGGATAACCGATGGGCCAGTCGGCATGTAGCTCAAGGCAGATATGAGCACCTTCAAGCAAATCACGTTGAACATCATCATCACGCACATTGACCCAAACATTCTGGCCCAGCCTTTGAAAATGTCCTCGGTACTTTTACTGCCCCCCATGGAAAATGCAAGCGGCGCCGACAGGGTGAGAAACGCCATGACCACATACCGTTCCCCAATCTCGAAAAAGAGCTTGACGAGCTGCCACATGATGACAAAGCCGATGATAATGACAAGCAGCCAAGAAGCGCCGATGCCGAATATGCTCTCATCCGGCATTTTTAAGCTGACACTGGATGGGACCTGGAGCATGTCAATTACGGTGGAAGTCATGCTCAGCCCGATCTCACAGACCTGGCGGCTGACCAGCAATAAAAAGCCAAAGAGAAAGGTGCGTGCAAACAGAAGATGCGGGTCCTCGCCCTCAAAGCCCAGGCCGGACACCATGCTTTTTGTGGCTTGAAAGACCAGATTGCCAAGGAGCAGCGCCCATCCTACGGAAATCAAAATCAAAAAAATGTTATTGAGAACTGGAGCGACACTGACCATGTAGTCTAGGTCCATGCTGAAAACATCCAGAAGTGAATTTGCAAAATACTCCACCATCTCATAGAAAAGACTGTAAATCCACTGGACCAAGCCCTTGAACAGACTCTCTAAAATTTTGGCCACCTCCTTTTCCCGCCTCGGCCCGCCGTAAAGGTGGCTTGATCCGGCGAGGCTATGCGTAACTTTTAGCGTGTTCCGCTGAAATAGGCGTTTGCCTGCTCATAGCACGTAAAATCCTGCTTGTCCCGGTACAGGTAAGCCGCTGCCTCATTGAGTTCCTTCAACGGGAAACGGGTGAGGTCCAGATACCGTAAAAGCATTTTAGCTCGTGTGTTGTAAGGTTCCAGTGCCAGGTCGGACAAATAGATGCAGCCGAGTATACCGTGCAGAAATTCCAGCAGGTCGCGTTGATCTTCCTTCTTCATAAGCACGTTCCGTTCACAGCCATCCACGCCGGGCAGTCCGGGCGAATTACGTTATTTAATAGTGTTAGGAAATAACATTCAATCCGTCGAAAAGGGGGCGGATATAGGCCAAAAATGCGCCGATTCCATTAATGATCATCCATGCGATCCAGATACGGCGCAGCCAGTCCCACGCCTGGTCGGTTTTTTGCTGGTTATTGCTCACCTTGGCGCCGATGACGGCCACCGCCGACATCAGACAGGCCAGCACCGTAGAAAGTCCGGCGAGATGGTTATAAACGTCCACGATGATCCGGTTTGCCGCCGTCCACATATCCTCTACCGCCAGGGCGGGGAGCGTGAGCACAGAAACCATGATCGCCACGAGCATGATTTGCACATAGTACCGGGGCAGCTTTGGCCCCAGCTTTTTGAAAAAATCCTTCCGCAAATGTAAGACCTCCTTGGGCATAAAAAAGGAGCGGCCTGCCGCTCCTTTCATGCCCACAGAGGTTATGCTTCAGGTGGAACGGCAGGCCGTTCCCGATATAAAGATATAAGAGATTGGGTTAGCGTTGGTAGGTTAGAATCCCGTCTTGGGGAGTGTGGGGGTGGTACCGTAACGTACCACGATGGTAAGCCATGCGGCGGTGGCCGTCTGCCAGGTCTGACCATACTGGCCGCCTACTCCGCAACGGTTGATGATCTGATAGCCGTTGGGAAGCGTCCCCAGGGTGTTCACAATCATCATGGGCTTGGATGTGGAGATAAAGCCCGCTCCCACGGTGCCGAACTCCAGACGCACATTGGTGACGACCTCACCGTTTGCCAGACCCAGGACACCGGGGGTCATATTGATGGCGTAGTTATTGGTGGTCAGCAGATTCTCCCGCAGCACCCGCCAGCCGTTGAGATTTGTTTTATAGATGACCCGGTAGGTCAGCCGCTGGCTGTATGTGCCGGTGACCAGGGTATTGACGCGCACGGCGTCAGTGGGGATCTGATCCTCCCAGTAGAAGTTGGCCAAGGGCACATTGGAGCGGTTTGCGATGTTGGAGAAGTCGTAGCGCATGGTGTCGCCGGCGATGATCTGGTTGTTGCCGGCCTTCTGGATGCTGACGTCCAGTTTGGCGCTCTTATTGAAGAAGGTGAGCTTGATGATCTGGCCCACATACTCCAGCTCCGCCTCCTGTTTCTCGGGTGCCAACTGGTAATAGGGCGGCGCTGTCACCTCGCGCACGAAATAGCGCCCCAAGGGGAGGGGGCCGGACGCCGCTACGCCCCGGGCATCGGAGGTGATATACCCGACCACGGCTCCGCTGCGGGCCTTGGTGATCTCATACACAGCCCCCTGGAGCGGGGTTCCGGCTGCCACGCCAGTTACCGGATTATAGTCCTCGGCATACTTATACACCTGGATTTGACCCATCACAGCCTTGTTTTCCCACTCAATCTCCGTAGTCTGGCCGGACTTGACGTAGACGGTCCGAACTTTATCGTCCACCTCATAGCCCTCACACTCCAATTCACGGATGAAGTATTTTCCTGCTGTGAGCTCCTTGTCCAGGTAAGCGTAGCCGTCCTGGTCGGTGGTCACCTGGTCGATGGGGTTGCGGCCGGCGTCATAGATAAGGAACACGGCCCCATAAATTCCATCGCCGGTGTCCGCATCCACCTTATGGATCAGAATACTCGAGCGCTTCTGATTGGTCACCCGAAGCACGGTGGTCTTCCCGTCCTTGACCTCAAAATAGTGCGGAGTATCATCCAGACGGTATTGGGAGTTTGCCTTAATCTCCACCGCATAATAACTGCCAGCGTCCAGGGTGGCCGAGAACACACCGTTTTTATCGGTGGTATAGGTCCCAACCAGAGCGTCGTTTATCTTGCGGATCTCAAAGGTGCAGTTACTGACCCGGGCACCGCTGGAGGCGTCGGTTTTGATCAGCTGGAGACCACCGCAGGGAGTGTTATAAAAATACAGCTCCTGGGTGTCATTCGGATTGACGACCACCGTCTGTGTTCTGGTGTCCGGGTCGATGGTGAAGCCAGGGATACTCTCTACCTCAGTCACTACGACAGTGCCTACAATATTGTTAAGCACGATCTGCCCCTCGGAATTGGTCCAGTACAGGCCGTTGCTGCTGAGTTTGCCATCCTCGTCGGGGAGATAGCTCCCGTCCGCGTAGACAATTTTGAACTGAACGCCCTTCAAAGGGGTCTTATCAGCGCTGGACAATTTGTGTATAATCAGATTGCCCGTGGGCTGGTTTCTCACCTCGACAGTCACCGTCTGGCCCGCTTTCACCGTAACGGTCACCGGAGTATTATCCAGCAGGTAGCCCGGTTTTGCCCGGGTTTCCTTGATGACCAGTGTTGTGCCGGGGGCCAGATCATCCACCAGGAAGGACCCGCTGCTGTCCGTCATAAACTTACCGTTGGCGTCGCCCACCACGGCCCCGTCTGCAGTCGTGACCATGAACTCAACGTCGCTCAATGGAGTGTTGTCGCTGGCCGATACCTTTTTTACCAAAACAGCTCCCTTGGGACTGTTCCCAAAGTAGACTTGGATGACCTCCTGGTCCTTGCCGGAGAGATAGACTGTTTGAGGCGGCGTGTCAATAACGTGAGAGCCGTCGGAGGACAGTTCCTCGATGATATAGGTGCCTGCCTTGCAGTTTGTGATGGTAAAGGACCCGTTCTCCGAAGTGCGATAGCGGCCGATGACCGTGCCGCCGGTGCCGCTGGTATTGCCGGAGAGATAGCGGACCTGGAACCAGCAGTTGGGCAATGCCTCTCCGGTCTTGGAGTCATACTTCCAGACGCAAATGGCGCTCAAAGGCCGGTTGGTAAAGCGGAAGGTGTGGCCCTCGCCGGCAGCGATGAACGCCTCCTGGGTATCCGGGTCAGCCAGGGCGAAGCCCGGGGCAGGCTCCAGTTCCTTTACACGGAACCACCCGTCTTTGAGAGATAGGTCCGGATCAGAGAGAACGATGCGGCCCTCGGTGTCAGTATAGAAAACGCCCAGATCGTTATATTCGCCGGTGGAGGTGTCATTGCTGGCATACCACACCTGGAAGGGCACGTTTTCAATCCGATCATGTGTGATCTCATTTTCCTTGATGATTTCGATGACCGGCCGCTTATGGTTTTCAAAGTACACATGTCTGTCCCTGTTTGGGAACAGTGTTGCCATCTGGGAATCCTTCGCCAGCAGGTAGGGTTCGGGTACTGACTTTTCAATCACCTCTACCACCCCGGGAAGGAGGTTCTCAACGATGGCAATACCATTTTCGTCCGTTTCCACCTCTGCGATGGAATGGCCGTCGGCGTCTTTTACCAGGTAGACTGTGTGAGGAATCGGCGTCCCCGTGTCCGCGTCATTTTTGTGGATGACCAAATTGGGCCGCTTATCGTTTTCCAGCACGATTGTGCTGGTTTGGCCCGGAAACAGCTCCACATGACGCTCTCTGCCATCGGGGATGTGGTCTAACACGGAGGACAATTCAACGACGGAATAGACCCCAGGCTCCAAATCGGAGATCAAGATTTCACCTTTGGAGTCGGTGGTCCGGTCTAAATAGTGACTGCCATCCTCGATTTTCGCGATTCGGAACGTGACCCCGGCCAGACGGGAACCGTCGCTGCTGAGTTTGATAAGCTGGAGCGACGGCTTTATATGATTGGTAAAAACATATTGGGCATCCTCATTCGGACGCAGCTCGATAATGCGCTGCGCTTGGTCAATCACATAGCCCTCGCACGACTTCTCAGTTACGACATAGGATCCTGGAGGGAGCATGGAGAGGTCGATTTCTCCATTTTTATCGGTGCGAAATTCCTGTGGGCCATAGGTTCCTTCCACCGATTTGATCTCAAAAACCGCATTAGGGATCACTTTGGAGGGGTCCTCTGCGTCCACTTTCACTAGGCGCATTCCCGGCTTGACATCGTTAAAGAACAAAAGCTCCTTGATCCCATCACCGGCATGGAGCTCCACCTCCTGCGGGGTCGTGTCCAGAATGTGTCCCTCATCGCCGGTATCCACTTCAAAGGCGCGGTAAGTCCCTGGTTCTGCGTCGGTGAGCAGGATTTCTCCGAACATATCCGTCTCAAAGTTGCCTAAGAATTCACCATCCCGATAGATTGCGAAAATGACTCCCGGCATGACGGCCATATTTTTTCGATCATATTTGATTATTCTGAGTCCGGGCAGTTCCTCGTTGAGGATGGTGACGGTGCTCGTTTCTCCGGCAGCCACCGTGGCGGTGTAGATGGTATCGTCTAATTGCCAGCCCGCGGGGGCGCTTTTTTCCCGGATTCGATAAGCCCCCAAGGGGATCTCATCGAAGAAGGCAACACCCGCGCTCGTGGTCATCGCCGAAAAGGTCCGTCCGGATTCAATATGTTCAATCGTGATGACTGCCCCCGGCAGATTCATGCCGGTATTGGATTTTTTCTCGATCCTCAAGGCGCCATATGGGTCATTAAAAAACGTCACCTCGGCTACTTCATCGTAGACGACGGTGACGTTTTGCACTGGTTCCTCACTGATTACGTAATGAGCCGGAGCCATTCGTTCAATTACAGTATAATTTCCGCTCTTTTTGAGGGGAATTTCAATCCGGCCACCCCCATCGGTCACAAAAGAACCAATAGAATCGCCGTCGGGACCAATGACCTCGAACAAGGCCCCGCTGATCGGGCTCTCCGTACCGGTCTCATATTTTAGGATGCGAAGCCCGGTTTCCATCGGCGTTTCATCGGGAGTATTGTAATTGCTGTAAGTGGACAGGCGCATGGTCGTGGTAGGGTCGGTGTCTACCACATAATTCTGAAGCTCACCGTACTCATCCTTCTCCTGGCAGATGGCATAGAATACGGCGTATTTATACACATTCGTGCTGATGGACAGCTGAACACTGCCTGTCTTGCCCTGCACGCTCTCCAGGGGGTACAAAATCTTAAATTTCCCGGCATAGCCGTCGCCGGTTCCTGTCGTGGTAAGGGTTGTGATGTCCCGGTTATTCATGTCCACAATGCGTGTTCCCTCGGGAACGTCATCGGGCGTGGTAAAGCTCACATTGACGGCGTAATCACATACCCATGTTTTAGACCAGGCGGTAAAGACCTGCTGCTTATACTGCTTGCCGTCAATGGTAACGTCATAGGCAGTATTCCGGTCCGGGGTGCAGGTCACCTGGGGCGTGAGCGCTTCATTCCAGGCGGTGCCTCGGGCATAGATGTCCTTGGCGGCGGCCAGTATTTTTTGGGCCCTCTGCAATTCAACACCCGTCAGGTTGGGGTTCACCTTGAGGTTGGCGATGTTCCAGTTGCTGAGCAGATAGCACCACAGAGCCATCTTAGTCGCATAGAACCCCTGGTACTTGTTCTCCAGTCCCAGTTCCCCCAGGCTGCGTGTGGGGTAGCCGTTGGCAATGATCCCGATGACCTTGGGATCACTGGACTTTTCTTCAGCGAGGTACTCAATGCTTTCACCGGGGGCCACGGTCTGGGGAACCCCGTAAATGTTGGGATTAACGCAGTAGGCTGGGATCTCCCTGGTGGTCCCGCTTCCATTGTCATAGTTGTAGTAGGTATAGTTCTGCTCCCGAACCCGTCCGTTGATAGAAAGGTAGGTCATTTTGTAGCCGCCATTGTAAATGTGGACCTCGCCCAGGGCTTCCTCGGGCGTGGAAGCGGCAAAAGCGGCAGTCGGCAGTAGCCCTACGACTATGAGAAGGGCCAGGAGCATCGTAATCAATCGTTTTTTCATAAGCGACCTCCATAAAAATTGGGAGGACGCCTCCTTTAACGCAGCTGCATCCCCCCATCGTTTTGGTTTATAGATTAAATTGTAGGGAATGCAAAATGGGTAAAAAGAAAGACGGTGCACCGGGCGGGCACACTGTCTTTCTTTTCCCGAAGTGTTCAGATTACATGGATCTGATATTCAGTTTGCAGGAATTTTCCGTCTTTGTAGACATCCCAAGCCTGCATGGAGTAGGTTCCCGGCGGAACAGAATTAAACAGGTTCTCGATTTCACTTGCCCTCCAGGGCCAAAACATCTGATAGGTAAGGTCATCCGGAATGCTGAGGTTGATGTGGACCAGTTGGTTACCCTTTGAGGTGAGTCTGGGAGCACCATTTTCCCACGTCTCCGGGTTGTTGCCGATGGCATTGTAGAGCGTATAGAGCATCCGCCTTGTCTCGAAGAGGTTGCGGATACGGAGATGGTCGCCAGTTTCATTCTGGAAACGCCGCACCTCCATCTGCGGAAGCTCCGGCTGCTCCAAGAGGCTCCAGTCACAGATCGGCTCCGGCAGTGGCCCAATCGGTCCGGAGGCAAACATGTTTTTGTCCCATCGGCTCACGTCAGTAACGGTGTAGTTGCTCCCATCGTCACAGCGGATCACATCCCCGACTTGGGGCACATATTGAGAGCCGTCAGAGGGGAGGTTGAGGGAACCATCCGCATTTTTGCTGGGGGCCCCGGCGGTTTCACCTTGGATACCAGGCGCTTCAAAGCTGCCATTACCCATCGCACGGTAAAGCATAACCGCCAGATCACCGCGGGTTACTTCTGCCTTGTCCGCAATCTCCTCGGTGGTAAGCCCCAGATTGAGGGCCGTCTGGCAGGCGGTGGAGTAGTCCCACTCCATATCCGGCAGGGACATATATCGCAAGACAACAGTACAGGCCGCTGCGGGGGCCACGCCGTCGCCGGCGCCAAAGGCTCCATTTCCATAGCCGACCATATAACCGTTTGTCGAGCAGAAACCCACATACGCCCGCGCCCATTCCGGAACATCGGAGAATTTGCATTGTCCGGAATAGAATTTTTGGTCGGCAAGGAGATGTCCTTCATTCACAGACATACGCGCCAGGATGACAGCCAGCTCCGCACGGGTGAGCCCGGAATTCAGATTCATATTTCCCTGGCCGTCTCCGACCATGATTCCCTGTTCAAACAGGTAATCGGCCGCCGCTTCGACCTCGCCGGGCGGTCCTGCGGCCCACGCAGGAACAGCCAGCGTCAACAGCAGCGCAGAGCATACCAACAGAGCCTGCACCTTTTTCATCTCATCACCCCATTTCTTTCACACCGGGCCGGCGAACCCCTTCGCAGCTGCATCGGACTTCTTACAGTCATTTGCTATGCCCCCTTCCGATAAAATGTGGACGTTGCCTTCATCACCATACGGCGCCGCTTCTCATCGTAGCTGCACGCCTCAAACTGATAAAGGCCCCATAGCTCCACCTGTTCGGCAATCTTTTGGGGAACATCAAAGGTCAGCTCCAACTGCACCTTGATCTCATCATCGGTATCGGGGGTATCATCACATAAAAGCGGAAACTTTGTAACCATGGCAATCGCTCCTTTCTGTCGTCATGCTCCCTCTAACAGGAACATAATACAAGAAAAAGCGGCTGTCAAAGGTTATTTTTAAACGCTTATGACGATAAAATGGACTTTTTTGTTTTTGTTTCTAAAAGCCGTTAAAGCTGCCGCATATACCAGAATTCTCCTCACAAAAAGTTAATTGTAAACTTTTTGTGACCTTACTTTTCCACGGCCTGGACACACCAGCGGTAGTCCGGCTCATTGGCCGCGCAGGTGATTAGCGTAATGCGATTATCCGAAGTGGCGTTCAGATAGGACCAATCCGTATTTGCGATCTTTCCCACGAAGCTGACCTCATAGGTCCTGGTGCCGAGAGAAGTGGTATATTTGATCGCATCTCCGATGGACAGGTTTTTAATGGAGCCGATGTTATGGCTGGAGCCCCGGTTGTGGCCGCACAGGCCAATATTGCCATTCCATGCCGAAGTTGCGGTGAAATGGCCTACTCCTTTTTTCATGCTGGAGGTGGTTTCTCCTTCATATGCCTTGAAGTTGATTCCCAGCGAGGAGATTTTCAGCGTGCCAATGCTACCGTCTGAACGGACGACGCTGCTGGCCGGGGTGAAGGGTGTCTGAACGGAGGAAGGCCAATCGTGCCCACCGTCTGGTAGGAAGGAACCGTCATAGCTCGGAGCCGAGCTTCCGGTGCTAATCATGGGCGTCTGAATCTGGACCGAAGAATGGTAGCCGGGTAATTCCGGCTGATGCTGGTAATCCACCACGTTGACACCGCCATATTTGTAGGCACTGCCGTAGACGTCCTCATAGCCGGTGGAAGGGTAATAGTCATCGCTGACCGGGCCGCTGAAGTCGTACTCCAGTGCCGAAGCCTGCGCTGTGCAGAGCACAACAGTGAGCGCCACAGCCGCCAAAATACTGCGAAAATGCCTCATTGTGTCTCCTCCTTTTCCACTTGAGCCAGAAGTTCTTCGTCCGGGATCGTCGATACCCGGAACCAGTAGTCCCCATCATCAAGCTGTTCGATCAAATGGGTGCGTACAAATCCATCCAGGCGGATGGTCAGTAGGCGGCCAAATAACTTTCGTGCCGCTCTGTGTTTGATCTCAATGACGGCCTCATCCGCCGGCTGAGGGTCCAGGTCCCGCAGGTCGATAACCGGCTTGCGGAAGCGCAGGCGCTGCTTGTCGGCCAGTACATACTCGCCGCCTTGGCTGGGCATTGCGTAGATATTGACATTATGCCGGCGCAACAGGAAAAAGAGCAAAACCGCCGCAGCCACGAGAAGAACCCCAACGCCGATCATCGCATAGGGCAGCCATTGAGAAAGAGGCATAGGGAGAGGTTCGCCCAGGTAGGTCAGGGTATAAGTAATGCCAGAAATCCCGCTGGACACCACCTCGCCGGTGTAGTGGGCAGTCGTGATATAGCCGGTGGCCAGCTTCTGATAGCCAGTGCCCTTGTAGGTGGCCGTCGCCATATAAGAGGACGTGATCACAGCGCCGTCCGCCGTCACACCAGCGCTCTCCGCGCTCCAGGAGACATCGGAAAGGGAGAGCGTCTTCCCGTTTTTGACCGTGGTGGCGGGTACGTAGCTGGGATCGTTTCGGTCCAGGCCTCCGATCTGTTTGGTCTCTGTGATAGTATAGCTCTTGGTCGTATAGCCGGCCGCTTCCGTCTGGATACTGGTATGATCCAGCATCAGCGTGCCCTGGAAGGTCCCGTCATCATAGGGGACTGACGCTTCCAGCGCCGCCAGGACCGTAGTCATATCCTGGGCAGAGGTCTCCACCGTCACAGTCTGGGTCTGGAGCTTGCGCTCATTAAACCGGTGCTCCTCCTGGACGATCTCCGCGAAGGTATAGCGGTAGCCCTCCAACTCGAACGGTTCCTCCTTCAGAGCGGCGGCATCGTCGTCCGGCGCCAGATTGTAGGTCTTGACCACCATCTGTCTGCCGTTGAGATTTTCCGTCACGATGGTGTCCGGGACAAAGCCGGAATTGAAAGGCTCGATTGCGGCGGCGGATGCCGGCACAGCCAATATGATCGCCAGCAGGAAACAGGAAAGAAGTCGCTTCATACCCCCGCCACCTCCTCTCTAAAAAGAAGCGCGGGCCAAGCTGGGGTGCCGGCCGCGCCCGCCTGGGGCAATCGGTACATCTGCTTTTTCATCTGTTGTTCAACCTCCTGTGATGTGATTTATGGCCAGCTCCTGAACGGAGCAGATACCATCCTCTATCTGGGACAGTTGCTTGAGCGATGCGTCCAGCGCCTGCATGGTGTTGCGCTTATGGCGCTTCACAAACGGCGTCAAAAACAGGATGTCTCCATCCGGGCGAATAGTAAAGATGATCCGGACCATTACATTCCCTTTGGCCCGCAGCTCATAGAGGGAACTGTACCTCTCTATGGTGAAGTGCTTCACGTAGGGCTCCCGGAGCAGACCGGGCGGTGTGGTCATCAGCATAAAAAACAAGGACCCCAGTTTTACCCGGAGCTTGGGGTCCAGCGAATCCAAGAAGTCCAGCAAGGGCGCTGCACCGCTGTCTGGGACCGTCATCATCAGATTCACATAACCGCCTCCTCTCCGCTGTTGGTGCTCAACAGGCCGTTTTGCCGCATCATCTGCTCCAGCTTTCGGTAAAATCCGGCCATAAAGGTCTGCACGATCTCACTGTGGCCGGAGATCCACCAGATTGGATCGGGAAGGAGGCGGCGCATATGGTCATACTGGATGGAGAGAAGCAGAAGCATGCGGAGGTAATCCTCCCGCTCCGCCATGGTTTGAAACAGGGTAAATATATTTTCAATCTGGTCCGGCTTATAGTAATCACAAAGGCTACTGAAAAACAGTCCCACATGGATTTGGATGAACGCCTCCATGACTGGCTCATTCAGAGCTCCGCAGCTATCCACCAATCCCATCCGGGACAGCCGCTGTACGGCGGATGCTTCAAACGGTCCCGCCTTCGACCGATTTATGTGCTTCATATCATCACTCCTATAAATTTGAGCATAAAAGAAGGGCAGGCACCCGAAGGTGCCATGCCCGTTAGCTGAATCTGCCGTTGTCAGCCCGCCCGTTCTTTCAGAAATTCCAGGAATAACTGCTCCACTTTTTCCTCCCCGCCGAGCTTTTGCAAATATGGCTCAAAAGGCTTTCGGTCAAAGGAAATCTTGGACTTTGCCCACTTTGCCTGCCGCCATGCCTCCTCAGCCGCATCCCACGCGGAGCTGATCTGTGCGGCGGTAGCAACCGGCGGTGGGCAGTGTTCCTTGATGTAGGCCGCTACCCGCGGGGGGAGCTTCCGGTTTCGTGCTTCCCATATGGTATAAAACTGCCCCTGCA
>OFMJ01000756.1_pt1 | contig 30066 bp, 29 predicted proteins | sample 1541801 | NCBI WGS metagenome assembly OFMJ01 (sample SAMN04209234, study PRJEB22552) | human gut metagenome | biome: gut; material: feces | host: Homo sapiens | place: USA: Oklahoma
TCCTCCGGTCAAAACAGCTCCTCTATGTCCTCCACAATATAGCCTTGTCTGCCATCTCCGCGGAAAAATCCGCTATTCCATCCGCGAAAACGTCTTTTTTCCACTTTGGAAACCATGAACTTCATTCGAAATTCATAGTCTTCATACTCAAACTCTTCTCTTGTAAAAGGATGTTCTTCTGTCACCACTACCCGCATTTCCTCTTTCTCATAATACGGATACTGTCCATAAAATCCTTTTTCATGCAGTAACCCATCAATTTCTGCGCGCTTTCTGTCCATTTCCCCATTCAACCCTGATTCGTATTCTCGGATCCCATACTCTTTTGAGGCTTCTTCTAGTTTCTGTTGGATTAAGCAGTAGAGCGCTTCACTCTTCGGAAGTGCCAACCTACGACAAAGCAATTTCCCAAGAAATGGATTTGGGAATTTTCTGTAAACGCGAATCATCCGGGCATAATTTTTGTCTCCGGCTTCTTTCGCAATCTCTTTCATCGCATCTATTCCATCATAAGTGAATGGATATTTCTCATCCAAAGACTCATGAATAGGTGACCAGAACCGGAACGGCGGAAATTCAATCAAAGGCATCAGTGCAATTTCTTTCTCATTGCAAACATTTTCCCCAATATATTCATATTTGTCATGAATTATCCCCACCATATACACAAGTTGTCTCCACTGCTCCTGCCCTTTTACCCAGAAATGACCGATCCTGTGATATTGATAGCATTGGATACGCTCCTCTATCCCATCAAAACGAAGAGTGAACGTATTTCCCCCTTCCTGACGAATCACAAGAACATACACCGTTTCCATATTCCCCAAATATTGCGGTTCCTCCACAATCCGTGCCGGGAAAAGTACATTGGTTTCCGGAAGATATTCACCAGTCATACTTCCATTTCTTAAGATCAGATAATCCTCCACCGCATCATTCAACATATACGGGATCAGATAATCCTTTCCATTCTTTGCCTTACAAAGTTCCAAAGCCTGCAGTTCCAAAATCTCTGCCAGCTTCCAAAACGGCTCCGGCATAAAAGCATGTAGCCCTTCCAAATATTGCTGCAATTCCTTTTCTCTGTCCGTCATCGTCTTTCCCTATTTTTCCAACCCATTTTCACGAATAAATTTTTCCGCATCAAACAAATTGATATGACAATATCCCGTCGGATTTTTGTCCAGATAATGCTGATGATATTCTTCCGCAGCGCAGAAATTCTCCAGCGGTTTTACTTCTGTCACAACTGGTTTCTGATTTATTTTTTGCAAATATTCTATCATTTGTTCGATAACTGCCCTATCCTCTTCTTCCACATAAAACACACCATTTCGATACTGCGTCCCGATGTCGCCGCCTTGTTGATTAAGTTGCGTCGGATCCACAACCTCAAAAAACGCTTTCAAAAGAATCTCTAAAGGCAATATTTCCGGATCATACACCACCCTCACCGTCTCTGCATGTCCCGTATCCTTTTTGCACACTTCTTCATATGTCACATATTCTGTCTTCCCATTTGCATATCCTGTCTCCGTTTCAATGACCCCGGGCAATTTTTTCATGTATGCCTGCACGCCCCAAAAACAGCCTCCTGCCAGATAAATCGTTTGATTCATGATTCATTTCTCCTATTCTTCTTCCATATTTTCTCCGCTTATTATAGCAGACTTTTTCTCTTTTGTGACCTGATTACAGAACTTATTATCAACAAAAACTATACTGAGAAAAAACAAAAGGAGATTTTATTATGAAGATACAATTAGACCAACGATTAAAAGATTACATGAAGGAAAATAAATTCAAAGACATTTTAATTACATCTATGATGTGCCATACATGAGGCGGTTCTCGTTTAGAGGTATCGGCAAGATTTGTCGACACAGACGAAGCAACGGTATTGAAAAATGATGGTTTTCAGCAAATCGATCACGAGCTTGGCCACGCATTTATCCGCCGCATCCCAGAGCGTACAGAAGAAACCGTAACCCTGGGCCTATCGCGTTTTATCAAGAGAATTACTGTAGCCGGAATTTATTCTGCATAACATAACAAAAACCGGAATCTCCACGTTAGAATAAATCGAAACATAACTGTCCATCACAATAGGATTCCTGTTTTGACCAGCTTATTTTTTCTTCGGCTTTTGGTACTCCTACCAAAAGCGGGGATTCCGGATCATGTTGTTTCATATTTATGCATACCGTCTTTCTGTCGTAATTCGCATAACAGTAAAGGCAACCATGACCACACGTATTGTACATACCGATGTCATTTCCAAGAAGGCAGTTACATTCCTGCCTTACCGATTTGCTTTTTGGCACTTTTAACAAATATCCCAGGGATTTTTCCATTACCTGCTGCGTCATACATCCGGATACATCTACCCCATATTTCGCAAATTCTTTATTTTCACAACAAGTTCTTATCGCTATTCCGTATTTCTCCCCTGTTTTTGCGAAAGCTTCCATTAAAATTTCCTGCTCTTTTCTTGTTACCACTCTCACATTTGGGAAATTTTTCTTTGTCTTTTGATACAAATCTATAAAACTTATCACTGCTGAACTTACATATCCGCTTAAGTTTTTTGCCATTTTTTCAAAACATTGTATATGAAAATCCACCGTATATTTTTCATGAATAAATACGGGATCATATCTCCAGTGCACCCTGCGTGCACCTATTTCTTTTGAAAGCCTTTTCAGTGAATTCATGACTTTTTCTTTATCCGGAACATACGGTTCCACTTCTTTTCCATACGGAGTGATCGTCACGAACCAGATTTGTTGAAATTCACAGATTTCATGTAGTCGGTCAAGCATAGGTTCTGGATTTTTTGTACAGAAACAAATGGCATCAACCACTTTAGGGTTTAACTGATAGCCGATCACCTGCTCCGGATAGTAGGGATTTCTCACAAGAACATATCCTTCTTTTATTCTGTTGTAAAACCACCTGCTATAATATGCCGGAATATCCGTCCGACTTCCTGTATGAATAATCATAATATATGCTCCTGACCAACCATTTCATTTACGGCTTAAAGGTATGGAAAATCAACAGTATTGTATCATTTTTACCTTCTTGAATGAATTGTAACATCTCACCACATATGCTAACACACCTACACCGGCTCCCTCTTACTGTTTTCTTGGAAATGGAATAACATTATTTTCACTTTTTTGTTTTTCCACTACTTTTGCTATTTCCGGCATAACTTCCATTGGCGAATGTCCACGTAATACAAAGGTTCTCGTTGTTTGCATTACCTGAAACAACTTTTCCAAAAGTGCGTTCATTTGTTTTTGATTCATAACAACTTCTTCAAATCCCATAAAGCACTCTTCCAGCATTCCCATAACATCATCAATCTGTCCCCCGATGCGGAATAAAAACTGGACTCGCTTACAAAGATCTTCTGCATCCTCTGTCGTTTCTTCGCCATGCTTTAAAAAGAATTTCTTTAATTGATTCAATTCTCGATCAAATAAAAAATAGCCCTTTGTTCCAAGAAGTTGTATCTCCTCCATAGTTGGATCATAATAATCAAAATTTTTGTGCATAGACAAAATTTCTTGGATCATGCTTTTCTCACCAATCATTTTCAATACAATTTTCGCTTCATTTATATAAAATAACTTTTTATTCTCCGGAACATCTTCATAAAATCGAATCATTCCGAACTCATTTTCTATTTTCCCGGTATCTCTCTGATATAATTCCAACGCTTTCTTCATCGGACAAACACCATATATTTCTGCTGCACAGTTTAGATACATCAATAATTCTTTCGCACACACAGCTTCCTTTTTCCATTCATCATCACAATTCCGGAAATATGCTTTCTTCACTTCCTCCGGAATGACCACATATCCCTTTGCCCAATCACTTTGATATAACGCATAACCAACTGCAAGCAATGTATCATATCCTTCATACTGAAACTCAATCTCCACATGATTTTCTTTGCCTTCCAAAAGCTCTATCTCACACTTGCTAAGAAACCGAAAATATTTCCGCATTACATCTCTATCCAACAAATCTACACACAAATGCTCGATCAGTTTCTCTTTTTTTAAATTTGAATACCCCGATAAATGTAAAATTTTTGCTGTTTCAACGAGTTCTTTTTTCGTACATTCTTCTAAAATCTCTCGTAGTGTAATATTTTTTACACCATTTTCCATATCACGAAACGTCCATTCCACTTCGTCTCCCGATTTTTCCCAATCCTTCGTATCTGTAAATGGTAAATCCGCTTCTACATCTATTTTTCTAAACGGACAAGATTTCGTTAAGATTTCTTCATAAATCTCCTTTTGTGTCATCGGACCACTTACTTTATCGCTCAAATATAATGAGCGCAACTTCGCATTTACCCTCTCCAGATCAAATTCTTCTGTAAAATGATTCTTTGTCCATTCCTTCATTTCTTTATATTCTGGATTTTTCGGATCGTCCAATATTTCCAACAACTCATAATATCCTGAAAGCCCACCACAATCTTCATATGGCGTATCACCTTTATATTTCAGAACCTGCGCATAATGATTCTCATAGTCTGTCAGCACTTTCTCGATAGTAACCCGATGCTTCCAATAATCGCCAAAATCATAAATATATGTAAACCACTGTTCGTCATCCAGAAATTCATCTATCAGCGTCTCCCCGGCTTCCAACATTTCATATTCGTCCCATCCCCACATGTCGTACTCTTCCAGGTTTTCTTCAATGCGAATCTTCTGGTGATAAAATTCAAAACTGGTAAGATGATAGCCACACCAGCCCATCGCTTCATTGAGCAGGATACTTAATTGTGAAAACGATAAACCTGCCGGTACTATAATCCTTCTCCATATAGGTGGATGCGAATTCTGAATCTGTATTTTCAACTGATATGCTTTCATAATATCTTTCCTTTCACTGTTGGGGACGTAGTAAAATGACATTATGCTACGTCCCCAATTTAAAAATGATATGTCCCTTTTTGTTTAGAGCCCTGTCCCTTTTTATTCATTTTATCATAAAGCAATTTCAAAAATCCACTATTTCCAAGCATTTTTTATATCCAATTCTCTATTTTAAGATTCCAGTTTTCGCACATATCTTTTTTCTTTCGCTAAAATCCCAAAGAGCACTGGAAGCTACAATTACCCTTTTTTTAACTTCAAAAAGGGACAGAGCTATTTGCAATTAGGGACACCACAAAACTCAATTGGGGACGTAGCAAAGTCACATTTTGCTACGTCCCCAATTGGTTACATATATTTCTTTTTTAATTCTTCTACCTTTTGATTATACGCAGTGCTTTGTTTCTGCTGTAATAAATTTGTTCTCAAGTTCTCTTTAATCTGTTCAAAGCTTACCACAGAAGCCTCATTTTTCTTCTCAACTTTGATGAGATGATAGCCAAACTGGGTTTTTACCGGCCCAACCACATGACCGATTTCTGCGGAAAATGCCGCATCTTCGAATTCTTTTACCATCTGCCCTTTTCCAAATTCTCCAAGATCTCCACCTCGTTCCTTTGACGGACATGTAGAAAATTCTTTTGCTGCATCCTCAAATGTCTTTTCACCTTTTACAATTTCTTCTAAAATATCATGACATTTCTCTTCAGAGTCTGTAAGGATATGCTTTGCATTTACCGTTTCACCCTTTTTAAACTGCTGCTGGTTCTGATCATAGAAAGTTTTCAATTCCTCTTCTGTTACAGTGACATCTTTCAGAGTTTCTCTCATTGCCATCTGTGCAAGAATATCCCTTTTTGCATTCTCATAAGCTTTTTTGAAATCTTCTGTCTCATCCAGGTTTAAGTCCTCTCCCATCTGCGCAAACATATGTAAAGATGTCAACTGATCCAAACAATGTTCTCTGAATTTCGGATTACTGATATATGCCTGCTGTTCCTTCGGAACGCTTGCCAAAAATGCATCAAATTCCTCCTGTGTAACCTCTCTTCCTGCTACTGTTGCCAAAACTTCTTTGCTCATTTTGTTTTCTCCTTTATACTATTTTATAATTTCATACTGCATCATTTCATACAGAAGCCTTGTTCCCTCTGTAATCTCCGGCGGAAGTAACGCTCTTGCTGTCATCTTAAGTTCAGCATCCGGCTCATCCACTCTGCGCAACATGGCATAATCACCATCAATTCGCTCTACGATATACTCACATTTCAACATAGTTTTTCCCACTCCTGTTAAACCACAGTCTCTGATTCACTAAATTCTTTTCTTACAAATATCTGCAAGACAACATTTCTCGCAATATGGTGTTGTTCTTGCCGTACAGACTTCTCTTCCATGATATACAAGCCTATGGCAGAAATCGCTTCCTTCCTCCGGCGGAATGATCTTCCACAATGCCATCTCTACTTTCTTCGGTTCTTTTATTCCATCCACAAGGCCGATTCGGTTTGTAAGACGGATACAATGCGTATCTGTTACAATTGCAGGCTGCCCGAATACATCCCCCATGATCAGATTCGCGCTCTTTCTCCCCACCCCAGGAAGTGCCAGTAACTCGTCAAATGTCTTCGGAATCTGGCAATCATATTTATCTCTTAATATTTTCATACATGCACTGATATCCCGGGCCTTACTTTTCCCAAGCCCACACGGTCTTACAATCGCCTCTATCTCATCCACATCGGCATTGGCAAGAGACTCTACATCCGGAAATCTCTCATACAGTTTTTCCACAATAATATTGACGCGTTCATCCGTGCACTGTGCTGCAAGCCGGACACTCACCAATAGTTTCCATGCCTGATCATAATCAAGAGTACAATCTGCATCCGGATATTCCTTTTTCAAACGCTCGATCACTTCAAGTGCCAACTGTTTTTTCGTCATCTATTTTCTCCTCTTTTGCTGAAAGTTCTCATATCTCATATGTTACACGCTTCCGCCCTGCTGTGCAACTACTTTTCTCAAGCCTTACAAGGAATTTTCAACCAAGTGTTTTTCACCTTACACTCGCACAAATGGCACGGCCCCCAAGACCATGCCATTTCAAAAATTTCTTATGCTTCTTCTATTCTGATTTTAACCTTTCTTTTCTTCTTTGAATGGCAAGGCAAAATATTTTTATACCGGTAAGTACTGAGTACAATTCCCATCAAAAGGTAAGATACCAATGCTGTGCTTCCACTGGCTGATAAAAATGGTAAATCTCCATATGACCAAACAGTAACTCCAAGGTTCATCGCTACATTCGAAACAATCAAACTCAGAAAGACAAATCCGCATCCATATCCCATCATCTGACCAAGTTGATTTTTCTGATGATTTGCAATGGAAAAAATCTTGGCGGTCATAAAAAGAAGGATTCCAACTGCCACAATTGCTATAACTACTCCATAATATGCTGCCATAGATGTTAACACATACGTATGAACTACAGACGGTAATTGTTCCAAATCCTCCAGATGTGTACTTCCAATCCAGTGACTTCCCGTTATCATCTTTGTAAGTAACTCTTGTGCTGAGTAAATTCCATTCGGTAAATCTCCCAAATAAAACTGCAGATTCATATTTTTTGAATTTTGAAATAGCGAAAATTTCAAAAGTATTTCAAACAGGAGCAGCGGTAAAATAAGAAGGCTACCCTAGTACAGAAATAGAAATCTCTTTTTGGAAATCTGAAACCACCCTTTCCATACAGCAATGGACAACAAAGCTGACAAAACAACTCCCATCATCATAGCCAAGCCGATATTGGGTATTCCGAACGCAAGACTTACGGGCATTATGATCCACAGAACAGACTTTAAAAGTCCCTGTTTTCCCGTCCCACGATATTGGAATAAAATCGCTCCATAAATCGGAACAAATAAATGCAAAATCAATACCGTAGAAATACTTGTCCAACCGAAATTCACATAAGCCCTTGCTCCATGAATCGGTCTTGCCAACCATATGCTCCCCAACATACTTCCACAGAAAATTCCCCCAATCCATTTTGCATACTGACCGATCCATGTATAATCCAGTCTATACACAAATCCCATCAGTATCAGCCCCAATACACTAACTATCAGTTCGCTCTTCCAGGAATAATTTCCCATAGCCTGGCAATCACGCGCCATAAAATAGTGCGCAATCAAACTAAAGAGAGTGAGTCCTGCAACCACCAGCACAAGTCTCCACTCCACTTGAGGCCGATGGATCCGATCCAACTCCACCCCCGTTGCTACCGGATCTCCCATATCTTTCACCGCAGCTTCTACGGCTTCCTTCCGTGTCATTCCTTCTGCCATATTTTCACTGATCTGCTCTTCCATATGGCCTTCTATTTCCCGACGCACGAGATCATGGGCTTTTTTACAACGAATCTGTTCAAGTAAAGTCTCTAAATATTCTTCCATATCCTACACCCCCAGTATCACCATCACATCAGCTACCGCCTGCGTATATTCTTTCCACTCTTCTTCTTTGTTTTTCAGGACCTTCTTTCCTTCTTTTGTCAAACGGTAATACTTTCTTACTTTTCCAAGCACTTCCTGCTCATAAGCTGTCACCAGATCTTTTTCCTCCATACTGTGCAAGAGAGGATATAATGAGCCCGCTTTTAGCTCAAATACATGATTCGATCTCTCTCTTAATGTAGATATCATTTCATATCCGTACATATCTTTCTTTGATAACAATTTCAACAGAAGCATGGTAACACTTCCTGATATTAATGTTTTGTCAACTGCCATAGTTTTTCCTCCTCTTATATAGTTATCCTATATAATACATAGTCTGCCTATATATGTCAAGACTATTTTCATCATTCCTGTTATCTGTTATAATCATTTCATAAAAAATCATAATTTTACGGAGGAATACATATGGCATTCAAACCTACCACTTATCCGGCAGAAAAGCCGCTCATGTACCGTTTGCTGAAAACACAACTCACTGCACTCATTGACGGAGTTCCGTACCTTACCGCCAACCTGGCAAATGCTTCGGCCCTTCTGAATAGTGCACTAAAAGAAATCAACTGGGTTGGATTTTATTTCTTAGAAGGAGATATCCTTGTTCTTGGACCATTTCAAGGCAATCCTGCCTGTGTGGAAATCAAGTCCGGAAATGGGGTGTGCGGAACTGCGGTCGCCAAAGATGAAATTCAGCTTGTCAAAAATGTACATGAATTTCCGGGACATATCGCCTGCGATTCTGCCTCCAACTCGGAAATCGTAATCCCAATCCACGCAAATGGAAAAGTAATCGGAGTTTTGGATATCGATAGTCCGGTTCTTGCAAGATTTGATGAAGAAGACAGAGACGGACTCGCCGAAATCGTGAACGTATTAGAGGGAATGTACTAAGTACACTCCCTCTTTCGGACTTCTTATGGAAATCTTTAGAATTTTAATAATTCCTTTCTAATTCTGACACAGTTTCCTCATAATCATCCGTTATACTAAACGTATCAAATGAAAGAAATGAAGACAACAGTCGTATTTAAACAATGTTATTTATGATTGTTGGACTTCGACTAAAAATTCCGTTTTTTTAAACGTTTTTCATATATTTTTCTCCTTTGGGCTGTGCAAGTGTGCAGCCCCCTTTTTATATAAAAAACTTCCCCCGGACTCTTTTTATCACTTTATCAAAAATGGTTTGTGAATCGGTGTTTCCATATCCCATATCTTATATTCGCCTTCCCAGTAATAGGCCGGCTTACATCCACCGCTTCGAAATACGCGGATCATATCCTCCAGCGTTTTTACATCCTCCGGAAAATATGTGGCAAAGAATCCGATTTTTTCCGGAATATGGCAATCACTGGAACCCACCGTGATTTTCCCCAATTCTTTCGCATAATCGGCAGCTTTCTTATTTGCCTCCGGAAGTGTACTTCCATTTAAAACTTCGATTCCGTCCAATCCCTGCACGGTCTTTAAGTTTTCCTCAAGACCACGGTTATTATTTCGGAACGGATGTACCGCGAAACAAATTCCTCCCTGCGCTTTCACAAGATCAATAAACTCCTGGGCACTTACCCTCTCTTTTGGATATTCTTCGATTCCAAAAGCCACGATATCTCCCTGCAGAGAGAAAAACTCAATCCCTACAAATATCGGAAAATCTACTTTCTTTGAATATTCTGCCGCAAACTCCTTCAATCCCATATCATCATGGTCTGTAATGCAGATTGCACCAAGTCCACGCTCTTTCGCAATCTCCACCATTTCCTCCAGCATTAAAAAACTGTCTTTCGAATATCTCGATTCGTGCATATGCATATCAATAAACATTTTCTACACCTCTTACTCAGCCACAATCTGCAAGATTTTTGCACTGATCCCTTTCCACGATATCTGTTCTAAATTTGGATATTCTTCCTCTTTCTGCATAAGTTTTGCTCGGATCGCAGATGCAAGTCTTGCTTCAAACTCCGGAAGTTCCTCTTTCATTGGCTCATCTGTATTCACCATTGCCGGCAGCCTTACAAAAGAAATCCGACAGCCCGGTACGTTTTCCCGAAACCACTCGGTAACACCCGGAATCTCTGAGCATACAACCTTACAGCCACACGCCATAGCTTCAAGAAGCACAAGCCCAAGTCCTTCAAAATAAGACGGTAATACGAACACGTCGCTTTCCCGTAACACATCTGCCAGTTCACTTTGTCTGAGCATTCCGAGAAATTCTACTTCATAGCGGCTTTCTTTTGCCAGTTTCAGAATTTCTTCATACTCCTCCTTTGTACCATACCCCCCTGCAAGTTTCACTTTCAACTGATCCGGTGCAAATGTCAGATTATCCAGTGCACGTATCAGACTAAATACGCCTTTCTTTTCCGATACTTTTCCTGCAAATGCAATCTGAAAATACGGTTTCTTTACTCGTTCTTTCCGAAAGAACTTTTTATCATTATATCCTGCGCCTGCCACATATACCTTTTCATCCGCAACACCGAAAATCTCTCGTATGTCCTTCTTATGTGCATTCTGAAGTGCAATGATCCGATCCAGTTTTGCGATCTGCTTCTTAATATACTCCCGCTCCAATGGATTTTTCTTAATCTGCCGCAGATCCGATCCATGGCTCACTGCAATGATTTTCCGATTCGGATACCACTCTCTTACCATGGCCGTCAAAAGATAGAGATGATGGCAGACGATCAAATCCGGTTCCAGTTCCTGAACCGCCTTTTCAATAACATCATGAAATCGATCCCGGAATTTCCCCACCATGTCCGGTGTAAGGTCGCAATACCGTGTACTTTCATAAGGCATCTCATCTGACATACCTGTAATGGCAAACGGAAGCTTCGTTGTATGGAATTTTACCGGATAAAATTTGACATGTTCCGGAAAATCCGCGTAATCTTCTTCGTAAATTCCAGCTACTACCGCCTGTACACATCCCATATCCTGCCAGTTTCTTATAAGTTCCGTCAGATAAACCCCGCTTCCTGTACTATGTGGTTTCTGTGCGGTAATACTTAATATCCTCATTTGTTCATCCTTTTTCATTGTTCTTATTGTTATTTTCCTTCTCTCATTTTCTGCATAGATTCATGCTCCGCCGCCAGCTCTTTGTATAATTCCGGCACTGTCCATGTTCGGTTCGTCTCTGTCAGAATCGCTTTATAATCCACCCGTATTCCGGATTTTCGCATCCCTCCAAGTAACTGATTCAGCCTGCCTTCCCCAAGTCCTGCAAAAACTATCATTTCCTGCCCCAAAGCTTCTCCATTATATTTTTCCAGACTTTTTTCCATATCTTTCATTCCCGCCAAATAACCGATGGACTGCAGATACACTTCTTCCCTAACCTGCACCATACGCATCTTCATGGAAAACAACAGATATTTCATTTTTGTCAGTCTCTCTTTATCTTGAAAATTAATCAATAAAACTGCTTCCCGCATCCATTTCCTCCTAACCGGGATATAATAATACCCCGCTTTCATGCTGACTTGATTCTATCTTAACATGTTCGGCGGGGTATTACAATGTACGTTTTCTATTCAATTTCTGCTATTCTATCGGTGAAAAATCTGCTACTCCGTGCTTGCAAAGCGGACAGATAAAGTCATCCGGAAGAACGTCTCCTTCATAAATGTATCCGCAAATATCACAGACAAATCCTTTCTTTCCTTCTGTCTGCGGTTTCGGCTTCACATTATTATGATAATATGTGTATGTCATAGTCTCTTTGTTGCTCATAACACGTGCTTCTGTTACTGTACAGATAAACATTCCATGTGTATCCAAATCTACATATTGCTCTACTTTCAGAGACATAAATGCATTGATGTATTTTGGAAGGAAAATAAGTCCATTATCAGAACGGAGTGGTTTTATGCCTTCAAATTTATCTGCTGTACGTCCGCTTTGGAACCCAAATCTTTGGAATATTTCAAACGGAGCCTCAACAGAAAGACAGTTCACATTCATCACACCAGTCTGCTTGATGATATGATGTGAGTAATTTGCCTTATTGATATTGACAGCCACACGATTCGGATTATCTGTAAGCTGTGTTACCGTATTGACAATTAATCCGTTATCTTTTGTTCCATCATTGGAAGTTACAACATATAAACCATAACCAATCTTAAAGAGCGCTGTCATGTCATTTTTGTTTGCTCTTTCTTCAGACTGTGCAATGTATTCCTCACAAAGCTCAGATGCCATGCCTTCCAACTGTTCCATGTTCTCTTCATTTAAAGAAGACATGATCTTCACATTATGCTCAAGCCATGTAATGTTCTTGCTCTTTTCGAACATTCCTTTCATCACTTTTGCTGCAAGTGGCGCCCAACTTCCATTTTCGATCAGACCGATGGTACGGTTCTGATAATTTCTCTCTGTCAGATGATCGATAAATGTTTTCATAAACGGAAAGATCTCTGAATTATAAGTTGTTGTCGCAAGTACGAGTTTTCCGTAACGGAATGCTTCTTCTACCGCCTCTGCCATATCTTCTCTTGCAAGATCGCAGACAACCACTTTCGGGCATCCTTTTTCTTTCAATTTATTTGCTAAAACTTCTACGGCTTTCTTTGTATTTCCATACACAGAAGTATAAGCGATCACAACCCCCTCTGACTCTACACCATAAGAAGACCAGATATTATATTTTTCAATATAATGTCCAAGATTCTCTGTAAGAACCGGTCCGTGAAGCGGACAAATCACCTGAATATCCAGTGTTGCAGCTACCTTTAAAAGATTCTGTACCTGTACACCATATTTCCCAACAATACCAATATAGTAACGACGTGCTTCACAATCCCAGTCTTCTTCCACATCAAGCGCACCGAATTTACCAAATCCGTCTGCTGAGAAGAGAACTTTGTCTGTGCTGTCGTATGTTACCATAACCTCCGGCCAATGTACCATCGGTGCAAATACAAATGTAAGTACATGTTTTCCGAGTGTTAATGTATCTCCATTCTTCACTTCCAGTTTTCTTCCTTCAAAATCCATATCCCGGAAGAAATTCTGCATCATGGTAAATGTCTTTGTATTGGCAACAATTGTAGTCTCCGGATAGATTTTCATAAAGTTGTGAATATTTGCAGAATGATCCGGCTCCATATGCTGAATGATCAGATAATCCGGTTTTCTTCCTTGCAGCGCCTCTTCCAGATTATCAAGCCACTCGTGTGTGAATTTTGCATCCACTGTATCCATAATTGCGATTTTCTCATCTTTAATAACATAAGAGTTGTATGCCATTCCATTTGGCACAATGTACTGGCCTTCAAATAAATCTACCTGATGGTCGTTAACGCCTGCATAAATGATATCGTTTGTGATTCTCATAATGTACTCCTCTTCTTATCTTTTATTTCCTATCGGTTCCACTTCATGGTTCCGCATATCATCTCACAGATAGTATATCCACAAGTAAATGTAAAATCAATTGTTTGTGAAAAATTTGTTGTATAAAATGAAACGCAATACCTCTGCAAAACTTTAACAATTTAAAGAACGAAAGATTTTTTCAAAAAAGTTCTTGTAAATTCTCTTCCAATGTTCTATAATACACTCAATTTAACAATTCCACGAAATTCATTTGATGGGAACAAGTAATCTGCAGCGGATTTTTCAGAGAGGCAGTGGTTGGTGGAAACTGCTAATGAACCTGTACGACAAAATCATCCCTGAGAAGCAAACTGAAACAAAGTAGGAGCGCCGGAGTAAAGCCACGTTATAGGTGACACGCATTAGAGGATGCGGATATGAGCTGAGATTTTCTCAGGAATTAAGGTGGTACCACGGTGAACAATCGTCCTTTTGATAAGGGCGGTTTTTTTATTGCATAGGAAAATTAAATGCTATGTAATAAACCACTCGCGCAAGAATTTCGTTCCACACAATCTTTTTATCTAAGGAGGACTACTATGAAACTTAAAAAGAAACAGATTTTATTGGTAAGCTTTATGCTGTTTTCCCTTTTCTTCGGCGCAGGAAATTTAATTTTCCCTCCGTTTTTGGGACAAAATGCAGGCAGCAAAACGCCTCTTGCGATTGCAACATTCTTAATTACAGCCGTTGCCTTGCCTGTCCTTGGCGTAATTGTTGTTGCTAAATTTGACGGACTGCAAAAACTTGCACAAAAAGTCAACCCTAAATTTGCCATCGCATTTACCATTTTAATTTATCTTTCCATCGGACCGGGACTTGGAATCCCGCGAGCTGCCTCATTACCTTTTGAAATGGCGGTTGCCCCTTATATGCCAAAAGAAGCTAATCTCACTGTATTTATGTTACTGTTTTCTTTGGTATTCTTTATCATCGCCGGCTGGCTTGCTTTGACCCCAAATAAATTAGTAGAACGAATCGGAAAATTTTTAACCCCGACTTTATTATTTCTACTTCTCTTCGTATTCTTCAGCTTTTTAGCCAAGGGTACGGTACATATTTCACCGGCTCAGGAAAGTTACCGCACCAATCCTCTTGTAAAAGGATTTTTAGAAGGATATCTGACGATGGATACCATTGCCGCTTTGAACTTTGGTCTTGTAATCGCCACTACAATCAGTGGTCTTGGTGTCAAAGGAAAAAAAGGCGTTATGAAATATACAATTATGACAGGAATTTTTGCCGGATCAATTTTGGCCTGCATTTATTTGATTCTCGCTTATATGGGAATGGGATCTTCCGGTGTGTTCCCGATCCAGGAAAACGGAGCCTGGACTTTACGCTGCATCGTTCATGAATTATTTGGTGATACCGGAGCTATTCTCCTGGCAACAATCTTTACATTGGCCTGTCTGACCACCTGTGTTGGATTGATCACCTCCATTTCACAGTATTTTTCCACATTGACAAATAAGCTTTCTTATCGTCAATGGGTATTGTTGATTACGGGATTTTCGTTCCTGATCTGCAATCAGGGACTGGATATGATTTTAAGTATTTCCGTTCCGGTGCTGGATGCGATTTATCCGATCTCTATTATGCTGATTGTTCTGGGATTATGCGATAGCGCATTGAAAAATGTCGCGTTCATTTATCCATGTACCATCGGCGCTGTGGGAGTCGTCAGCATCGTTTATGCAGTGGAAAATATCGGGCTGCATCTTGGCATCGTAAGCAGACTTTTCCATACTCTTCCACTCTATTCTCTTGGCCTTGGATGGGTTGTTGTTGCCATAATGGTTATGGGGATTTGCTGCCTCATCCATTTCGTAAGAAATATGAGCCTTGTCAAAAGCTCTGCCTGGAAGGTAGACGAAATCGAATAGTCTGGCTATTTTCTTCCGACTCTGTTACAATGGAAGCACAAAATAAATCATAGAAAAGGAGACGTTATGAAAAAATTTTTTTCTCTCATGTTAGCCTTCCTTTTGACAGTTTCATTGGCAGGCTGTGCAAAAAAACAAACTGAAAACAGTGACACCACATCTGTCAAAGATGCTTCCGAAATTCTGACAACCGTTTGGAATTCCTATGCAGAGGAGAACAAGTTTGCAGCAATGGGCGGAGATCCGAACCATTCGACAGATAATGCACCCGGAACATTTGATGTCAAAGATACGGAAAGCTTACGTTCCCTGCTTATTGTCCCGGAAGATGATGCCGGATTGATTGATGATGCCGCAAGTCTGATTCACGCAATGAACGCAAATACATTTACCGGATCCGCCTTTCATTTGTCTGATCCAGACAATCTGGATACCTTTTCGGATTCTTTAAAAGAATCTGTGCTGAACAATCAGTGGATGTGCGGATTTCCCGAGGTATTTTTCCTCGCTCAGATTAACGACGATTACATTGTCTCTGCATTTGGCAATGCAGACCTTATAAAATACTTCAAAACACAATTGACGAAGCAGTATCCATCTGCGGAAATTTTAGCGGAAGAGAATCTGTAATATGGTATTTTCAAGTATTCCATTTTTATACTATTTTCTGCCCCTCGTGCTGGTTTGTTATTTTTGCGTACCATTCCGGTTCAAAAACCTTATTTTACTTTTATTTAGCCTGGCATTTTATTCCTGGGGAGAGCCGACTTATATTTTTCTGATGGCTCTTTCCATCCTGCTTGGCTACATTGAGGGGCTGCTCATTGAAAAAGGACGTCATTCCCGCTTCATGTTAGCTGCCTCTTGTTGTATCCACCTGGGATTTCTGATCTATTTTAAGTATGCAGATTTTCTGATCGAGAACATCAATGCTTTGGGGCTTTCGCTGCCTCTGCTTCATGTGACACTGCCGATCGGGATTAGTTTTTATACATTTCAGATTATAAGCTATCTGATTGATGTATATCGGAATGATTGCTCTGCACAAAAAAATTTGATTTCATTCGGCGCATATGTATCCATGTTCCCCCAACTGATTGCAGGACCAATCGTGCGGTATAAAGATATTGCATTACAACTTGAAAGCCGGGAACATTCTATAGAGAAAACTGCACTTGGAATTCGGATGTTCATCTTCGGATTATCCAAGAAAGTACTTTTGGCCAACTCCCTCGGAGAACTTTGCAATACCTTTCAAAATTCCACAGACCGTTCTGTTTTGTATTACTGGCTCTATGCATTTGCCTTTGCACTGCAAATCTATTTTGATTTTTCCGGATACAGCGATATGGCGGTCGGCCTTGGAAATATCTTTGGATTCCGGTTCCAAGAAAACTTCCATTACCCATATCTGTCCAAGAGTATTACGGAATTTTGGAGACGTTGGCATATGACACTTGGTTCTTGGTTTCGGGATTATGTCTATATTCCATTGGGAGGAAATCGGGTGAAAAAGCCCCGTTGGTTCCTGAATATTGCAATCGTATGGTTTTTGACCGGATTGTGGCATGGCGCTTCCTGGAATTTTGTCATTTGGGGAATGTTGTTTGCACTTTTGCTTATTGCGGAAAAAGAAAAGTTATCCACATTTTTGCAAAAACATACGATCTTTTCCCACATTTATGTAATACTTGCGGTAACTGTAAGCTTTGTAATCTTCAATGCTTCTTCCATAAACGAAGCTTTTGAATCCTTAAAAATCATGTTTACCGGTGGAACTATGCCTCTTGTGTCAAATGAGTTTCTCTATTATTTAAGAAGTTACAGCCTTACACTGATGATTTCCGCCATTGGTACAACTTCGCTTCCGAAACAACTAATAGAAAATTTTCGAGAAAAACCTCGGGCAAACCGCCTTCTCAACATATTGGAACCTGCTATCCTTGTTCTTCTCATGTTGATGGTAAACGCATATCTCATTCAGGATTCTTACAATCCGTTTTTATATTTTCGATTTTAGAAGGAGGAACTCTGCATGTCAAATCAATGGAAAAACAGATTTGTAATTCTTGCCGTATCTATTCTGATATTTTCTTTTTCTATCAGATGTTTCATAAAACCGGCAGACAAAATTTCTCTAAGTGAAAGACGTCCTCTCCAGCAGTTTCCAAAGTTTACTGCAGACACCTTGCTCTCCGGAAAATTTATGAAAGAGTTTGATGATTATGCGGTAGACCAGTTTCCTCTTCGGGAATCGTTCCGCCGACTATATTCTGGTATTTCTCTCGATTTACTTCGTAAATCTGATCTGGAAGGCTTGTATTTTAAAAATGACTCGGTAATTGCCATGGAATACCCAATGAATGAAGCGTCTTTGGAACATGCTTCCAAAGTGTTTCAACGCATTTATGAAACTTGTTTGAAGGGAAATACGGAAAATATTTACCTTTCAATCATTCCGGATAAAAACTACTTTCTCCAAAAAGATCCTTCTGTACTGGCAATGGACTATCCTCAATTTTTCCAGACAATGCAGAATGAAAATCCACAGATGCACTATATCGATATTACATCTCTTTTGGATTTCAAAGATTATTACCAGACGGATCCACATTGGCGCCAGGAGCATCTCACGGATGTTGCAAATCATCTTGCCGATTCCATGGGTGTTACTATCACAGAAGATTTTGACAAACATCAATTTACGAAAACATTTCGCGGTGCTTATGCAGAACAGTCAGCTCGTTCTCTTTCCGGTGAACCACTCTATTACCTGACAAATCCTGCGTTTGAAAAATGCCATGTGTTTGACCATCAAAATAACCGCGAGATTTCCATGTATGATTTTGAAAAAGGGGAAGGCCGTGATCCGTATGAACTTTTCTTATCGGGATCTCTGTCTTATATTACAATTGAAAATCCGTCTGCACAGACCAATCGGGAATTGATTATTTTCCGGGATTCTTTCGGAAGTTCCATTGCACCGTTTTTGGCTACGGGATACAAAAAAATCACTTTATTGGATATCCGCTACCTTCCAAGCTATTCTCTTCCATCACTGATCGACTTTAAAAGTCAGGATGTTTTGTTCCTTTACAGCACATCCGTCTTAAACCACAGCGAGACACTGAAATGACAAAACGTCATTCGTGTCTCGTTGGATTTCTTTATTCAACCGATTTTAATGCACTGAGCATATCCAGATACTTCAATTTTTGATTCCATAATGTACCATAGAAATGTTCCTCTACATGAGTATCCACTACATAAGAGTTTTTCATAGCTTTAATCAGCTCCATATGAGGCTGATTCAAATGAACTTTCTGCATGAACTCCTCCCTCAATCCCGGTTTTACCGTATAAGTAACGCCAATCACAAACTTTCCCATCCTGCACACCTCACTTCTAATTTTTCTCCGCAATAAAGGAAACAAACTCCATCCGTTTGTCCAACCAGTCGCCGATTCCTCCGATCACTTTTCCCATTGTAAATGCCGCCAGAATGGTGCCGATTCCAAGCCCTTTCAAATCTCCCAGAAACAGCCCGGTCATTCCTGCAGTTACAGCCAGACACAGGATATCAAATGATATTTTGATTGTCGAATATCCAATGCCTGTAATCTTTGCCAGTTCCCGTGGGAAAAGATCTATATAGCCCGTTTTGAGTTTGCGAAGTGATTCCAGCACAGATGCCTTTGCCTGCTCATATCCATAATGCTCCAGCCATACTTTTGTCGTGAGAAAAACCTCTTCTCTTGGCACACCGGATTTTTCTATCGCAGCCCCGACTTCTTCCTCATTAAAGTATGCCTGCGCCGTGTCGATATGTCTATATCCTGCCTCCAGCGCATCAAGCACACAGCGCTCGCATTCTTCTTTTGTCACCTGATAAACGCCGTATCCTAAAATCGGCATTTTCACACCATTTGCCAATGTTACATATTCCATCGTAATTCCTCCTGTCTGTGTTCTGTCTATATATTTTTCCCCATCTCATAAGCTTCTTCATATGCCGGCGTCCTTTTGATCTCGCCCTTTTCCCAGGCTCCGACACCGTAAATAATACCTGCTTCTCTTGCTCCACTGAGACAATCTTCCGTAAATCCTCTGAATTCCTCCATGATACGTGCAAGGTTTTCTTTTTCTGTATCTGCCGCTGTGAGTATAAAGTAAAAATCTTTGTTCGTAATTTCAGTATATCTCGGAACGGTACGGTCTATAAATGTTTTCAACTGTCCATCCATTGTGTAAAAATATACCGGTGTTGCTAAAACGATCACATCAGCCTTTACCATTTTATCAAGGATTTCTGCCATATCATCTTTTTGGACACACGTGTGGGTCGTATTGCAGACTCCGCATCCACGACAATACCCTATCTGCTTTTCTGCAAGAAATACCTTTTCCACATGATGTCCACATTCTTTCGCCCCTTGTGCAAATTGATCGCACAAAATATCTGAGTTTCCGTTTCTTCTCGGACTTGCCGAAATGATCAATACCTGTTTCATGCTCCTGCCTCCTCCTGTTAAATCCAATTCTCTATTTCCTCTTTTGCCTGTCTTACATTCCCTCCGCGTATTGCAAGTCCTTTCTCAACTTTTGCATCGGGACATAAACTTTTTATATCACGCACACTGCTGCCCATTCCGCTTCCTTCATGTGTACAAAATGGTTTGATCGTCTTGCCTTCCCACTGAAAATGCTCCAAAAATGTAAAGACAGCCATAGGCATTGTGCTCCAATAATTTGGATATCCGAGATAGATTACATCGTATCCATCCAGTGTTTCCGGATATCCTTTCAATGCCGGCCTGGCATCCCTTTGCTGATCCGCCTGTGCCTGTGCGATGCATTCGTTATAATCTTTCGCATAGGACTTTACCTGCTCAATCTTGAAAAGATCTGCTCCCGTCAACTCTTGGATCATGCCTGCCACTATTTCTGTATTTCCGATCTCCAATGTCTTTATCATACCATTTACATAGTTCTCATCTGCCCTTGAGTAAAAGACCACCAATTTATTGGCCATTTCAGTACCGCCTCCTTTCATCTGCCTAAAGTATAGCACTCTGTTTCTTGACCCGGAATCTCCGATATGTTATTATTGTATAAACCAAAAGTTTATACAATCACAAAGGAGGAAGACGATGTATCACCCACTACTTGACACATTTACTGCAGTTGCCGACTGTGGAAGTTTTACAAAGGCTGCAGAGATCTTACATCTATCACCAACCGCTATCATGAAACAAATGAATAATTTAGAAGATCACTTAAATGTGACACTCATTGAACGCACAACATCCGGTGTGCATCTGACTCCCGCCGGCGAAGTCATTTACCGCGATGCCAGATTTATCATGGATTATTCCAAGAAATCCATTGCCAGCGCCATCGCTGCCACACATACTTATGACACAACCTTCTGCGTAGGTACCTCTTTGCTAAACCCGGCAAAGCCCTTTATGGATCTGTGGTATACATTCAATCAAAGTTTCCCCGACTATAAACTCCACCTTGTTCCTTTTGAAGATGACCATGAAGGAATTCTATGTGAGATCAAAGAACTTGGTGAAAAGTTTGATTTTCTGATCGGGGTCTGTGATTCCAAAGCATGGCTGTCACTCTGCCATTTTCTGCCTCTTGGCAGATATCGGAAAATGATTGCAGTGTCAAGAGAACATCGTCTTTCATCCAAAAGCTGCATCGATATCGAAGATTTGTATGGAGAAACATTGATGATGGTCCGCAGAGGTGACTCCGGAGTGAATGACTTTATGCGAAATGATCTAGAAAAGAATCATCCTCAAATCCATATTGAGGATACTCCTCAATTTTATGATTTATCTGTATTTAATCGTTGTGCTGAAACCGGCAATGTATTACTGACAATTGAATGTTGGAAGGAAGTACATCCTGGACTGATTACAATTCCTGTGAACTGGGAATACAGCATTCCTTATGGCATTCTTTATAGTCTGAATGCACCGGAAGACGTCCTTCGTTTTATTGAAACCGTTAAAAATGGCAAAAACAGCTAATGGCCGGAAGCACCCTATCTGCCTCCGGCCATTAACATATACTCTATTCCATTTCTATCTGTTGAAAAAACGTCTTTCTTTTATCTCTTCATTTCTCTGCTCTATCGTTGTTCTCTCAGGCATATCCTCAGAACAATCACATTCTGTCTCGGAAACATCTCCGCACCGGACAACCGCCTTTCCTGTCTCGATTACTGCACCAAACGAAATTGGAATTTCCACGCAGAGGTTCTGCGTAATCGTAAACGAACACGATTCTTGATTTCCGGTACACTGTGCTCCCGGCCTTACAACCGGCTCACCACAACAAGTTGCCTTCGCCGTTCCGGGCTTCGCAAACGGAGTCACTTTCACAGGCACACAAACGGTCTCTTTCTGATAGAAGGTAGACTCACAAGGCTCATTACCTCCGCACACCGGACCACAGATTGCCAATCCTGTCGCTGTTGTTCCACCGCCATACAGACACACATTTACAGGCCCGATATTATAAGGATTTCTCAGAGAAATGCATACCCGCATAATTCCCAGAACCTTATTCAACGGAAAATCAAACTTTAGACCGATACAACCCGTAGGATTGTCTGTCTTATCCTGTGTTTTTATTTCCACATTCTCTCCCCATACCACAGTCTGAGGATCTCCGTTAATGGAAACCGTAATTTCCGCAATATCCTTTTCTTTAATGTTCTCGCAGATACCAAAGAGAAAATGACTCAGATCTGCATACTGGGATGTGTCCTGTCCAACCCCCATGATATCGTAACAGAATTTCTGGTATTCTCCCTGAGAAGGATAGAAAACGGAATCATCCATATTTAAGGAAAATACAAATGGTAAAATCCTATCACCGGGAATTGTGGAATAATCCACCTGATGATCGCATGTTGAATTCTTTGTCATATCAACACCCTCTTCTTTTATTCATTTCCCTACATAATATGTCAAAATCCCTATTCTGTGAAACCGTCCGGATTAATTTGCTTCTTCACTTTCTCCCTGCTCAAACTCATTCGCCCACTCGAAACCTTTTTTCGCCATAACGACAGCGATGATCTCATTAATTACTGCTGCTGCAGCAATCGTTCCCTGTATAATCTTAGCAGAGTCCGGATCCGGACCACTTAACACAGATACAGCAATTCCCGTAAACACCAGAGATACTCCTGAATGCGGAAGTAAAGTAAATCCCAAATATTTTTTCACCGTATCCGGTGATTTCGTAATCGCAGCTCCGAAATAGGCACCGAAATATTTCCCGCAAGCACGTGCTACAATATAAACGGCAGTAAATAAACCAGCTCCCAGAATCAGATGATAATCCAAAGGTGCTCCTAAATTCAGAATTACAATGATCATTGCAATTCCCAAAACCGGGTTAAATACCCGCATGATATTTTCCAATCTTTCTTCACTCATCATATTCGAAAATGTGGCTGAAAACGCCATACCGATCAGCATAAAATTCAAAACTGGTTTCGGCATGATATAATCGTTGAAAATGAACCCTACGATAGAAGTCAATATGATTGTAATGATCAAAGAACAGATTGTAATTCTGTCATTCCTATCTTTTCTCAAGAAAAGTCCTGCAATCCATCCGCAAACAATACCGATGACTAACGGCAGCACCACAATCAATACGATCATGTAGGCTGGCAATGCGCCAGCCGAAAGTTTTCCGGCAACAATTGCAATTGTCGTAAAAAACACAATGCATCCTACTATATCATCCAGAGCTGCCATAGGGATTAAAGTCCTTGTCACCGGCCCATCGGTTTTAAATTCACGCACGATCGATAAGGCTGGTGCAGGTGCAGTCGCAAGTGCAATTCCTCCAAAAATAAAGCATAAATACACCGGAATATCTGAAAGATAAAATACAATTCCAAATACCAAAGAAACTACGAAAAAAGTTCCCAGAGATTGGGTTAACGTCGTAATTATAATGGATTTCCCTGATTTTTTTATTTTATTCCAAACCAGTTCCGTACCGATCATCAATCCTACTGCACACTCTAAAATATGAACAAGCACCTGATACCAACCGGCATCCAAAATGTTCTGACTCATAATAGATATTGCATGAAGTCCCAAAATCATTCCCGCCAAAAGCCATCCCAAAATAGCCGGCAATTTTATTTTAGAGACTAATTTCCCCATAAAATAAGCCAGTATGATGGATAAAATCAATTTGATCAACATTACTATCATCTCAAAATCTCCTCTGTCCTTTTACTTTTTATAAACTTTCTCTTTTTCAGCGATTCCATACAATGCCAGGTTCAAAAGACCGGTTATACTTTCTTCATGTATATCAATTAGCTTGGATATATCCTGACTTTTCGAATAAACTGTCCGGAAATAGCTGTTATACATTTCCTGAAACATAATCATATAGTCTATAGCCTGTTCAATAGAAATCCCAGATCTTAACTCCAAGTTTGACAAAAGCTCACGATATTTTTTCTTAATTGCTTCGTTATAATCACTGCACAGTTCACTGATCTCTTTTTGTAAATGTTCCGGTGGCGTAAGCAGATTACAAAAAAATATGTTTGCCAAATATGGATTTTCTGCAAAAAATTCCTGTCTGGATTTTAAAAACTGTTCTAATTGTGCTTCCACAGTAATCGATGCTATTTGTATTTTATTTATACTCTCTATCATTTGGGTATAACAGATTTTGATACATTCTAAATAAAGCTCGTCTTTATTTCTAAAATTATGATAAATCAGCCCTTTTGATATATTATGTTCACTGCACACTGTATTTAAAGATGCCATCTCATAACTTTTCGTTCCAAACTCTTTCAACGCTGCATGGATAATCTTTTCCTTTGTTAACTTTGTTTTCTCTTGTTGTTTCATATTAGCCCTCCAATAAATTGACCACACGGTCTATAATGCACAATATCAAGCCGTTGGTCAATATTTTCTTACAAAAAACGTGCGCTGATGCGCAAAGACCGAAGCGGATCGTAGAAGTCTGATAAGACGAAGTTCCGCTTCGCAAGCTGCGCATTCTTACACAAAGTGTTTTTTCTAATGTTCTTACTTCATACAACCAAAAATCTTTCCACACATTTCTTTACATTTGCACCGGATCGAATGTTTCATTACGCGGAAAATCCCCCACATTCCCGATTCCACATCCCATCCAAAACTTCCTGAACGATATAGATAATCCCCCGGACATGATGCTCCGTCTTTCAATTCCATATCAAACCGATTCCCGATACTGATTCCCCCTTGCAGCGGAATTTCTCTGGAGAAGGCATCCTTTGGCTGTTCCCTCCACAAATGTCCATGAATTGTCAGCGATACATTTCTCGGTTTATCCGCCGGCATCATCGTTCGGAAAATCACACGATCTCCGGAATAAGCTTTCCATACAGGTGTTGCCGGATCTCCATGCACCTTGCTGCTGAATATTTTCCACACACGTTTATCCCTGGACAATCGGTTGGCAAACCGTTCCGACCGATAATTGTAACCTTTTTCTCCTGTGTCTTCTGCATCAACCGGCTCCTCGCTATCTGCCGCCGCAGTTTGAATCAGATTCCCTTTTTCATCCAGAAGCCTGATTCCATTCTGAATAAACAATACAAATTCCCGAAAACTTTCCATTCCCGGTGCTGTTATTACCGCCTGCTCTGCAAATGGATTCTTTCTTTTTGTGAAATTTTCATACCACTGCGCACCTGCCGGTTCTACAATGACTGCCCCGAATAATCCATGATATCTATGATTCCGCATATCCCCGAATGATTGCAATATACAGGAACCGTACTCACGGTCCGCTTTCCACAAGTACCGCTTGCTCTCACCAATGCCAACCGTCTGTTCCTTATGATTATACCCCACATTGATTCCCGAGTCACAGATGGGATCATATTGCAGAAACTGCGGATTTAATGAAACCCTGCTTGATGGTTTATGCCGCAAATCAAGCGGTACTTTCGGATAATCAAAATAAGGCACCGGACATTTCCACATATTATGCAAAGTAACTTCCAGCCAGTCTCCCACATTTGCACGCAATATCAAAGGTTTCGGAGTATACTTGCCCGAAAGTACACGTTCCGCATCTTCCAAAGGAACAAAAATCAATCCGTCGGGATCATGATCTCCATACCGGTTATACACCAATTCCGTCTGAATTGCCGCTACTTCATACCGTCTTATCACATCATCCTTCCCAGGACACAACGGAAGCGGCTGAATCATATCTTTTCCTTTGCAGAGTGGTTTCAAACATTTCTGATATTTATCATAAGCCCGAATAATTCCCCATAGTCCAAGCCATATATCATCCGTTCCACCGAAGTAATATAGATAATCTCCGGATTGATATGATTCTTTGATATTTAAATTAAATGCCTCTGAAACTCCAATGGTCTGAGAAGCTGCCAACGGAGATTTCTGATCTGCTACTTCTTTATTCCATGACATTCCTGTGATATTCAATACGTGTTGTTCTTCATGCGCCCCATTTATCAACCGGATCATCAGTTCATCTCCCGGATAGGTTTCCAGAACAGGGGTTGCCGGATCTCCATGCACAAAGGAACTGAAAATATATGCCGGATCACCATCTCTTTTTAATCTCTCCCGCATTGGTTCTGCACGATAATTAATCCCCATTACTCCCGGATCATCATGGGATCCCGGAACTTCCGGTGGATTCAGTGGATCTCCATTCTTATCAAACAAAAATGTAAAATCATGCACAAAAAGCGCAAATTCTCGAAATGATGAACCATCTCTCCTACGAATCACTGCTCGTGTCCCGAAACGCAGTTCTTCTCCACTGCATATATCGTGAAATGTAGCTCCCGCTTCCTCAATGATCAACGCACCAAACATGCCATGCAATTGATGTGCATTCGCAAACAAATGATCATGGAAAAACACGGTTCGTAGTTCTTCGTCTGCAAAGAATCGTTCTACCAATGTTTCATATTTTCTTGCACCCGCAATGTTATTCCATCCATTTGCCGCACCGTCAGAAGTAATCGTATCGAATTTTACCAAATGCACATGATGCCCTACAATATCCGTTCTTGTCTTCAGCTGAAATGCATTTTCCTCCAGAAATTCCGGCAGCAGATTTGTCGTACGCAGCTCAATACAGTCTCCTGCGTTCGCACGTATTACTAGTGGTTCGACTTGTATTTTCTGCTCCTCCACCATTTGAATATAGGATTTCAAACCTCCATAACGCTCCAGTTCTTCTTTTAAAACAAAAAAACGGCCTTCCGGATCATGCCAACCATATTGGTTATACGTAAGTTTCGCTTGTACAAGTGCAATTTCAAATACTTTTATCTTCTCACACTCTTCCGCCGTATGACAAGGACAAGTATCCGTATATAGCGCTCCCGGAACTGCATTTTCCACAAAATTCGCCGCCTCTAAAGGTGTAGGGTATACTATAACATTTCCTTCTGCATCCAATACTCCGCAAGGCGGCTGCCTTGGCGGCATACCTGCCTCTCCGCAAATAAAATTCGGATACCCCGGATGCAGCGCATCTTTCTTTGGCGGCCGTTCCCTATCCTTTAACGGCAAAAGTGTCGGTATCAAAGTTCCGTCCGGAAGTTTTCCACTTCCATCCTCCAACCGATCATGAATTCTCCACAAAGTCCACATTCCTTCGTGGAAATGCGGATACAGATGGCAGTGAAAAATCACATCACCAATGACCCGGTTTCTGCTTCCTGCCCCATACAAAATATCCAGTGTATAGCATTCCTGCGGACTTATCGTAATCGAATCAATAATTGTGGAAACCGGATTGTCTGATTCCAATCTCCATTGGTGATTGTGCAGATGAAACACATGTGTTTCCTTAATTCCTCCATGAATCAAACGAATTTTCGCCGGATCTCCTACATATGCCCGAAGAATCGGCGGCGCCGGGTCCCCATATACCCAGGAACTCATGGAAATCTCTTCACCGGAATCAGTCGGATCATGAGTCAGTGGCATTCGATTTCTCATAGGTTCGGAACGATAACTGATCGCCGTCGTAGAAGATGGCAATCCCGTCCGATGATCTATCGGCGTGTTCCCGTTCTTATCCAAAATCTCCAGTTCATCATGAAAGAATACCGAATATTCGCGAAACGCCGGCCCTCCAGGCGGATAAATATCTGCCATCAACCCGCTTTTAATTTCTTCCCCTGTTTGTGGATGAAACCATTTTGCTTCCGGCGGCTCTACAATCACCGCACCAAAAAGTCCGTGGATATTCGTAGCTTCCTCACTGCTTCTGGAATCCGCCATATCATGAAACAAAAAAACGCCTTCTGTATCGGCATACCAGGTATATACAATCTCCTGATTTGTTGTACTGTCCGGATTAAATCCCGTACTGGTACCATCCGAATCCATTACATCATAGGATAACCCTTGCACATGAATGGACAATCTGCGATCCAATCGGTTTCGAAACCGTACCTTTACAGTATCACCGAGATTCACGCGAAGCACCAGCGGCTGCACTTCCTCGTAAGGCTGTGGTGGCATCTGTTGAAATCTACGAACCGCCTCCTCCTGTATTCTCTGTGAATCTTCTTCCAACACGTACAAAAGTCCATCCGGGTCATAATCTCCATATTTGTTATACACGATTGGAATTTGTATCGCTTCAATTGTAAAATAGCGTGTTTTACATCGGCAAGAATATTGACATAACTCCATTGCTTATTTCCCCTCTTATTTTTTTGTATGATGCCAGGGTCAGAAGGTTATAAACCACGTTGTGCTTGCACATCAGTGGTTTTTGCCTTTATGATCCGACCCGATATGTGGATAAAATTGGGGCATGCGCCACACGATATCCAAATATGGGCAAAATTTTGGGCGTGCGCAGCACGAAACAATTCATTTGGCATCTTTTGTATCAGTATATGCGAAAGTTGACGTTTGGGATTAAATTGAAAAACAATTAAGAAAATTGATGCATTTTTCACAAAGATGTATTATAATGATAGTTAGTGAAAAACTTGTCAGAAAGGGGAAAATCATGGCAAAAATTACAGAAGGCTATATGCCATATCTTGGCTATCAGACATACTATAGAATAGTCGGTGAAAGAAAAAACAATGGAAAGGTACCTTTAATCTGTCTTCACGGCGGACCAGGTTCTACTCACAATTATTATGAGGTATTAGATAACGTTGCAGATGAGGACGATCGTATGATCGTTATGTACGACCAGATCGGTTGTGGTAACTCTTATCTTGACGGGCATCCGGAACTCTGGAACCAGAAAGTCTGGTTAGATGAGCTTGAAGCTTTAAGAAAACATCTTGGATTGGATGAATGTCATATCATCGGACAGTCCTGGGGTGGTATGATGCAGATTGCTTACGCAATCGATTACAAACCACAGGGTGTTAAGAGTTTCATCATTTCAAGCGGTCACCCAAGCAGCTCTCTTTGGGAACGCGAAGGTCTTCGTCGTATTAAGATGATGCCACAGGATATGCAGGATGCAATCAACCATGCGCTCGAAACCGGTGATTTCACAGGTGAAGCTTACGATGCGGCTGTAGCTGAATATATGGACAGATATTGTAACTACTGGCTCGGCGAAGATGCTCCGGAATGTTGCAAGAGACCGAAAAAATCCGGTTCTGAATCTTATGTTGAAGGATGGGGACCAAATGAATTCGCACCTACAGGAACTCTTAGAGACTTCGAGTACATCGACAGACTTGGTGAAATCGAAATTCCTTCACTGATCTGCAGCGGTATTTCAGATCTTTGCTCTCCACTTGTTGCTAAAACAATGGCTGACGGAATTCCAAACTCTAAATGGATCCTTTGGGAGCGTGCAAGACATACTTGCTTCGTAGACAGACACGATGACTACTGCGTAGAACTTATCAAATGGATGAACCAGTATGACTAAATAGAATACTATATAGAGAAATCAGGCGATCGCTTTGCGACCGCCTGATCTGCTGTTATAAAAATTTGCAACCTAAACAGTAATCCAATACCTTTTCATTTGGCATCCATCTACATCTATTATTTTCTCAAAGCTTCCACCATTTGCAAGTATTGTTTTTTCGCTGGCTGCATTTTTAACATCACATGTTACTAATAATTTTTCAATTCCTATTTTCCTTGCATTTTCTATGTTTAAGCGTAACATTTCTTTGGCATATCACTTATATCCCTATCAAGCGTGGATTCCTGTATCTAACAACTGTAATCGACTGGTATAGCCGCTGCATTGTAGGTTGGGAAGTTGATGATACCCTGGATACCAGAATGGTTATCAATGCATTGAAAAAAG
>OFMJ01000761.1_pt1 | contig 29896 bp, 22 predicted proteins | sample 1541801 | NCBI WGS metagenome assembly OFMJ01 (sample SAMN04209234, study PRJEB22552) | human gut metagenome | biome: gut; material: feces | host: Homo sapiens | place: USA: Oklahoma
AAACGATTCTCTGTAAATAGGACATTTCCTTTTCGCTCAGATAATTCTTAGCAACGGTAACATCTGCTTTGACAATTTCCCCATGGAATAAGTTCTCCTTCGTTGTCTTTTCTATAGCCATATGCCGCTGCGCCGATAAGCCATGTTCCATTCAGCATCCGTTTTTGGTTTCCCCACCTGATATTTTTTGAAATGGAAGCTGATTCTTCCTCTGCGACAGAACAATAGATTGTCAGGGCCAATTGTACTTTAGCTAAAACATCACCGGCATAAAGAACATATACGGGGCTGTGCAAAGAGCTATAAGTAAAGCAGTTTTCTTTTTATTTTTCTCTTCTAACAATGATGTATTCAAACAAATTTTCAGATTAAATACATATATTAAGATTCCCGAGACAGCCACCGAAACGAGTGTTGCGAAAAACGGAAATATTCCGCCTAATGGATTTGTCATTACAGAACCTCTGTAAAAATCCATATCTGCAATCATTTCAAATTCAAACTGTACTACCGCACCTATAAGATCCGCCAAATATCCAAACAACCAAGTTTTCCAAATGGACTTTCTGTAATTAAATAAAACCTTTTCTTTTCCAAACAGTTTAAATCCTACCAAAAGCACCAGACTGTCAATAATGAAATTAACAGGAAGAGATATAAACCATAGCTGCGGGAAAATATACAAAAATAATGGTGAAAACCCAATATTATAAAGCTTAGTTCCTTTTGATTTCATAAATATTATCCTCTCGTCTTTATTTATCACATCTATCTTTGCAAAATGTTTCGTAATACTCATTTTTTATGAAATACTCTGCATCAGCCAAATAGTGATTTAGTGAACAGACTTAAACTAGGATTTGTCATTCAAAATTATTGTATATTGGAATCCCAATGACCTTAATATCCCACCCATCATTGTATCCTGTTTCAGAATCTAAATCTAATTGATGATAATTCGTAACATTGTACAAGATAGCACTATAACGAACACTCCCACCGTCTTTGTACATAGTTCGAATAGGCATCAGCAGCACAATCAAAACAACAATAATGATGATAATAACTTTTGTTTTTCTTTTCACGCGCTCATCTCCATTAATTCCAGTTTTCCTCTCCCCACACTGTTTTATATCAATTTAAACCAGAGCTAATTCTTCCAAATCTTCTATTGTAAAATGAAACTGTTACAAATGAAACAAAAACAATCACAACATCAGCTGCTATGGCTCCTTTCCAAGTCATCGTCATGGCCGCAAAGGTATAGGAAACGGCATTGAAAACGGTATGAAACAGCACACACATAAAGATACTGCTTTTTCCAGATATTTTACAGATTGCTCCTAAGAAAAACCTGAGCGCCACACATTGAACGGCAAACATTCGAAAGTCAATCAGCCCCTCTCCGTGATTCGTCCCCGGTATGAAAAAAAGCGGGATATGCCATAGACTCCAAATAACCCCTGTAATAACACATGAGAATACATAACCAAACTTTTGATCAAGCGAAAGAATTCCACCTGATCTTTTTCAAAAACATTCACGTTTCTAAATGTCAAACAATTAACCAATTACCCAAAAGCAGGCAACCATGCTCCTCTGTCAAGGTATAACCCGCCCTCCAGCGTACTGCACCTTTCACTTTAAGCCGACTCGTCAATCCCCCAGCAAAAACCGCTTCTCCTCATCCTGTACAATCTCCCCTGTTTTTCTCCCATATTTCAGCCCCTTTTCAGCAGCCGCTGCTAACGCCGTACTGCTTCGGGCGTATCCCATGGTCCGGATCGTGCTCTTCATAAGGCTCTCCTTATCCTGAGCCCCCTTTTCCTTCAGTGCGATGCAGACAGCATTCTTCAGTTCCTGCTGGCAGATCTCGTCCGCCGATCTCTTATCGCCGGAATTCATATCCCTTCTGTAAACTCTGTATTGATCCGGATCCTGATCTTTGCGCCAGTAGAACTTCACTCTGGCCTGCTTGTTCATTCGTGCTGAAACCTTCTTAAGCGCTTTATCTGTTGCTTCCAATGTCTGTGGGCTGGACCTTGCTATATTGAATGCACGCAGTGTTTTTTTCACCAGTCGGTCATACATAATCGGAGCTTCTGCATCAATAATCTGCTGCATTTTATCGGCGATCAGCGCCAGACTCTCCTTCTTTATATAATCCGCGGTAGACAGATCCATCACTTCAACATCTGCAAAAGTGTACTCCTCTGCGCGGTATTCCATCTCTGCCGGATCCATTTGTGTAATTGATTCCACAGCTTCATTTTTACAAGAAGCTACCTTACCAGCCGCTGCGGCAGGAAACGGATTCTGAGCCGCATAATACCCCATGGCTGCATGGTCTGTATTCTGCACCGGAGCCACCTCATCTACAGGTTTCTCCTCGACCATTTCCTCCATTTCGGTATTTCCCTCTGCTGTCGCTTTCTCCGTCTCAGCCTCACAGACTGTTTCCGTCGGCTCCTTCACCATTTCCGCAGGTTCTTTGTTCTCCTTCATGGAATCATTTGCGTGCTGCTGATTCATCAGGCGCGCCTCTTCCTTCTTTTCGCCGAGGCTCTGCATCAGCTTGGCAAGCTCTTTCTCCCGATTATCCCACCAATCCATCGTCCAAATACGGTGCAGCTCCCAGCCCAGGCCGCTTAAAACACTGACCTGAGCCACCTCACGATCCTTGGTATTTTGTGATTGGCGATAGGATTCTCCATCCAGGATGATTCCCATCAGATACTCTTCCGGATTATAGGGATTAATCACAGCGATATCCACCTTAAATTTTGAATGGCCTACCGCCTTCTGGTACTGATATCCACCAGCCGTAACTGCCTGGCAGATATGCTCCATAATTCCCTGTGCCTTCTCCATTCTGTTTTCCATATAATCCCCCTGCAGTCTGCCCTTTTGTGCAAACTCCAGAAAGTCCTTAAGCGCTTCTACCCCTTTCGACTTCGTTCTCTTAAGATCGATCATATCTGCAGTCATAGCAGTAAATACCACCATCTCGGTTCTCGCACGGGATACCGCTACATTCAGCCTCTTCCAGCCGCCCTCTTTATTCAACGGTCCAAAATTCAGCGACAGCCTGCCTTCTGCATCCGGTCCAAATGCGATGGAAAACAGAATGACATCGCGCTCATCTCCCTGAACATTCTCCAGATTCTTGACAAATAATGGTTCTTCCCCAACATTTGCCCACTTATCAAAAGCGGCATCCTTCTGATACTCCTCCTGCAGCAGATCCTCAATCAATGTTTGCTGACTGATATTAAACGTGACCACACCAACTGTCTGATCTTTCAGTTCCGGATCTTCATATCTTCTGCGTATCTCCGCAACAATCGTCTTGGCTTCCGTCTCATTGACACGCCCTTTTCCGCGATCGAAGAATCCGTCTGTCTTAACGAGGCTCACGCGCCTCTCCCTGTCATTCACGGACGGGAACGTAAACATCGAATTCTCATAGAACTCCTGATTGCTGAAAGCGATCAGGCTCTCATGGCGGCTGCGGTAGTGCCAGTGCAAATATGCAGACGGCATCCCAAGGGCCAGGCAGTCGTCCAGAATACTGTCCAAATCTTCAATATCCAGGTTATCTTCATCCACCGTATTGCCTGCAAAGAAGCTGGTAGGCGGCATCTGGTTCGGATCACCGACGATCACCGCATTTTTTCCTCTGGCCAGCACACCCACCGCTTTACAGGTGGGCAGCTGTGAAGCCTCATCAAAAATCACAATATCGAACAGATCATTCTCTGCCTTCAAATACTGAGCCGCAGAAATCGGACTCATGAGCATACAAGGGCACAGCCTTGTCAACACATTGGGTATCTGCTCAAACAGCGTCCTGATGGACAATCCTCTGCCGTTGCTGCTGATTGCTCTTCTCAACAGATTCAGTTCTCTGCTGACTTCCACGCTGTCGTTAGATGTGGGCAGCTGATGTGTCAGCTTATAGAACATCTCATCTTTCGTCAGATTCATGAATTCCTGATCCATTTTCTTAAACTGCGCAATCTTTTCATTAAAGCCAATTCCCGTAAATCCATTTAGTACCGGTTCCTTTTCAATCACGGACAGAATAATGGCCCTGTAGATCGAGCGCAGATAAACGGTCATGACTTCGTCATGCGGCAGGCCGGCTTCATACGCATCGCAGATCGGTCCCAGACCTCTCTGCCTGCACTCCGCGGCATACTGATGATATACGATCCAATCCTTGATGGAGGCGGCATTTTCGAGTATGCAGACGCACAGCCTCAGCCTGCTTTCCAGATAGTTTCCCTCAAAATGGTCAAATGACAGATCCAGAAGTTCCGTCGTCTCATTCTCCGTTTTCTTTACGGCATCCTGCTGCGCAGCCAAGGCCTTTGCCTTTTGAATACAGGACTCCAAGGTTCCTGCAGATTCAAACTTTCGGATCTGTTCCGAAAACTGTGACATAATCTGCAGCTGACTTTTTATTCGGTCTTTGTAAGATTGTAAAGCGTCCGCTGTATCATAGACTTTTAAAATCTGCTTCCATTCATATGACAGTTCTGCCTCAGCAGCCGACATTTCCTGCACTTCCTGCTGATAGATGGTAATGTCTGTCAAATAAACCGGGATACGATCCGTCTCTACCGCAAATGCAGCAAATGCCTGCAGCTCCGCCGTCAGCGAAGCCAGTGTCTTCCCCTTGCCGAAAAATTTCTTATTCGCCTGATCATACTTTTCCCGATACGGCTTCATATCCATACGAAGGAAATTTTCATTCCACTTTGAAGGAAAATCCGCCTGCCTGACAGAAAATGCCTGCCGTTTTGTCAAATAAGTTTCAGGCATCACAAATTCTCGATCCACATTACTTGACTGACGTAAGAACGCAGGTATCTCTTCCGCCGCAATGACACTCTGTGCATAATTACAGATGTCTCTATATTCATCCTCCGTAACAGGAGCCTTAATCTCCATGAGCGCCGCAAAACCGTTCACATCTGCCTGAAATTTTTTAAGCGCCTCTGCGTATGCGCGAATAACCGATTCCAAATCAAACTTCAATCGCTGACTATACTCCGTGTTATGAATAGCCATGAGCGGATGATGATGCGGATGTCCCACTCCTTTTCCGGCCGCGATTAAGCGTTCCAGACTATAAGCCTGGTGATCCAGATCACTTTCGGTAAGCGTCCCCACATAGGCATGATCAAAACGGACGCTCTTATTCAGTTCAGGGATCATTTCATAAATATCCATCAGCTGACGAAGGCTCTTTCCAAATGGCCTCTCCATGTGCAAAGCTTTCACATAAGCATCCAGCTCCGCGCGCATTTTACGGATATCCTGAATCTTTTTATCATAATCCGTCTTCATTCCCCAGACGCCGATCTCAAGCCCTCGCCTCAGCTGATCCAATACCGCCTTCTTCGTTGCTTTATTGGAATGAAGTTCCAGGCAAAAATCCTGAATACCTAAAGCTGCAAGTCTTCTCTGAACGACTTCCAGCGCCGCTATTTTCTCTGCCACAAAAAGGACCGTCTTCCCCTTTGTGAGGGCATTGGCCACCATTGCTGTGATTGTCTGAGATTTTCCCGTTCCAGGCGGCCCGTGGAGAACAAAGCTCAAATCCGCTGCCGCCATATTGATGGCACGAAGCTGCGAAGAATCCACGGTTACCGGCAAATAAGCCTCATCCGTATCCACACCATCCGGAATCGTACAATCCCAGTCCACCGCACCCGTCATCAGACTGTGAACGATTTTATTGTTTTCCAGGAATTCGCTGTTGTTGTGGATATCATTCCACATGACAAACTGCGAGAAGGAAAAATTACCGATAAATCCGGCCTCTACCACATCCCACATCGGCAGGTTCATCACGGCATGCCGAATAATTGCGAACACTTTAGGCAAATCAAGTCCATGCATATCCATAGGCGGCGGATTCAGCCCATAAATCGGCGTATCAAACTTCTGTTTCAAAAATTCCAGCAGCGTGATATTGATCTGCGCATCTTCATCACGCATGTGCATAGCATACCCTTTGCTGGCAGATTTCCGGATAATGTCAATTGGAACCAGCACTATCGGAGCATATCTGGCCGCCGCACTGTTCTTGCTCTCAAACCACCGAAGCAATCCCAATGCCAGATATAAGGTGCTTGCGCCATTCTCTTCCATAGAAGTTTTGGCTGATCGGTACATTTTAGTCAGGCAGCTATTCAGCTCCTTCTCCGTATAGAGGGAATGCAGCCGTTTATGCTTACACTCCAGTGCAATGAACTCTGCAAATGGCCCCAATTCGCTTAAGCCTTCAACCGGAACACCGCCCTCCCCTGCAATCGACATTTCTGCCGGCCGCGGCATAACCTGAAATTCTTCACCATCAGACAGCGCATCCTCGAGAATACTTACATCTGAAGACAAAAGCGGAACGACCGCCTTCGTCATACGCATATTAATCAGCATATTTCGCAGACTTAAATCCAACAGCTTGTGTTCCCACTGCGTCAGCTTCGTGATCTGTTCCTTCTTGCTAGATTCCGGAATATCAAATATTTCAACTTTCGTCTTGGAAGCGTCCGTAACGTCTTTTTCGTTTCTTTCCTCATACTGTACATCAAATCCACTGGCTGTCTTTACACGAACCGGCAGAGGCCGAATTCCCATGCTTCTGGCGCGTTTTACATCGATGACAAAAGCAAAACGGCCATAGTCCGAGACATTTCGTTCCGCCATGGTTACCGCATCGTCAAAGCTTTTACTTTTTCCGGCACACATGGCCGTACATTCCACCACAGCCACCTCGTAGATCCCCTTGGACATCCGCTTTTCCAACTGAGAGGGATCATCCATGATCATATCAGAAAAAGATTCCTCGATCAGCCAGACACCTGCGAAGATATGTCCCTTCATCATAACCATGATGGGGTTTAACCCCATTGCTTCCAGGCATGCCACATACAGCAGCGTCATATCCATACAGGTTCCCAGGTGCTGTTCTAATACAGCATCCGCCAAACGGATTCTCTGCCCAAATGCTTCAAAGCTGGAAGGCGGTTCCGCATACGTAATATTCTTCTGCTGAATCGCCGCATAAACCGCGGCAGCCATATTTTTAACCCTATTAGGATCTCCAAACTGGTATCCTGCCAGGGACGGGTCACCGGTCCATTTCTCCAGATACTTCGCCGCAAGCTGGATCATACTGGTAACAACCGGGTGATTTGGCATGGCAAAAGCAGCCAGCAGCTCCGGCGTATACTGCAGACCAGGCCACTGATCAAATGCCAGCACTGTAATGCTTACTGTCTCTGAAATCAACAGTTCTTCTTCAAAGTATATGCCTGTCATCAGCTGGCAGGAACTGCGTTCCGTAAGAGATGCCAGATATTCTGCATTGATCAGCACATTCAAGTTCTTAAAATGAAGCTCCTCACCAGATTTTATCTTCTCAATGCCCAGTTTGAAATCCTCTGTAAGCCCATTGCTGGAAGTGATTTTAAGCAGCAGATGATTGAGGTTGGTCTCCGAACCATTTTTAACCCATATGTCTCTGACAATATGGTCACCATTATGTATGATGGCAAAGTTAAGCACGTCATCAATATTGCAGGTTAGCTGCAGGCCATGATCCGCTGGTTTTATAACAGTCTGGTTTTCTTCCTCTGCTGGAACGGGCTCAGCGGTGACTGTTTTTGAAATAATCGATTCTGCGGCTGCTGCCGATTCACCTTCAGTTTTTGCCTTCATACAGTTATCCCATGCCAACATAACGGCAGCCATATGTTTACAGCTGCTTCCCGCTTTTGCATACGGACAGCCGCACTTCATGGAAGAAACCGCATCACCGCTCAGTCCAATTTCCACATTATAGTTTTCTATGCCTATAACTCTCGCTGTAATCCGATTTTCTTCTATTGCTAAATCCTGAACCGAGTCGCTCCGGGTATAATCCTCCGCCCCATTTAATATATTTTGTTTAAAAAGTGTTCTCCACTCCACCTTCAAGCCCCCAATCGTAATTACAGCTTATCGACAAATTTGTTATAGGCTGCCCTAAGCTTTTTATTTGCCTGTTCTTCATCATAAGTACCACTCACAGCACTCTCAATAATTGTTCGAAACAACTCCTTATCACAAATCTGTATTGGAAGTTTCCACATATACAATACATCAATCATCTCTGAATCATAAATGTCCCTAAACTTCTCCAACGGATAAACAATACCTGGCGCAAGCGCAGCAATTGTATCGGCATATTCCTTTAACTGTTTCTTCGTATAAACCTTCTGCCTGTACAGATCGAACATAACCTTTGCATGGATTCCGCTCATATCCAGATACAGCACCCTCAGAAGCATTTCCAGTGCATCGGATCTCTTTCCCTGTTCCAGCAAAATGGAATATAAATAATAGTACAGGTTTCTGGACTCTTCCGGTTTTGAGTTCTTCAACTGAGTATTAAAAATGACCCACATCGTGGTCAGATAGTCCTGTCCGGGCTTTGCATATCGATCATATTCCTGCCAGGAAACACCCCAGTTCTTATTCTTGTGGATTTGTACATAGGCGTCGTGTTCCTGAAGGAATGCAGTCCCCTCAGAGGACAGCTTATATATCGTTTCCGGAACGTGCGCTCTTAGGAAGCCTTCTTCAGCATTTTCAAGAATTCGCTCGATAAGAACTGCCTTCTTTCCGGACACCGGCTGATTCAGTTCCCTAAGCATGTCCTTGAGCTCCGGCAGTTTAAACAATTCCAGTGCCTCTCCCGATTTTGCCTCTATAAAATAGCCCTCCTCAGTCAGCTTCTTATGATATTTGGCACAATCCCTGATTCCACACTCGTACAGAAAATATGCGGCATAGTTACCGTTCTCACGTATTGGCTGCGGTCTGGAAAATGCCCATAGGAATACGGCTTTTGCATAGTCTCCCTGCAGCGGCGGAATTTCAGGATTGCACTGCGGCGTTGACACGGAAACGCTGATGTTCACCTCTCCGACTGGTGTGCTGAATGATGAAGACGATTCCCGTGCCGGTTCTTTCTCACTGACACCAGACTTCTTAAACAACTTTGAAAATATTCCCATTCTTCTGTACCCCTTATCTGATCTGGCTTAAAAGCTCATGCCTAAAACTGCACTATAGTAAATGTCAATCTGCACCCAGGGACAGTATCCCTTGGGCTGACAATTATGCAAACTCAACGATCAACCACTACCTCATTTCCGTCAATATCGTTAAAACGGACCTCATAAGTACCCCAATCATATCGAATGGCTTCCGACACGGAAATCCCTTTTTTCTTTAAACATTCTATTGTTAAATTCTCCCTATAAAATTCAATGAGTTCTTTCGCTCGCTCAGAAAAAATATTCGTGCAGTAATATCCTGTTATCATCTTTCCACCCCGCCAAATTTGAATTCGTAATATATTATGATTTTCCAGCACTTCCCACACTCATCACCATTTTTAATTACGATTTATTCCATTATAACAGAAATGATATAAAAAATGAATCACTGTATAAATTATAAAATAGTATTTCATTTTGTGCTATCTAAAAATCTTGAAATTTGAAGACCTTTACAATTACAGGCTTTTTCTCCTGTTAGAACATTCAAAACAACAATGCTCTTTAACGCTTTGGTGCCCAAATGGTGCCCAGATTTTCTATAGTGATATAAAATGATACAGACAGACATAAGAAAAACCATAACTATGCGAGGGCGAAAGTACTCGCCGCTTTCGGTCTGTTGTTACTTAGAAAGTAGAATTAAAATCAAAAATTCATTTATGTGTGATATAATGTGTATGTTGAGAAAGTGTGAGAATCTAAAGTTGTGTAAAGGAGAAAAACATGGAGTTTAGAAAAGTATTTGATACAATTCCAGAACAGTTTGATAAGTATAGACCTCGATATAGTGAGGAGTTATTTGCAGATTTGATTTCCTATGCAGATATCAAACCAGGCAAAAAAGTATTGGAACTTGGTCCAGGGACAGGCCAGGCTACAGAACCAATTTTAAATACTGGATGCGATTATCACGCTATTGAACTTGGTGAGCATTTGGCTGATATGATGAAAAGCAAGTACAGAAAGTGTGCAAACTTTGATATTGTTAACGCTGACTTTATCATGCATGATTTTGGAAATCAGAGATTTGATGTGATTTATTCCGCAGCAACCATACAATGGATTCCAGAGGATATAGCCTTTCAGAAAACGTTTGATTTATTAAATCCGGGCGGAGTACTTGCAATGCTTTTAACAAAAGCGGATTATAAAACGCCGAATGAAGAACTTTACAATAAGATACAGCAAGTTTATTCTGCTTATTTTAAGCCTGATATAGAATATAAACATAGTTCGTTTATTTATTCAAACGCTGTAAATTATGGGTATGTAGATTTTGAAATACGTGAATATCATGGTAAGCGAGAATTTACAACAGATGAATATGTTTCCTTTTGCGGAACGCATTGCGACCATATTGTACTTTCTGAACCATATAAGAGTAATTTTTATAACGGTGTTAGATGTGCAGTAAATGAAACTGGAGGAAAGGTTACATTTTATGACACGTATGTGATGTACTTGGCGAAAAAGCCACTTTAATGATTTTTGAAGCAGAAAAAGCTTGCTGTGGAATTTTTTTGCAAGAGAATGGAGGGAAAGGTATAAACTACCTTGCCCTATCAGTTTTCGTATCCGTAAAGCATTTTTACAAGGCTTATTGAACCTCTAATGCGTAACATAATGGTATAAGCAAGATTGTCCTAAATTGCCTTTGTGGGTGTGATAACGTCGTCCTGTGTTTATAGGTATTAGCTTGTTTGTGGTGCTAAAATGATGCCCAACTTTACAAAACCAACTTATACGAAGATATGGGAAAATACACGCAGAAACGTGAAAACCATTGAAACAATACAACAGACACAGCCTTATATTAACGAGAAGTCAAACAGATACATCCCATTCCGCCCCTTTGAGCCATCAAAATCCACATGGATAAGCGGCATTGGGAACTGGAAGGTTTCACATGACCACAGGATCGCAGAAGCAGTACATTTATAAGAATAAATATGTACTGCTATATTTCTGCCCTGAGATATTAAATAATACTATTTATTCTCCCCGAAGAAGAAGGAAAGAGGGTAAAACGCCTGATCAGAAAGGAGCAGCAAATGCCATATATCACAATCGAAAGCGGTGTTTTATCAGATGAACAAAAAGAAAATTTAATTTGTAACCAAGATATTATTGCAATAAATCAGCATTTAGCGCAATAAATAAAAAGTCTTTCCAATGTTTTTTGTCTTTACAAACCACTTCTTCCCGGAATCCTGTCTGCCCCCTGGCATTTCAGCAGCCCATTTATTACTGGTTATTTTTTTAGTTATTTTTTAGCATAATGACATGCCATATTTCTAAAAATAAGCCGGAAGCAAAAGCGCTGCCAAAAGGCCCGCCATAAACGAAATGACATTAGCTGTCAGGGCATATACCACTGCCTTCCCTACAGAAACATGATACTTACTAATTCTATGTATATCGATTGTGTATACAAATGCCTCAATAATAAACACGATCCCCTCAAAAAACACATAGCAAAGCACAAGGGCCAGGGCGCCCTCCTTATAGTTCACAACAGTGAAGAGTATATTTAAAATAATCTGTGTAACAGCATTGACTTCTGCAATAAAAACCAGCAGCTTCCTTTCACGGAATTCAAATAGCAGGGCGATTCCCAATTCTATGGCTATGGTCAAAAAATCCTTACAAGAAGTGCATCTGTCTCCCGCCCATAATGATACTGAGGAACTGCCGTAAAAACGCCCTGCTGATCCCCATGGATAACAGAGGACACATCTACAGTGTAATAGCTGTGGAAAGCATATTTTTTCAGGCTAATTAATTTGAATCTTATTTATCACATTTCATTTATGCCAAAATACTTGATCCGTTCGCTTGATATTTAATCAACTTACATACTCTTTCATCACACATAACCACTCACTTACAATTTCTGCAATTCCTTCTGTTGAAGGATGAACTAAATCCTGTGATATATATGGTGGATAATTCAATAATTCCAATCCATCTGTATACAAAAAACTCTCTGACGCATATTTTTCAACAATTTTCCTATACTGATGCGCTTTCTCCTGAGCCACTTCATTATATCCGAAAATACTGGTCACAAAAATTTTTCGATTATCACCTTTCATTACATCCAGAAAGTCTCTAACTCTTGCTTCGAAAAGTTCTGTCGTGAATTCATCCTTTATCATATTAATTCCCAATTCCAGTGAAGCAAATGTCCAATCCTTTCGTGACATCAGGTACTCAGCCATTGGCCTTTCCAGCTGAGCACTGCCTGCAACACCCTTGTTAAGATAATCGCAGCCCAGTCTCTGTGCAATTTGAAACGGGTAGCTATATGGCGCTGCCAGCGCCAGGCTTCCATGCGTTATGGAAGAACCATAGGCCAGGTAAGTCTTTTGTGGCATTTCAGAGTCCAGAGGGGGTTCAATATCACCTTCTATTCCAACGAAGTAGCATTTGTTATAGGGAAGAACAATGCGAATCACCTCTGGTGAAAAGGGAAGATTATGTCGTGCTGTTATTTCCTTTAACTGCTCCATATTCTCTGGTCTCGTCACGGTTATAGGCGTATCTTCCGTCAAGATAACTCGAGAAGAATTTTCCCATCCCCCCTGTATAGAACCATAATAAATATATGCAACCTGAGCTTCCACACACATTGCACTTCTTAATATAATCACTGCTTTTTCCGACCGCAGTTTAAAACGTAATTCCACTCCGGTACAATAAAATGCGGATAATTCCCTTACCCCAGGATTTAGCTTTTCTCTGACATGTTGAGGAAATCTGGACATGCAGTACCCTTTTTCTGTTTTAACCATTTCCTCTACGTTATGAAAATCAATTTTCTGAAATAGCATAATCTTCCCCCTTATGAACATTCGTTTCCAACCATGCCTTAACAAGCGCAACCCAACTCTGACAGGCAGAAATATTAAGATCCAATCGTACTCCTGAAGTCTCTTTATTAGCAAGTGCCAATCCGTGTATTCCATAAGGGTAAATATGCAGTTCATGTCTTATCCCAGCTTCTCTCATAGCCGAAGCCAGCAGCATACTATTTTCCACAGGTACCGTACTGTCTTCATAGGTATGCCAGATAAACGCTTCCGGCATGTCTTTCGTTACATGAAGCTCCAGAGAAACACCCTGCATTTGCTTTTCGCCAACATTTTCACCCAACAGATGTAAAAATGAATCCTTATGAGCAAAATTACCCGAAGTGATGACCGGGTAGCAAAGTATCAATCCCCTCGGCTTTATTACTTCCGCGTTCACCCCCAGAGTATCATACACAAAACTCCGATTCCAGAACACGCCAAGGCTGCACGCTAAATGCCCCGCCGCCGAAAAACCGCAGATATAAATCTGATTTGGATCAACATTCCAATCATCACCCTGTTTTCTGATAAATGCCACCGCCTTTGCAAGTTCCAGAAGTGATGTCGGAAATCGATTTGGCGCCACACTGTAATCGAGCAGAAAGCCATGACAACCCATAGCCAGAAACTGCGTGATAATGGGCTCGCTTTCCCGATCAGAACGATTTTTATATCCACCACCAGGACATACAATCACCGCAGGTCTTCTTTTATTTTCTCTCACCTCTATTTGATCCAACAGATATGATGTAAGCACAGCGCTGCCGGTCAATTGTCCTGGTACAGTGATCTCCGTTTTTAAATACCTCAAAACTTTTCCTCCTTTAACAGATACCAACATCCTCTTTCGTTATATTCAATACCATTTCACCAGAAATCAGCCCTTCCGCATCCGCACATACCACTATTCTCTCAGTCGTTTTTCCCAGTCGCAGAAGAACACTGGCTGATCCATGATACAGATGGATACCTGTTTCATCGTAAGGTTCATTTCCCATTAAATTTCCATTATCGACAGCTCTGATTTTTGCATCGCCAATTATTCTGAAACGAACAAAAGTACTTTCTCTAAAACAGGGATTTCCTGTACAATCCAGTGCCCTCACGGTTAAAAGGACTTCCTCTCCTCTGCGTAAAACGGCCTGCCGCATATTTTCAAATTCCAGTTTCACTGCCGGTCCGGGAGTAACAAGAACATGGCTGCAGACCGGTTCTCCACTCTGATATCCAACCACCTCTATAGTGCCAGGCTGATATGGTAAGAAACCGGTTATTACCTTATTCTGACATTCATCCGGCCTTTGTATAAAATACCTTTTCCCATTTAAGTACAGTCTGACTTCTTCACAATTACTTGCTATCATATACGGAACAACCATTCTGTTATACTGTGGAAAACACCAGTGTTCGGCATATGGAGGCGTATCCCAATGCTCTTTTACCATTTCCCCCTGCAGGGAGTAATCCATAACGGAAAAATGAACCATAGGTTCTTTACTCCAATAGCTTTGATAAATATAGTAGGAAGGTTTCCGCAGGCCGTTCGTCCGTATCATCGCTCCGCTCCAGCCTTTTGATGGGTATCCCATGGATTCCCCTAAATAGTCAAATCCGCTCCATATCATACTGCCTATACAATAGTCCAATTGATCCGCCGTTAAGACCGGATTTTCATGATTAAAATTCTGTATCTGATTCGGATGGCCCATAAAATACTGGTATACCTCAGTTCCCAGAATCAGTTTGTTCGGCATAGCATGATGTATCATGGAATACCACTGTTCCTGATAATTACAGGAAATAATATCCACAATCGCTCCTATACGGCAAATTCTTTGGATTCTTTCTTCACAGTCCTCGATTTCCGTTTCATCTGCTTCATCCACAAATTTCTGTATATCGGCTACCTTTGATACATCTATGCTGCTCTCCCTTTTAAAGTGAGGATTCATTGCATACGTAACAGGTCTTGTATCATCCATGGTCTTAACAAAATCGCACAGCATCTTTAAAATGTGAATCATGCTGTCCTGAGCCTGATTTTCCACTTCATTGCCTACGCCCCAGATCATGACACTTGGCCTGTTCCTGTCGCGCTGTACCATGGCGGCTACGTCACTTTCCCATTCTGTTTCAAAATATCTGCCGTATAGTCCACCTGTCCATTTATCAAAACATTCTTCGTATACATAAAATCCCATTTCATCGCATAAATCCATAAACTCTGAAGAATGCATATGATGAGCCGTACGGATTGAATTGCAGCCCATATCCTTTAAAGCCTGCAGTCTCTCTCTCCATATTTCTTTTTTAACCGCAATTCCACAACCTCCTGCTTCCTGATGCAGACAGACTCCTCTTAACTTGATGTTTTTTCCGTTGACAAAAACACCTCTGTTTGGGATAAACTGTATTTCACGCAGGCCAATTCGCAGTTGAATCTGGTCACATTCTCTTCCGTCTCCGTCCATTCGTACCAGCTGGAGTTCATATAAATATGGCTCTTCTGCGGACCATAACTTAATATCAGTGACTCGAAGACTTATTTCACCGTCTTTCAGGCTTTTGGATTCAGCTACAATCCTGGGCGCAATGTCTGATTTACTGCCCGCAATCCCTCTCTCAAGCAGTCTTGCGCTCACCCGGTCCGTCACTCCAGTTGTAATGGTGAGCAAAGCATTTCTGCCTTCCAGCGACGTATGTACAAAGACATCCTTTTCTGATAAATGTTTGCTTTCCATTTCTATCCATTTCACTGTCCTGTAAATTCCGCATCCGCTATACCACCGGTCAACTGGTTCTGCCGTATTATCCACTCTTACGATAATCTCATTGATTCCTTCTGAAACATACGAGGTCGCATCAATACGAAATGGGCTGTAACCATATTTATGCCTGCCGGCTTCACAACCATTAATCCAGATTGTACTATTCTCAAAAACACCGCCAAAGTCGAGGTAATATAGATACTCCTCTTTCTTCTGTTTAAGAAACAGTTCTTTTTTATACCAGCCAATTCCCCAGCGATCATGATATCCCTGCGCGGCTCCCTGTGCCATGTCTTTCTTAATCGGTGCAGTAATCGCCCAATCGTGCGGCATATCCACATCGCAATACTCATTTTCTGCCGGTACATCACTTTTTAACACAAACTTCCAGCCTGTCATAATCTCTATTTCCGTTCTTGGCATCTCTATATCCTCCAATGACCATTAATTTTAAATGAATGTGATATTCGAAACTGTATTTTGATCAATGAAACAGTATGGCTTTGACCCGTTTTTCCCGCATACATTCCGAAACGTAATTTTGTCACAGGCTTTTAAATGAATCTCACCAACCTCAACATCTATTACAACATTTTCCATAAGAACGTTCTTAACATAATTTTGTCTGTCTTCAAAACTCTGTTTTAGAAAACCTTCTAATTCTACAACCTTTTCACTGCCCGTAATCGTGCAGTTTCTTATCTCGATATCTTCAAATACTGGCAAATCGGGAGCTGCGTCTCCATCCGCGTTGTATGGAACACTATGAGCCAAAAACTTGTCAATTCTGCAGTCCTGCATCTTTATATTTCTGATATAGCCGCCTCTTGCCCTCTGAGCCTTAAGTTCCAGACCATATCTCGTATTTTGAATGAGACAATCCCTTAAATAAACGCCATCTACACCACCCGATTCTTCACTGCCGATCGCCATACCATTCCCTCCCAGCATTTTTAAATCGAAGATGCGAATATTCTCCGTCGGAATATTCACTCTGTTGCCATCCGGGTTTTTGCCGGATTTTATGGCGATACAATCATCCCCTGTGTCGAATTTCGTATCAAAAATCATCATATTCCTGGAAGAATCGGGGTCCCAGCCATCGCCATTATCAATCCCTCTTGATTGAATTGTAATCCCGTTCGTTGTAACGGTATCGCAGTAGATCATATGGATTGTCCAGCACGGTGGATTCTCTACATTGACACCTGTAATATGGACATTTCTACACTGTATAAAACTGAGTAATCTTCCTCTGGCCCGCCTGCCTCCAATTCCATCGGAAACGTATTCCTGATATTTTTCCTTATCTGCATAGATACTTTTCATGGCAGTTCCCAGCTTCATTCCGCCGCCAATAATACTTCCCGTACCACAGATTCTTATATTTTCACATGTCATCCTTTTTCGATTATCCGGGTCTAAATATCCAGCATTAATCAGGCTCCGATAACAGTACAATTCCCACCCCTCGTATCGGCTTAAAATCAGCCCATCTTTATTTATCTTCCCAGGATAGCTGCTTCTTTGCTCTTTAGGGAAAATGTAATTGGTCGGATCTTCGCTCCCCTTCAGTGTTCCATCAATCTGAAGTGTCATATCACTTTTCAATTCCAATGCACCTGACAAAACTACCGCACCTTTAGGAACCAGCACAATATCTCCTGAACAGCATTGATGAATGGCTGCCTGCAATTTTGCTGTACTATTTACGGTTCCGGTTCCGTCAACGCAATATGGTTCTTTCGTCACATCAATGACAGACCCAGCTTGTTTCGTTTGCACCTGCAGGGGATTAGACTTTTCTGATCTGTTCTCTCCCTCCATTACCGCCTCTACCTTGAATATATAAGGCGTGCATCCGCTGAGTCCTCTTACTGTATAATGTGTTTTATCGGGTCTTGTACGGGCGATCAGCCTATCATCCTGATACACATCATATCCCTGTACGCGATCGTACACCTCCGGTTTCTCCCAAACCAGAGTCACACTGTCAGAAGAGATGGTGGCCGGTGCTGCCATCAACTCTCTTGGTGCATTTTTCGTATTAAACATTTATGATCTCCTTATTCCTTCCACTGTTTTCAACCCTTTTTCATCTCTCTGTACTCTCCAGGAGTGACACCCGTATATTTTTTAAATACTCGGGAAAAGTAATTGGAATTTGAATATCCTGTATGAAGCGCCACCTCTGTTACCGTCCAATCTCTTTCCTTCAATAATTTCTTCGCCTTTTCCATGCGAGTTCCCTCAATATATGCAGTAAGATTCATTCCAGTCCGCTCTTTAAAAAGAGTCGATAAATAACTGACATTCAAGCCATATTTACGAGCTAAATCTGCCACATTTAAGTTATCACTATAATTTTTTTCCACATATTCTTTTATATTAGCGATCGCATCGGTTGTCCCTTGATTTTTCACCATTCTAAGCAAACGTCTGACTAAATTCTTCAAGCTGTCTTTCAGTTCTTCCACATTTTCATACGTAAGGAGATAATCTCTGCTCTTAAAATCATGAAACAGAATATTGAAATCCATATCATCGCCCGCCTCTCTGGGAAGATGGCAAAGCATAACCAGAATTTCATCAATTCCCTGTTCGATCAGAGTGATTGGCATCGTCTCTATAAGCAGCCCGTCAATGCTACTTATAAGTTCATCCTCCACACATATGAAATCCCCTTTTCTGATCAGACCATAGACCTGCCCCAGCTCCTCATGCATCTTTCTCTGTTTTTCGGAAGCTTCACTGCTTTCCCATGAAGAGCGGACAATGATCCTTTTCTGAGGACAGAAGAGCTTCCGTTTCAAAAAGCAAAGGCTTTGTGCAACTGTTTTATGAAACTCTCCTCGTTCAAAAACCTGGGAAACTGCGGCCCACATCGGTTCCTCCATGGCGGATAAGACAGACTCTGCACAGACACGCCCTGGATCCTGACTCTCTGCCTTCATGTTAATTAAAAACATGTAACAGCCGCTTCTTGAACAATCCCGCAGATCATATGCACAGCAGTCCTGGTTCTTCACGGTCTGTTCCTTAACAATCATCGATATTCTCGCTGCCAGATCTTCTTCCTGCATCGTATAAAAAGCTAACGCGAGGCAGTATGGGTACTGAAGAACCATTCCCTGGTCTAAATCATCCATTTTTATACTGCGCAGCATATGATTCAGTTTCTTTTCGTTCATTCTATGCAGCACTTTATTCAGCAAAGTTTCGAATTCGTCTTTATTTACAGGCTTCAGTAAGTAGGCCTCTATTCCCAATTGAATCGCAGTCTTTGCATAAGAAAAATCACTGTAAGCACTCATAATCACATAATTGATTTCTGGATACTTTTTTTTCGCTTCTGTGATAAATGCCAGACCATCCATTTTGGGCATGCGGATATCCACCAGTACAATCTCTGGATTAAAGGTATCCAGAAGCTTCAATGCCTCCTCACCATTCCCAGCCTCTTCAATCTCTGTGATTCCATACTTTTTCCAATCCATCCGATTACGAATACTCTTACGTATGAATTTTTCATCGTCGACAATCATCACTTTGTACATAGTCATCTTCTCCTTCCAGTATCCCTCCGCCGCCTGTTGTCTCAGTAAGCTTACGAACGAATGGAATCTTTATGGAAATACAGGTACCTCTTGTCTCTTTGCTGAAAATTTCAATGGAATAGCCATCACCATAAAAAAGCTTTGATCTTAAATGAACATTCAAAATACCAAGACTTTTATATTGTTCAATGAACTCAAGTGGACGCTCTCCAGTTACTTTAAGCCGTTCATTCAACTCCTGCAGCTTTTCTTTTTCGATTCCTGTCCCGTTGTCATAAATCATAATCGAAATCTGATCCTCTTCTTTCTTTATCCGAATTCGGAGCATTCCGCCGGTTTCAGTTTCACTTAGTCCATGGGATATGGCATTTTCCAGTAACGGCTGTAAAGTAAATTTAAGGATTTGACAATCCATGCATTCTTCATCTACATCGTAATACACCTCAAACCGGTCCTCAAAACGAATCTTAATAACAGTCACATAGTTTTTAATCTGTTCCAATTCTTTTGCTATCACTGTTACATTTTCAAATCGTGTATTATACCGCAGCATATCGCTTAAACACGTGCTGACCTCGATGACTTCATTATCCAGACCTTCACTTGCCAGGCCCATAATGGTTTCCAGAATATTATAAATAAAATGAGGGTTGATCTGCTGCTGAAGAGCCTTGATTTCTGCCTCTTTTACAAGAAGCTGCTCGGATTCCACCCGCTTGATCAGTTCATCGATTCTCCTCATCATCGAATTAAATTCCTGTATCAAAATATTGATTTCGTCTTCTGTATCCGGCTGCACTCTGGTTGTCAAATTCCCCCTTTTAACCTGCTCCATTCCTTCTGCCAGACGTTTAAAATTCACAGTAATGATAGAGAAGCATCTTTTTGAAATCAAAAACGTAAAGCCGACAATTACCAGCAGCATAAAAATCAACACCGGTATAATCCTGTTCTGAGCCCTTAAAATCTCCGCTTTTGAGCTGGCAAGACAAAGATGCCATCCCGTACTCTCCGAGGTCCCATAAGTAATAATGTAATCTTTGTCTTCATACGTACCTTCCCGGTTATTTTCCAACAGTTCAGCTGGCACCCTCACCTCCATCTTGTCGTAAAAGAGTACATTGCCCTCGCCGTCCAAAATCGTTGCGCCAGCTATCTTACTAAAACTGTGGAGAAATCGTTCCTTCAGATACTCCATGTCCATATCAATCTTTAAGTATCCTACTACATTAGGGCTATAAATGTCCTCTATTTTATAGACACAGGTCTGAACGGAACCAAAACCTTCTCCGTTTTTTTCTTCTGCCATGAGTACCTTCTTGTTTCTTGTCCATATAATTTCCTGATACCAGTCCTTATATCGGTAGTCCGGAATAGGAATCGCCTGCTCTTCCTGTATCGAATACATATTCGTCCAATGGCCGGACTTGAAAAAGCTCATCTTTAAATCGGGATTCGAATAATAATACTGGCTTTCAATCCCGCGAAGGAGCGTCAAATCTGATGCAGTATCCTGTTTATTTCTCATCAAACGAATGATATCCCGATTATAAATAATTGCATCAGCAATATGATCAACATCATCAAAATACTGCTGCATCATAGTCAAATTTGACTCCATTAAATTCTGCCGCAGATTTTCCGCCTGTTTCATGGCATTATCCCGCATAATTCCATATAAAAACATCGCTACCAGGAGATTCGATCCAATGATGATGAGAATCAGATATTTTAAAAATCGGTGAGTAATTGTCTGTTTTTGTTTCATATTCTTTCCCATCCCCTGTATCTTACTTTGCCTTCAGCTCTTTCAGTTCCTTCTCGATATTCTCAAACGTATAATTTAACTCCTGTTCAGCTAACAAATACATGGACACTTCATTACACATTGCCTCAATTCCGGCATTATACAGAACTCCCACTGCGTTCTCGGCCGGCACGCTGTCCATCAGGAAATAGTTTGCATGCTCTGGAATTCGTGTAGCGGTAAGATATCTGTTCTGTACTGATGGAGACTGCCAGGCTGAAACCGTACTATTTCCTGCCAATAACCTTCCACCTTCCTCGCCCACACAGAATTTCATAAAACGGTAGGCCTCCTCCGGATATTTTGTCGATTCTGCCATCGTGACTACTGCGGTAGTATAAACGTCCGTTTTATCATCATCCTCCCAGGCGGGGAGTTCGGCCACATCATATTCGAATGACAGACCCTGTTTTTTCATTTCCTGATTGATCATATTCACTTCGCCGTCTTCGCCAAAATACATTCCGAGCCTGCCTTCCAAAAACAACTTGTGATAGCCGCTCCATTCATCCCCCGTTCTGGCTAGATACGGAAAGGCTTCTGCGAATTCACTGGTAAATTCATGGCACCACTCTGCCGATTCACGAAAAAGTTCCAAATCCTGTGGATTAAATGGATTGTAAGCCCCTCTTGTCCGGGCTGGGAGCATCCACCAGGAGCTGGAACTCTCAAACCCCAGAGTTCCGTAAACCTTCTTATTATTTGACCAGCCTGTCAGCTTTCTGGCCTTTTCCTTATATTCTTCCCAGGTCCAGCCTTCTGCCGGATATTTCACTCCCAGGCTATCGAAAAGCGTTTTATTATAATAAACGCAGAGTTTTCCCAATCGATAAGGTATATAATAGCAGGCTTCCTTATCATCAAGAGCTTCATACCATGGGGCATAATAATTTGCCTCCTCAGTACCTTTATACCATGAGTTAAGGTCTTTCAGGATTTTTTTATTCTTCCAGATAGCGGCTTCCCCAGCATCTGGAAAAAAGATGCAGTCTGCTTCTGCCTCTTTATTTTTTATGCGCATCATCTGCTGTGTGTACTCTGAATCCGGTATCAGATGAACTTGTATCACTGTATCATTATTCTTAGCTTCATATGCCCTCACTAAAAGTTCCAGATTTTCTTCTTCGCTCTGTCCGGCATATACATTTAAAACCGTTCGGCCAACCGGGCCTGTCTCTGTAGTTTCTTCTTTTTCTGCCTGACAGCCAACTAAAAAAACCGTTACTGCGATGGTAATCATTAGAAACACCAGCCATTTTTTCATCTTTCTCCCCCCCATTTTCCGTACTGTTAAAGTGTTCTTCTATCAATTATAATCCCATCTTAAAAAAACCTCAATCAGCCAATCAACGCAAACCAGAGCTGCTGCGTTTAGCAACAGCTCCTCTTTCTTACCCTTTTAAACCACTGGTACTGATTCCTTCTACAATATATTTCTGGAAACAGAAGAACAGCAGCACTGGGGGTACCAGCGATAACAGTCCCATGGCAAACATGGCTCCCCAGTCTGTCATGGAGGTTGGATCAGAGAAAAGTCTTAATGCCACAGATACAGCATACTTTTTAGGTGAAGTCAGATAAATAAGCGGACCAAAAAAATCTTCCCATTTCCAGTAGAACTGGAAGATAATGGAGGTTACTAAGGACGGCTTTATGAGCGGAAGAATTACGTTTGTATATACTTTAAATCTGCCTGCTCCATCCAGAAACGCCGCTTCATCTAATTCAGCCGGCACAGATCGTATAAACTGCATGTGCTGGAAGATGAAGAATGCACTTCCAAACCAAAGCGGAAGAATTAAAGGCAAATACGTGTTAAGCCATCCCAATTTGTTAAACATGATATACTGGGGAACCATAACCACCTGTCCAGGAAGCATCAGAGAAACCAGAATCGTCAGAAAGCATACATTCTTGAAAGGAAATTCCAGCCTGGCAAATCCATAGGCCACAAATGGACATGTGACCACAGTACCCAACACACTTAGCAGTACGATAACAAACGTATTTTTAAAAAATGTCGAGAAGGAAATACCGCCGAATCCTTTCCAGCCATTTATATAATTCTCTATCTTGAAATCCCGCGGTATCAGATTAGCCGCATCCACAAATACCTGAGAGCTGTCTTTTAAAGAACTGGCTATCATCCATAGAATTGGATAGAGTGAGGTCAGGGCAAATAAGATACAAACTAAATGAAACAATATATTTCCGATCTGTTTTTTTCTTCTCATTTCTTCTTCCCCCCACTCTCATAGTAAACCCACGCATCTGAACTCCGAAAGACCAGTATAGTAAAGAACAAAACAATCACAAGAAGAATACAGGATAAAGCTGCTGCATATCCCATGTTAAAGTCCTTAAATCCTTTCTGATACACGTAAAGCTGATAGAACAAAGTCCGATTCATCGGCCCTCCATTCGTAACGACCAATCCCTGTGTAAAGGTCATAAAACCATTAATCATCTGCATGACCAGATTAAAAAAGATAATCGGTGACAGCATCGGCAAAGTAATGGATATGAAACACTGCATCTTGTTCGCCCCATCCACGGTAGCCGCTTCATAATAAGAAGAGGAAATATTTTTAAGTCCTGCCAAAAAAATCAGCATCGGCGAACCAAACTGCCAGATTGCCATTAGAATCAGGGAACCAAGAGCTGTCTTCGGATCCGCCACCCAGGAAATATCGACATTGATTCCGGTAATCATCTCAATCAGTGCATTGAACGCGCCTGTCCTGGAAAACAGATTTCGCCACATGACAGCAACTGCCACACTTCCGCCGATAATGGAAGGAATATAAAATAAAGTCCTGTAGACCCCAATTCCTTTTCGTTTCTGATTCAAAAGCATGGCCACCAAAAGAGCTGCCAGCAACTTCAGTGGTACTGATACCAGAACATAAGTAAATGTCACCTTTAGAGAATCAATAAATTTTTTATCTTTTGTGAAAATCTCTATGTAATTTTTTATCCCAATCCATTCCGGCATGCTGAGCATATTATACTCTGTAAAAGAAAAGTAAATCAGGCAGATGAATGGAATCAGAGTCAGAACTGTAAATCCAAACAACCACGGAGCTACATAGAGATAGCCCTCCCAGCGCTTTCTTAACATTTTATTATTCATAGTTATCTCCATTTCATACATTTGAAAGTAAAACGGGGGCTATAACACTTCCGCCCCCGCATCTTTATTATGGACTCACCTAATTTTAGCAGCTTCTGCTATTGCGTCATAGGCCTCCTCTGGAGTTACATCTTTATACATCATTCTTTCTTCATATTCTCTGATAAGTTTCTGAATATCAGTGCTCCCTTCCATAGCCGGTGCATCGTTAGCAGAACTATAATCCACAGCTTTATCTATAATAGCCGCTACCTTTTTCTGATTATCATCAAACATGCTCTCCATGCTTTCACGTACTTGATCAGAAGCAGGCATACCGCGTTCTGCCTTCATTATCTTATTAGCTTCTTCGTCGTTAATCAGAAAGTCAATCAGTTTAGCTGCCGCCTCTTTGTTTTTAGATTTGCTGGACATACAAATATGTACTGATGCAGGAACCATGGTAGCCTTACTGTTTACTGCCCCCGGAAGCAGAATCATTTTAAGTTCTTTATCGGATGCGTTTGCATAATTCGCATACTGGTTTGCCGGTATAATGGTAACAGCCGCCTCTCCTTTCACTAAAGAACTGTCTTCCGGCCCATTTTCTGATTTCGATACATCATATGGAGGTATCAGTCCTTCCTCTGCCCACCGTAATTTCATGCTGTAATAATCAACAAACGTATCTTTGGAGAATCCGATTAGGCTGTCTCCTTCCGATGCATAGATCCTTTCGCCCTGAAGCCGGCACCAATATTTTAACATGTCCCCTTCTTCCTGTAAGAAATCACCGGAAGCATATTTTCCTGTCACCTCTTTCAGCTTGACCAAGTCAGCCTCTAACGCCTCCCAGGACTCATAACCGTTTTCCGGAATCTCTAAACCAGCTTTTTCGAATGCAGATGTATCGACAATCATTCCTCTCGTGGTAACGCCAAAAGGCAATCCATATAACTGTTCGCCAACCTTACCTTCTTCAACCAGATTACCGGATATGGAAGAAATATCGATCAACCCATTCTCCACATAACTATTAAGCGGTTCTGCAATCCCACCGTCTAAAAACTGCTGGTAATCTCCGCTGCCTATATAGCCCTGATGTACATCCGGGATATTGTCAGCCGTCGACGCCACCGATAAGTTTTCCCAATAGGAATCCCATGGATAGAAGCTTGTCTCTACCTCGATATCCGGATTTTTTTCCATAAACAAATTCACTGCTTCGTTGGTTAAATCCGCTCTCTCCTGTCCACCCCACCAGGCAAAACGAATGGTTACTTTCTTACCATTTCCGTTCTCAGAGGTTTTTACTTCTCCAGTATTCGCTGCAGCTCCAGTATCTGCAGTTGCTCCTTTATCAGAACCGCCACCACAGCCAGTTAATACCCCCGCAGCCATTGTCGCCGCTAAAAAAAGTGCTGTCATTTTCTTTGTTTTCATTTTATCCTTCCCTCTCTTTCTTATTTCTGCCTATATCATACAATGATTCTGCATCTTCCAACTATAAAAATTCTTGGAAACTATGTGTACTTTTTTTGTATTTATCGTAACATGGTTCTACAATGAAGCTCTCAACCTCCATATAAGCAGTTGTCTGTTTTTGTGACAACGCATAAAGTCCCATAACAACCCCGGTAAAACATTTCCCTGCAATTTCACAGGATAAGAATCTGGTAGAGGCGGAACAGGCCAGGGTAACCTCTCCCTCTCCAATCGCATAGTAAAAATGATACTGTTCTTTGTCACATTCTATTCTAAGTCTGATTTTTCCGCTTTCAATCGGTATCAGGCATGCTGTTTGCAAAAAATCTTCTGCGGTTTTCTCCAGGATCAGAAACTCCCCTTGATTGGTCTTTCTTTTTCCAAAGCAATAGTGAAAGCCTGATTCCAGATAGATCGCCAGCCCAGACTCATCTCCCAGCTCTTCCGGGTTAAACTGATACACAATCTCGATCACACAATTAAAATCAGGCTGTCTGACCGCAGCAAATGTATTGCCAATATCGGTACAAACTGACTGCATTGAAGGGATTAGTCGAAGATATCCTTCGCCCCGCTTAAAGAGGGCTTCCTTTCGTTCCCGCAGAAAAATCCATTGAGGTTCCCAACTACAACTATTAAAATCTGCTTCCCAACGCGCGAGCCTCCTCTGATTATTCCATAGAGGCCCCTCTTTTTCAATCGCTTCCATTCTGTCACCTTTTATTGTCGGCCAGCCATCTTTCCATACAACCGGTGTCAAAAATGTTTCTCTCCCTAAGTGGCTCATCGTTCTTCTTGCAGGTCGAATCGCCAGGTGAACCATCCACCAGTTTCCGAAATGATCCTGGAAGAGATCTCCATGGCCGGAACACTGTACTTCTCTCGTTGTATCATGACGGTTTGTTAAAATAGGATTTCCACTGTATCCTTCATACTCTCCCCAAAGAGATCTGCTTCTCGCAATCGTAGCCATATGATTAAAGTAAGTCCCCCCTTCCGCTGCCATCAGGTAATACCAGCCATCATGATGATAAATATGCGGTGCCTCCAAATAGCCGCCGCCTGTTCCAGACCAGATGGAAGTCACTGGACTTTTTAACATTCCAGTATGTATATCAATTTCCTCCAGTGTAATCTCTTCTTTTCCTGGATGGATAGTCTGATTTGTACAGTAATATGCCCTTCCATTCTCAAAATACAAGGAAGGATCAATTCCTCCTACCGATACCCACACAGGATCCGACCATTCGGAACACGGATCGGATGTAGATACAATAAAGTTACCATATTGTTCTAGAGTTGCCGTTACATAGAAAACACCTCTGTCATATCGGATAGTAGGGGCCCAGATTCCCCCAGAATTGCCCACATGCCTTAAATTCATTTGTTCCGCTCTGCTGATACAGTTTCCAATTTGTTCCCAGTTTACAAGGTCACGGCTGTGAAAAATTGGAATTCCCGGAAAATATTCAAATGAGCTGTGAACAAGGTAATAATCTTCCCCTAACCGGCATATACTGGGATCTGGATGAAAGCCTTTTATTATTGGATTTTGAAATTTCATATATGCTCCTCCCACGTGAAGTATTTTTATTGCGTATCAGAAACTCCGTTTATCAAGATACTACTTTATTTTATCTAATTTAATTGTTTAAAAATAGCAATATTTTTAGATATGACAGAAAATATTATTGGGTTGGCAATATTGGATTTCATCCACCTTACGCCATGTCGTAATCTCCTGCTCCCAGTAAACTCTTACTTTATTATATTTATACACCGCGTTTAAGTTTTTATTTTTGCATGTTATAATGTACCCAGATTAAAATTGAAACGGAAGGAAAACTCTCCGAAACAATAAATATTTGTAACGAAATAAACGTGTAATTTGCAAAGTCAGGTCGGACCTTACTTTCCTATTGATTTATATCAGGCTGAAAAGGGAAGTATACAGGAACTGGGCAAGTCACAATATCAAGAAGGGAAGTGCTATCATGCCAGCCGCACAACAACGTTTCATCACTCTTGACGAATACGAAGCTTTACCGGAAGATACGAGAGCCGAAGTCTTCGATGGTCAGATACAGTATATAGCCAGTCCATCATAGATACACCAGACTATTCTTTTAGAACTGTCATCATACTTAAATTCCTATGTTAAATCAAAGAAGGGGCTTTGTAAGGTATTTCCCGCTCCATTTGATGTAAAACTCGATGACCACCCTCTTTTAATTGTTCAACCAGATATCATGATTGTCTGTGATAAGTCTAAACTGGATGGAAAACGATGTAACGGTGCACCTGACTTCATCATTGAAATCGTGTCACCCAACAATTCATCCGATGACTATATCAAAAAGCTTTATTACTATAAAAAATATGGTGTCAGGGAATATTGGATTGTAGACCCAAACCGCCGGACTGTATCTGTAAGCTATTTCGAGAGGGATATGATTAGCATACCATATACATTTAGCTCTACGATCAAGGTAAATATATATAATGACCTTTACGTGGATTTCAAAAAAATTGAGCAAATGCTTACCTCGTAATTAGAAAAATTGCTTAAAAAAGGCCTTTTTACAGTTTTTCCAGGTTGTAGGCATAGTTCAATTGACGTATAGCAGTGCATTTATAAAAATGATTATGCACTGCTATATTTCTGTCCTGAGATATTGTATAATAAGGTAATTCTGGACTTATGGAGGGGAATTAAAAATAGTAGAAGTTTAAGAGCGTTCGCCGAAATTGATAGTACAGTTTATAGAAGTATGTGAAAAAACCGCAGGCGTTGAAGACCATTACCCGCCTCATAATTGCAGAAGATGAGAACGGTGTGCCAGTGGCTTTTATGGGAGTGGAACTCGAAACTCTTGAAATGCTATTCATTGCCCCCGAAGTACAAGAAAAGAGGGTGGGAAAACGCCTGATCAGACTGAACGGCCTCCTCATAGAACCCGGCTTCCGCGTAGTCCCTGGCAAGCTGGAGATAGTTCTCCCCATAGCCTCTCATTCACCCTTCTAAGAATGCCTGTAGCTGATTACGCTCCTCTTCTTCTGCTCCATAACAGAGTTCCGATAGAGAGACATAGTCAAAGGGATCCAGCTTCAGATTCTCTCTGATCCAGTCCGCTGCTTCATCCATTCTTTCCAGTTTTCTTAAGATAACTGCCTTCAATCCTCTTGCCTTCACATTATGCCAGTTCTTCACAAGACCTTTTTCCATCAGTTCCAGCGCGCTGTTATACTCCTTCCTGATACAGGATATCACAACCAGATAGTAAAAACTCATCTCCTGTTGTTCACTGGACCACGCTGCCTTATAGAACATATCATAGGCTTCGTCGTACCGTTTTTGATAAAACAGGCTCAGTCCCAGCTTATAATATGCCTCGCTGTCATAGGGATTGGGATTCTTCCAGGTCAGACGCTTCACCGCCCTTCTGAAATAGGTCTCACTCTCCGCAAATAAGCCTCTTGTCAGCATCAGACTACCATATGCCGTGTTAATCCTGCTATCATCCGGATCTCGTTTTAGCCCTTCCAAATAGTAAGGATCTGGTAAATAGGTTGCATGACGGTACTGCTCGATATGAAGCCCTGTTAAATACAGTTCCTCATTCGTCATGATCTGCTCCGGTTCCTTCGCAGCCTCCGCCGGAGAGGGAAGCTTCGGAAGCTCATCTGCCAAAGGTGTAAATTCTACTATGGTTTTTCCGTCTTCATCGGACAACCGCACGGTGTAATCGGTCGTCTCCCCGCCTTTTAAGTCCAAGTAGGTATGATAGACTTTCTCCGGACTGACCGCTGTCGTCTCCTCAAACATGCAGATACCCTTATATAGCACGGACACTCGCGCGCACTCATGCTCTGCAGTGGTATAGGCCGTAATCTCCGCCTGGTTATCCGTGATTTCAAAATTAATTGCCCCATCGACGGTGGCATTTTTCACTGCACCCACGCCCTTATAAGGCATAAAGTACTGTTTAAATACTTTCTCCTCAAACGGCTTCAACCAAGTGAAATCCGGCTGATTGTCAGTGAATACGCCAGTCATCAGCTCGATATACGGCCCGTCCTCATCCGTTAAATTCCGATCCCAAGCCTTGCCAAAATCGCCACAGCCCCATATCCAATGTCATTAAGCTAAGGCATTAGAGGCATAGCAGAAAAAAAAACAGAGTATGAGTT
>OFMJ01000763.1_pt1 | contig 29835 bp, 24 predicted proteins | sample 1541801 | NCBI WGS metagenome assembly OFMJ01 (sample SAMN04209234, study PRJEB22552) | human gut metagenome | biome: gut; material: feces | host: Homo sapiens | place: USA: Oklahoma
CAGGAATTTCACCTCCGCGTGGTTCTCACCCGGCCGCCCTCTTTGGTTGCGACGGCTCACGGCACATACTGTGCCGCTTCAACGCTCGACTTTTGACTGGACGGGGTGTTGTCTTTCCGCAGCCTGTCATGGCGTAATTCATGCGGTGCTGCCGCACTATCTGTTCCAAAAGGAACAAGCCGCTTGCCCCTTTCGAGGACAGCAGGCGGAAAGTATTTGCAGTTGGATTATGAAGTTTTCAAGGAACGCGGAGGCAAACAAAAAATGCCTCACACCCCTTATTTGTGATTTTTTTGATTTTTGAGCGAAAAAATTTATAAATATTTTTTCAGTTTACTGAGAATCGCCTGCTTTCTGCAGTTCACTGTCTTTTGGGGAAGTCCCCGTGCTGCGCCGTATTGCCGTTCGGTCAGTGGCTTTTCGGCAAGGAAAAGATGATATATGAGGTCATACTCGTCTACCGACATCTGTTTAAGCGCCTTATGCAAATTCTGATTTTCGATTGCTTTGAGCACTTCCGACTCAACATCCACCGTAACATCTGGAAGGGTTTCAATAAGCTGTAAATCTGTTTCATTGTTTCTGACGTTACTGTTAGCAGAGATAATCTCCAATCCGAATTTTGCTTTCTGTCTTTCGAGATATGATGCATGATTTTTTTCGGATTCCTCGGCTTTGATAAATTCAGGAGTAGCTTCAATTCCGATTTTGTTTCCATCTTCATCAATTTCCACATGGAAACATCTTTTTCTGCCATCTTTAGTCTTGAGAAAGTTATATAACTTCTGTCCTTCAAGGCAGGTGTACTTGATCTTGCCATCAACAGACAGGAAAGTACCATTTTCATCTTTGATATAAAATTGGACGCTCATTTTCGTAATCTCCTTGGAATTTTGAAATTTTTAATAGAGTCAAATAAAAATCAAAATTCCAAAGATTACGGATATTCAGCTATGTAGCAAGACCACTTGTATAACATAAAAGAGCTTCCTCCCTGATTTTTCAGCCGGAAGCTCTCGCATGTTTTTGCCAGAAAAAAGCTGCCGGCAAAACAGAATTAGCCTTTAGCTTTCTGTTTTGTCGGCAGCCTCTCAGATTTGCATTGTGCAGGTTTGGTATAACTGACCGAAGTGCATTCAAAGCAAGTGACCTGATAAGGATTTAATGTGGCTCTGTTTCAGCCGGACCTTACCGTCGTTTTGCCGTATTTAGCTTTTAAATAGTGTTTTCCTGTCCTGTAGGAGCAAACATTTCAATAGTATCATGCCGTCTGCTTTTACGCACTCTTACGAATTTGACCCGACATCGGATACATTCATACTTAATCTTTTCATCGCCGCTTTTGTATCCGCAGTTCAATTTCCCGCAGTTTGGGCAGAACATCGGTATCGGCTTCCAGTTCTCTGTTATCAATACCATCACCTCGTTATAGTCCTTTCTCTTGTGTATTCGCAAAGTTGCGAATATACAAGGCAAAAAGCATCCAGATGTTTCAGATTAGAGAAAACTCCTTTAATCTGATTTCCATTGCCTGTTTTGACACTTCGAAAATTTCCGCCATCTTGCAGACATACTCGTTCTTTGTCTTACATACAGGGTGCAGGGCATAGAAACAGCGTTTGATCTGACCATTTGGCATAAGAATAGCTTTCGCGAGGTAATTGGCCTGCCACTCCGTTGCGTCTTCGTCGGTGTCGTTGTTATATAAAGCGGCGGCAATTCCTGTCCCGCTGAATATACGCTTATGAATGATATAATGTGCCAACTCGTGAGCTAGTGTGAAACGTAGCCTGCCGTAACATTTTTCATCTTCCAACAGAGCCGCTTCAATAAGCATTGTACCACTTTCAACACGCATAAGAGCATAATCCATTATCTCCCGATTATAATATGTGGTGATACCACTGTCATAAATCATTCTGCCAAGTTCGCGGGCATCATTCGTAAGATACTGATATTCTATCCTTAAGCCGAAAGTTTTTTCAATAATGGTTTCAATCGGCACAGCACGAGGAATGCCGTTAAGGTACATTTCATCAAATTTACTTAATGTGCGGCGGGCAATCGTTTCGAGCGTTTGAGGTCGGTAGAATACTGTTGCCATTGTTGTATCCTTTCTGTCCGAGAAATTACTCGGACTCTTTTGTTATACGGCGGATAAAATCTTCCCATTGCTTGTCGGTTACATTGTGCTTCTTTGCCGTTCTAAGTGCTGCCCGAACAATATCCTTTTCCATTATGTATTCCGGTAAATCCGCGCTTACAGTATTTCGTGATTTTGCCGCCAAGTCATACATTTCCTCTGTTTCTGTTTCGGTCAGGCAGAGGAGGGCAGGGAGTTTCTCAAGAATATCATCAGGAACCGGTCTGCGATTTTTTTCAATATCGCAAATATATACGGCTGAATAATCCAGGGCTATAGCAAGTTGCCGAGCTGACATTTCGTGTTCCATTCTTTTGGAAATCAAAAAACTTCCGAAAGTGTTCTCACCCATAAGACTGCTCCTTTCAAATTCGCTATTTTGCGAATGCTTTAATCACATTATACACGAACAAATATTCGCAATCAATAGTTTTCTAAAAAGCAAAAATGAGTTGGGCGTTTTTGCACCCAACCCATTTTTTAAGGTAACCTACAAGCCGCTATTTTAAGGCGTTTTTCAGCATTGTGTCATATCTTTCAGCGACAGATTTCGGACTTATTATTTTTATATCTCCATTAAACTGAAATACCCAAGCAAAAAAAGTCTGACTGACCGATACCTCTGTAGTCACCTTAAAATGTCCGCAATCTATCGGGAAGGTTTCTACACGATCTCCAAAACGATCAATAATATAGTTCATTAAATCATTTTTGCACAACAGAGTGACTTTTTCCTTGGTGCCATCGTACATATCGAATACCTGCCGGGTAAATTCCGGCAAACTGAAATTATCAGGTTTTTCCACAGCGACCACAGACAGAATGTTAATTCCTTTCATACGGTCAACCCGAAATGTTGTGATTTTTTGATGCTTCTCACTATACCCAACGGCGTAATAGTGATCCTCATTCCAGACCAAGTAATATGGAGAAAAGCGATACCGTTTTCCGTCATTTTTCGGTATTTCTTGTTTATGCTGATCATATCGAAAATATTGAAAAGATATTTGTTTTTTCATATTGATCGCCGTATTGATGCCGTCAACCAAATAATATATTTGTTCATTTAACGGTTTCACTCGTTCGGAGATATACAGGTTTCTTTTCAATTCCGCCGCCTGATGCATACTGCTCATCTTCGACAGTTTCTCTACAAGCTCCGTGCTCTTTTTGGTGGTGATGAATTTTGATGATTCTACTGCATCGATCAGTAATTTTAATTCCGGCAGAGTAAACAGGTGGCTACTCAGTGAATAACGGTTTTCGCGGCTGCGTTCTTCCTCAATATCTATACCAATGTCACATAGCTTTTGAATATCGCCCGGTATTGTCTTTCGATCACAGGATATGCCGTTCTCTTTCAAATATGTAAGGATTTCCGCTGTTGTTACATAATGCTCAGCATCCGTATTTTGCCACAGATACTTTAAAATATATAGCAATCGGCTTTTTTGTTTAGACATCAATTCACCCCTGTCTACTCGGAATATAGTTATTATAGCACTATCAAATTTACATTACAATATATCTTACTCATTTGCTGATGATACGTATTGTGCTATCGCTTCTCACGAACAGAGTAAAGTTGGTGGTGTTAACTGATACACTGCATTATATCTTTTAAACATTTCTAGCAATTCAATCAAAACCACTAGTAAACTAGTGGTTTGCCCAGACCCCCGAGGGGTCAGTACTTGCTGACCCCTGAAAGAGGTACTGAAAATTATCATCGCATCGTTTGCCCTGCTACTGGTAACCCAGCTCTCTTTGGTATTCCACAGCATTCTGTGAAAGGGATACTTTTCGTGATAATCCCCGCGTTCCTTTCAGAACCTCCGTACCTTTCTTTCTCCTTTGGAGAACAAACGATATTTTTCTTCTTTCTTTTGCCAAGGCTTTTTACCTACCCCCGGCAGAACCGGAGGTCTTGTCATGCTGAAAGCGACAAAGAAATATGCTTGGGAGCCAACGCCCCCAAGCATACTTTTGAACTCATTGAGCAGACTTAAATCCATCACGGAGTTGCTCATCGACGCTGCTGAATGCTTCGGCAGAGGAAACAGTTGCTTCACCAAGAGCATTAACGAGCTCGGGAAATTTATCCAAGCTCTCTTTCATGGTGGTGTACATGTCGAAGTAAGCATCCTGAGAAAGACCATCCCAACCATCAATGATTTCATTGATCTTGGTGTTGATGCTGCTGAGGATGTCAGCGAGATCACCAGCGTAGCCAATGAGGTCGTTACCCTGAGAGTTCAGGGTTTCAGGGGTGACTCTGATGTTTGCCATGTTGTTTTCTCCTTTCTGTTTAGTATGTATAGCAAACAGCGAAATGCTGTAATGCCCTATTAGATTTTGGTTTTCTCAATATGATTTGTAACGAGATTATCATATTTTTTTGATGCCTGATCGAGAATGTCCTTAAGAGTATCCAGAAGATCTGCGTACTTTTCGATATTTTTCTCCCAGTTGGTTTGTGCCATCTTATGAAAAGCGGTTCCTGCCGGAGTAGTCCAGCCACTCTCTTCTAACTGCTGCAAGCAATCGTCCAACTTGGAAGCCATACTTCTTAAATCTTTCGCAATCTCAGCATATCTGTTTCCATAATCTCTTAACACGGTAGTGTCAAATGCCAAATCCGTGTTGCCTTCATATGAAAGGGCCATATTATTCACCTGCGCTTTCTGCGTTCGGATTCAGTTCTGGCTTAATCTGATATGCTTTTTGCTGTTCTTCCTCAGCAAGAGACTTTCTACCCTGAATGCGATAAATATCAGCTCTAATGGTGTAAACCTCGGCAATCTGATTGCTTAATCCAGCAATGAAATCCAACATTTCAAGAGCCTTGTCATACTCTTCCATATCCTTTAAGCACATTGCTCTGTACAGGTAAATATCGATTGCTGCAGGATTCTTTAATGTCGCAAGACGGTAAATTGAATTAGCTTCTTTATAGAACTTGCGAGCCTCATCATTATTACCAAGCTGCTTTGTGCAGAAAGGTTTATAATACAATGCAGCATAATAATAAAGATCCTCTGTATCTTGCTTTACAATTTCTACGGCTTGATCAAAAGCTTTTTGATAATTTGGTTCTGTAAGATAGAGATTCATCAACATAAATCTTGCTTCACCATCAAATCCGCTTTCGGCTTCAAGAGCGATGCACTCATTACAACAAGCGATCGCTTTTTCGTAATTATTGCATTCCGCAAAAATCTGCCCTTCTAAAAGAACAAACTGTCTCTTGGCATCCGCAAAATACTTCATGGTCTTGGCAGAATCAATGACCTTGATTGCTTCTTTCAATTTTTTTGCTAGCGATAATGCTTTTGCATAATCGTACAGCAAGTCTGCATCTTCAGGGAATCTATCAGAAGCAGCTTTAGCAAAAGTGATAGCCTCATCATATTTTTCTTCGTGTAAGAGAAGTTGTGTCTTAATGTGATAACCATCAAACATTTCTGGAGCCTTTGCTAAGAGTTCATCAGCAGACTCGTTAGCGCTATCATACATTCCAAGTCTAACGAGCGCTCCAATCTTTTTCACGAGATAGTCTGGCCTTGACGGATTCTTAACACATGCCTTTTGGAAATAACGCAGTGCCATATTGTCATCATGCATATGCTCATATGCCATACCCATGAAGAACATCATTTCGTCGCTATCAAAGCCTTCGCTTATAGCTAGATTATAGCTTTCAAGCCCCTCATGAAGTTCATCATTCATAAAACATGCGTTACCATATAAAAAATGTAACATACCATTCTTTTCAATTAATATGGCTTTCTTATAAGAGTTTTTTGCATTTTGGTATTCTTGTAATGACATATACAAGTCACCATAATTCTTATAACTGTCCATCAGCATTGGGTCTAATTCAATTGCTTTATCGAACTTAGCTCTTGCCGCATCAATGCTGCCGGTTTTCAACAACATCACACCTTGTTGGTTTAAATCCTGCGCCTCCAGACGCATCTCATTTGCATCCATAATATTCCTCCTACCTATCCTCAACGATTACTTGAATCGGAGAATATTCTTCAATTATTCGCTTGAAATCAACGTCTTCTGCGCATCTCGTACTAAAATAGCAGAGCGTATCTGTTACAAACCTATCATAAGTAGCTGTTTTGGAAACATTTCCATTAGAATCGAAATTATACCATTTAGCAGAGATATTCCCATATATATGAATACGTTTGGAGCGTGATTTGTAAACACATCTCTTTATATCCGAATACATCATCTTATTAACTTCCATACGCGTCACCTTGCTACTGTAATATCTTTTTGGTCTGTAAATAATAAGATAATCATCATAAAATTGAAGCTCAATAGGTGAAGGAAGATTTTCTTTTTTTCCTCCAACAAAAGTAACTCCAATTGCAACAACTATCAATAAAAGCCTTGTTGTCCAATTAATTTCAGAAAACAGATTGTCCTGAAAAATAATGGAGCCAATAACAATAATAGCAATAATAATCCAAACGGCAATTTTCAGACCACTGAGATTATTTTTTCCACCCTTAGGCATTAAAACAGCTTCGTTTGTTTTCAAAATATAATTGGGCTTATTCATAGTTCTCCTCCTATGCAGCTCTCAAAATTGGAATATCGACCTTGGGAATATTTACTTCAGGTATGGAAATATCAATGTTACACGAAGATGACAATTTATCGGCAATATCCGAAGTGATAATCGGGTCACCATCCAACGATGTAATTTGTTGCACACCTTTTCCGGTCTTTTCAAAAATATCAGTTATGTCATTAAGAGTAACATTGTCGAATAAGTCAAATTCCATTTGACCTCCTTCACCAATCTGAATGTCGCCACTTCCATTTACATGAAAGGCCGTAATCGAAGGTATTACAACGCTGGTCACTCCGACATCAATAATATTTGATATATTAAATCCTCCATTAATAAGATCTTTGGGAACACTAATCATATTTTTAATTGAACTAATGGCATCCTTAGGCTCTCCGAAATCCCAAAACTCCGCCTTGAGATTTTCGCCCACATCCGAAAGGATTCGAGTTCCAAAGTCTTTAACTATCGAGACGTCTCTGTACTTAAATGCTGCTTTGATATCTGCAAGCCCGTCTGCAAATTGAATCTTCAATTTAGATGAGAAAACTTTGAATGTATCTTTGGAAAACACCTGTTTCATCTTAATATCTTTAACTTGAGCTGAACTTCCTGTTGCCCATTTAAAGCCGTTTTTCAACAACTTACCAACGCTGCTTACTACTGTTACAACTGTACATGCAAGATTGACAATATCAATTCCTGTAGCTAAGCCGTTATAAAATTCGTTATAGTGATAATTTTCACCGCTATCTCCAAAAATGAACGAAGATCTTAAATAATCTTGCCAGGTATTCACGTCACTTCGTCGGCGCCCTGTTGCCGGATCACCATTCTGAGTTGCTGAATATGCTTTTTTCTCATTCCATATGTTTGCAATGCCATTTGCCACAGCAATGATGCCGCCTACGACACCTGCAATTATTACAAGCAACGCACCTCCGGAAAGGATTGCTCCTACAATTGCCAAAACACCAATAGCCACTTCAAGAAGCCCAACAAGAGCACCGGTAATAAGTTCCTTGCCACCCTCGTAGTTATACCACTCTTTAATAGAGTCCTTGAAGTAATTCATGCCAGAATCGAACTCATCCTTTTTACCACCAAGCCAACGACCAAAGGCCGTTTCATTACCAAGACCAGTAAAGAAATAACTAATGGCGTTTTCTACCTTGCTGTTTCTAATACCATGAGCTTCTTTGAAAGAGGCAGTAAGAGAAGAAACTCTTGATCTTACGGCTTTGTCCACTTCTTCACACTCATCACGCAAATCAATCAAATCTGTTGCGTAAGTTTCGTACTTGCTCTGTTCAGAACGTAACTCAGAAATCTTTGCATTTGTTTTTGATTTTGCGGTAGATAAATTAGATGTCCAAGAACCATCGTACTTGTTCAATTTTTTGTACACGTTATCATATAAAGAGTCCGCATACTTATCGAGTTTTTTGGCAACTGCTTTAGCCTCATTAGAAGAATCTTTTAGGCTGCTATATGAAATTGAAGCTGTACTCATTTTTCTTTTCCTTTCTAAAAGATTTTGTCAAGAAGCTCTCGACGTTCTTCTTCTTTTTTTTCCTTGTACTTCTGATAGTAATACTCCCTGTCATTTATGGCTGTTGTTCTAAGTCCATTAAGACGGGAAATTTCTTCTTCAAGCTCGCGAACCGCAACACTTAAATTCGGATCTGCTGTAACAGCCTTTTCCTTTTCCGAAGTGACAGCATTGGCACGTGATGTGAACTTTGAATTATGTCGAATAGACTTGTTTAAATCAGCCTTTAAATCTTCCAACTCGTTATTAACTGCTCTTATCTCATCGTTCATCGTATCTGTAAGATTGCTCAATGCCTTCCGAAGATCATCAATGTCATCATCATAAGATTTAACGGCATTCTTCTTTTGTTTGTAGAGATTATAATAATAACTGCTACTTGCCATCTTGCCGCCCCCTAACCTTCAATAGCCTTTACAAATTCTTGTCTGAGTCCATCATCAGATGTTTCGTATTCGGCCTCTGCTTCAACCAGAGCATCATAAATGTCCTGCAATGTATCTCCAAAATCATCAATTTTCTTAATCAAGAGGTTGTACTGGGATTCAAACTCGTTGCGACCTTTTCCAACCCAGTTTTCCTTGATCTTATTAGTTATCCGAGAAACTTCAAGGTTTACCTCCTTATAAGTTTCTACAATCTCTTTAATTTGACGATGTGTGGCATATATCTTTTCAGTATCTATATGACCTTCACAGATTATTCCACTGTCGCCTCTTCCGCCCATACTCATATTAACACCTCTCAATCAAATATTTTAATCTTGGAATATGTACTTCCATTGAAACGATAACCCATTGTGTTGTCAAATGATGTATCCGGCTTAACTCTGCCAGAAATATCAAACATCTTGCAATCAGACAGCTGTGCAAAGAGAATAGCTTGACGCTCATCCTTAATAACCTTTAGCACCTCTGAAGAATTGAAACCAACAGGTTGGTTGTCAACCGTTGCAAGTAGTACGAAAACACCTGCTTCAGCAGCATTTTTCAAAACATCCGCAAGACGCTTGCTCTCATTCTTATCAGCACAAACTTTCTTAAATACATCTGCGCTATTGATCACAAGAAGCAGTGTCGAACCGTCTTTTTCCTCATTATCCAATTGACGCATTGCATCATCACAGAAATCAGTAACAAGCGCTAAACCATCAGCGGCGTCGTGAGCGTATTCACGAACAAATCCGTATTCTTTGCACTCTTTGAGTTTCTTGGATTTATCATCCACAACGAATGCTTCAATGTTGTGGAACACTGCTGTTTGAGCAATCATCTTCATAAAGTTGGAAACAAAGACACCCTTACTTTCAGTATCACCGAGCAATGCCAAGAAGCCACTTGTAGCCATATTGACAGAAGTGAGTGCCACTGTACCAAAATCCATACCAATAGGAAGCACATCCGGAGTGCGAAATGCAGCTACATTTTCGCTCATTATTTCTGCAAGAGAAAGCTTCTCTGGAATCATCGGGATCTTAACCGCCTTAGCAGTACACTGTGCATTGCGCTCTGTAATGAATTTCTTAAGTTCCTGACTACGTTCGGCATCCTTATCACTCTTGCCAAACATGGCAACTTGATATTCAAGGATTCTCTTTTCTCGCATACAAAGGCCACGACCGGCATTTTCCTTCGGAATTACCTTGCAATGGCCAAACATAGCGCTATACTCGTTTGTATCATTACAATTAAGAACAAACTTCTTACCAAAGTTGGCCTGAGTACGATAATTCAAAGAATTGGAGGTTGCTGCGGTTACAACAAAGGAAATACCCACGCCCTGGGCTTCACGCGCCAAAGTATTAATATCTTCATTCTGATCAGGGAAGTATTCCTTAAACGCTGCCATATTATCAATCACAACCACTGCCATAGGCATATCGGTGTAACCGGCCTCAAGGTACGCCACATAGTTACCTACGCCTTTACTTGAAAGAATCTTCTTACGCTGGATTACCATACCATTCAGCATCTTGAATAGATTCTTACATTTCTCCTCTTCGTTAGAAAGAACTACGCCACCAACGTGATCAGAATCTTCAAAAATCTTAAGAACCATGCTGCCACAGTCAACGAGATAGATATTAACTTGCTGAGATGTATACTTCTTAATCAATCCATAAACCAATGTCTGCAACATAACAGTTTTACCCATCTGCGCAGAACCGACAATATAGACGTTGTCCTTGGAAACATCAAGCTCCACTGCACCTTGCTGTTGCTGTTCCGGATCATCAAATACACCCAACGGAACACTAATGCTGGCTGCATTTTCTACCGTATAATCCAGTTCATCAGTTAAAATCTTGTCCTTAAGCGAAGGTAAGCAAATGCCGGGTAACTTTTCTATACCTTTACTGCCGCAATAATCGTTGATATAATCAACGATTGCCTGCAACTGAGAAACCGTATTCTTAGAACTTCTCTCTTTCTTATTAGTATAAATTAATGTCCTTTTACCCCAAATGTTTCTTTCATAAATAGCGAATGTCCTTTCACTATTTTCATTACCTTCAGGAACATTAGCACCGCTGTAAGCTGATTGGAAAAGATCGAAGATTTCATTGTTACCAACTTGAAAATAAGCTCTACCAGGTTCAACAATTTCCGCTGCCAATGGCGTTTTAATAACTTCGTTGCTGTCTTCCTTGGTCTGGACCTTCAAACATAGTTTAAATTTAGAGTTAGACCAAATCTGGGCATCAACAACACCGGCCGGTTTCTGTGTGGCTAGAATCAAATGAATACCCAAAGTACGACCAATACGCGCAGCAGAAATCAATTCCTTCATAAAATCAGGGTATTCCTGCTTCAGTTCAGCAAACTCATCTACAATCATAATTAAGTGAGGCATGGGCTGTGTCGCCTTACCCGCTTTGTAAAGTTTAATGTAATCGTTGATGTGGTTTACTCCATTCTCAGAAAACATTTCCTGACGCTTTACCAATTCTGCCTTGATGGACAGCAAAGATCTGTTTATTTCACGTCCGTCAATATTGGTAATCGTGCCAATTAAATGCGGCAAATTCTTAAACTGATTTGCCATACCGCCACCCTTAAAGTCAATAATGACAAAACCCACTTCGTATGGATGGTAGAGAATAGACAATGACAAAATATAAGTCTGCAATACTTCTGATTTACCCGAACCGGTAGTACCAGCAACAAGTCCGTGAGGTCCGTGGGCACTGGGTTTATCGCTAATATCAAGATAAACTATTTGATTTTTTGTTTTCACTCCTATAGGAGCTGCAAGACTCTTGTATACCTGTGCATTTTCCCATCTTTCATGAAGATCGATATCTTCTACAGAAAGGATGTTAAGCATTTCAAACATGGTGATATTTTTTGTTAATTCACCTTCCAAAGATACTTCATCAACAGAAATGGCGCCTAACTTAAGAGCAACATTTTCGGCGACCTCATCCGACACGGATGGGAAAGCAAATTCGGAGACAAGATCACCATTTTCGGTCTTTAGGACTAAGCCCGATTTTGTATCCTGGATTCGAATGATTTCAGTGCATCCTTGAGGCAACATTTCCTCATATTCCTCAAGAAATACAAAAGTAAAACCGTATGCGGCACAATTCTTAATATACTTGGAAACAGGGTGTGTACTAATAGAGGAAGCATCTGTAACAAAAACAATGTAATGTTCGGGAAAAACAATATCCTTGTTACCGGTTACAGCATTTTCTCTGGAAGACAACATGATATACATATCTTCGAGAATAATATTCTTGCTCTCTTCATCGCAAACGATGTTTTTTACACCAAGCTTCTGGTTATCAACATTTTGCAGCCAACGAATCCACTGCATCTTGGAGGTATAATCATCGCTTAGGATGTACACCATCTTTACTTCGTTATAGAAATGACGAATACTAATATCCAATGTCATGTTCTTCAGTATTTGCTCAAGAATTGGCTTGGGCCCAACAACACCTACACCGCAAGATACATTGAAGTCTGAAATAATCGGTGCATTATCAATATACTTGTATTTTTCGGCAAGGTCTGCTGGAATAGTAGCAAGGGGATCTTCAAGGTCTACAAACTCCTGCTTATTGTAGACAATTTGATTCGCAGACTCCACTCGTCCTCTACCAAGGTAAACCTGAAGAAAGTCTTTATCATCCTGAGTTCTTTCAAATAGACGTCTACCGAAGTTATCCACTTCTCTTATACTATTCTCGAGAGACTCATAAATAAGATTCCTTATACGCAATTCATTGGCACGAGCAACTTCGATGGTTTCTTTCTTTTCATCAATGTATTTATTATAGTTTTCAATACGTTCTTGGGTCTCTTTCTTGTAATCCTTATTCTCTTTAACAAAAGAGACAATAGACATAATAACACCAAGTCCCATGGATACTGCGCTGTAAATAATAAAAGATCCACCGCCACCTATAATACCTCTTAGCACAATTGTCATCGCAAGCATGACAATTGAAGGAATAAGAGACATAACAATGTTCTTCTTCGGTTTAGACGGTTTCTGAACAGCCTGCTGAATCTCAAGATTATCTTCAGGAATTACATACTGTACGCGAGAGTTTCTATTGAACTTCGGGTACTTAAAATGCGTAGAATGAATTTCAACAGGTCTGCTTGTCAAACCGTTAATCTTTATTTCACTTACAGAAGATGTATAAAGTTTTCCTTCTCTATAATAAAAACTAAATCCTACTATCGAGAAAAAATCGTAATCATATAATTGCGCTGATTTGCTAATTTTCACGCCATTAACAAAAACGCCATATTTACTAGCGTTATCATAGATAGTGCATTTCCCATCGGAGCAGTCTAAGACGAGGCTATCTTTGCCAAGATATGTGTCGGTAAACTGAATGCTTGAATCCTGAGTACCACCAATTTTAATTTGGTTCTTCCCAGTAATATCAATCTCAATATCAAAATCTTTCTTTGCATAGTCAAAATCGATTATAAAAGAAAGAGCAAAAACATCATTACCGGAATTCTGATATTTAACAAACAATTCGTCACCATGTACTAGTTGCTTAGTCAAGAGCTTGCGTACATCCCCGATAGTGAAATACAAATTATCAGAACAAATGATGCTCCACTCATCACCGCTTCTCTGAAGGGTTAATTCGATGGGAGAAAAGAACAATTCCTTTCTCAGTCTAACTGTACATTCAGGAGAAGTGCCGACCTTGACTTCACTATCAGCAGGAGCCAACTCAATTTCTTTATATAAGTTCTTGCTCGAAATTATGATCTTATATCTACTATTCATGGTCGCGCCTCCTTACTCTGTGAAGTATATGACTGTTCCGTTTCTTACACCAAACTCAGCCAAAGTCTTGTTGCCTCTAAGTAATGCAATCGGCTTTTCCGCCTTCAAATAACAATTTTTCACATTACTCGTATCAATTTTCAAATCGTATGCTTCATTTAATGCAACGACCAACTCATTAGCGGTAATATAAAGGGGGATTTCAATATCCTTTACAGTATTGCGTTTAGTAATGTTTAAAACAGCGACTACTGTTTCTTTGTTCATTTCTAATCCTCCTTACATAATCAGGAACGCAGCTTTTTGAATGCTGCTTTCTTTCGAAAGCGCATCCGGCTTCATGTTTTCATAATGCACAAAATGCTCAATATATTCGCTCACCGTAAATTTAAGCGCAATATTAGGCGAAATCAGCGCATTGTCATTTTCTTTGTCAAAATCGTTACAAATAAAGATATATTTTTCTGCACTTGCTCCGTTGATGTTGGAGACGAGAATATTTGTGGCAAGAACGGAAGCCAAGGTTTGTTTGACCACAATAACAACTTTATCAGCAATATTCAGTAAAGCCGCCTTGTCTTCGTCGAATGTGATATCCGCATCGACTACAATAAAATCATATTCTCCGCTTTTTTTGGCAGAAAGAATAATCTGTTCAAAGATCGAGTAGTTTAGTCCCAAGGACATCAACGCTGCCTTGAACGGGGGAAGATAGCTAAATAATTCCTTGCGAACAACATGCTTGATATCCGAATAGACATTATCTGTTGCCGATGCGAGTTTGGCGTACACCTCTGAGGCAGTAATTGCAGAATGATTTTCAAGCATATGTTGAAAAACCTGCAGGTGAGCTGCGTTAATATAAAGTACACGCTTATAATTTTTAGTCAATGACGCACTGACTCCCATGGCAGCAGTTGTCTTGCCTGTTCCGCCGCTGGCGGAATAGAACAAGATTACCTGTGTCTCCTGCTTACCGTTACTTTCAAGTTTTAATACATCCGCACTTTTTCCGGTAATCTCATTAAAGATTTCTTTAATGCTTGTATACTTGAAAATATGGTTAATATTCAAATCCGCAGTCTGATCCTCTTCGTACTGTTCGTCCATAACGAAAATATGAGAGATGTTATGGCGCTGCATATCCTGACTGTACAACTCATCGGAGACAATAAGAATATCAGCCTTTTGAGGAGTCGAAAAAAGTGATTCAAAGTATTCGGGTTCCGTAATGATTTCCAAATCCACCTTTTCAAAGAAATCCTCAACGAACTTCAGCTGAAGGGGAATGATATAGTTGATATCGGTATCTGCAATAATAATTCTCGGTTTTGCCACAATTCACCCCTCCTTATCCCATGCTGACCTGAAAGTCGCTGTTTGCCAAACGGATAATATCACCGTTATGAATAGGATAAGGTTGATTCGGCTGCAGCCGGATTTTATTTACATATGTACCATTTGCGCTTTGCAAGTCTGTAATCGTGTACTGATTGCCTCTTCTGTTAATTCTGCAATGAGAACGGCTGATCATCTTGTTAAAGCCTATCACGCCATCGCATATTTCTGCCTTCTTGCCGATAACAAATTCATCTTTTGTTACGGCGATTTCTATACGAGTGGGCGCATTCATAGCAATGATGCGCAACAAACCGGAGCCGGCATTTTCTCCGACCATATCACTCTGTCTACTGTTTATCTGACTGCCTTCAATGTTTTTTCCGCCTTTGATTCGCGTATATAAATCTTCAACACTAAGTGTTCCGTTAGAAAGATCAGAAGAAAATTGCATCGTTTTGGGCGTTGACAGCGTAGGCGTGTCGGCTATAAGCTTAACCAACCCGGTTCTGAGTTCATTTTCAAAGCTTGAATTGTCCTCATATATATGTTTGCTAAGCGGCAGATACACAAGGCTGACTTTATAGGTTGCAGGGTCTACAAATATACGATTAAATGCAATATCAATGTTTTTACAAGATAAGAATCCGTTAAGATTTACACTGATAATATCGGCAAGCAAATTTGCTATTATTGTCAAAAAACTTTCGGAGTCCATGGACGGAATCATTGACGCAAATGTTTTTAATCCCTTTGTCAGATAAAACATTTGCAGCTTTCCGTTAAAAGTCATTTTCATGCACTTCACAAAGCAACTGTTCGCCTGACTTTGCAATACCTTATATTCGGTAGATAAGAAAGCACTGTTATCATTCAGAATATATGCAAAATTGGAGCCACACTCCATCTCCGTAATAACATTATTTTCAATCAGCACATTCATAATATAAACACCTTTTCATCCTGATGACCGCTATTTATCACAAGTTAAGGCACAATGTCTCATTATGCTCAAACTTCTGATAAATAGTTTTCGGTTTCCCACGCGGGTTAACCCGCGTGGGAAAGCCATAAAACTACTTAATCGAACCGTTTATTTTGCTTCTTTGTCATCTTTTTTTCTGCGCTTAAATGCAACGAGGAACCAAATGAGCCCCGCAAATACTACAACGCCGCCTATTGAACCCCAGAACAGAGGCTTATTAGCATACCAACGGACGAAGAAGTTTGTAGATACGGTAATGGTATCGTTGAATACATAAAGATCATTTGTACTGAAATCGTCCGATGCAGTATCTGTAACATTACCTGCAATGTCCGTTACCTTGATTTGAACCGTTTGCGCATCAGAACTTTCATTCAGTGTAAAGCTGCCTGAATAGTTGAAAGCGCTTTCTCCAAATTCAGTGATTGTATCGATCGTGCTGCCGTTCACAATAACTTCAATCGATTTTAAGCCGCCCACATCAACTATCGTATAGTCGACATCCAATGTTTGTGCATTCACGATCGGCTTGTCAAGATTTACGATATTACGGATTTCAGGCTTCGTGGTATCAACTGTGAAGTCCATAGTGTGCAAAATCTGATTTCCGGCTGCATCAATTGAATTTTCCGGAACGCTGGTGGATTCGTTTCTGTCCGAATCATCGGCAGCATATGCAGAGGTCAGTGTGATCTTATACACGCCGTCTTCTGCGAAGTTTTCCTTAGCGATGGTATACGCATACTGATACCAACCGCTTTCGCCTATGCCTGCATTGCCGTCAACGGTGGGATTGGAGGTATACTGTGTATCAATTGCTTCACCGTCACGCGTAATCAGAATATTCAAAGAATCCGTGAGAATCTGATTTGCGTTATACTCCGTGATCACAAGATCCTGCGTAATTGCCTCCGAATTGTTGCCGTCAATTTTAATGTATTGTTTTTCAAGCAAAGAGGTAAGGTAATCACTGTATTCATACACAGAACCGTAGCGGTTAATCGTGAACTTCAAACTTGATTCCGTTGTATGGTTTGCCTTATCAGTCATACCGATCGTCAACACATAAATACCGTCGTTTTCCACCTCGGACGGGATTTCAAAACTGCCCGAGCCGCCTTGATCGGTGTCGGAGGAACGAATGAAGTCAGCCGTTACATCCTCAACGGAATTAAAACGTGTTCTCTCAAGCCGGATCGTCTTGGTATCAAAGTTCTCATCTTCAAAGCTGAAGGCTACGGTTACATCGTTTTTGTACGCACCACCTTCCTCTGTTTTTGCAACACCATTGATGCTGTAAGTGGGCACCTGAATGTCTGTATCAACCGTAAGCTGATTAGAGGTATAAGTCTGCATCTGATTTGTAGACTTATCCCGGTAGTTTATCGTGATGATATAGTCTCCGTCCTCCGTCAGGGTGAAGGTACCCGTATGCGTATCAACGCTGTTGTCTGTCCAGCTCGGCGTCACGGCATAGGGTGCTCCGCCGTCTTTCGCAACCATGACTTGAACATCATCAGCATAGAAGTTTGCTTCCGTAATCGTTACGGTCGCATGGATATCGCCGTCATAGTAAGAAATACCGTTAACTTCATTTACAGGCGTATTGTACTGAACATTTGCAGTAGGTGCGATGTTATCCACAACAATTCGCTTTGTATCCTTCTGATTGGTTTCATTATCGGCACGGTCATAGGCTGTAAACTCAACTGTACCGTTGAACTGATTGTCCGCTCCCAGAACCATTTTCGGAATTTCAAAGGTCATTGTCGCAGTCAGACCGTCCTCCGAATACGCAATATCGGCTGCTTCAATCGCCTGATCAATCAGCTCGGCATTCACACTGCTTACGCCTGCTGCGTTCAGATAGCTGTATTTGAAGTTATGAACGCCTGATGTAATATCATCGGCAGTAAGCGTTATCGTCATCTTTGCGTTATAGAAGCCGAAGCTTAAAGATTCAAGGACGGTATCCAGAACACTTGTGCTGTAAGAAACCGTCAGATTCGTCGGAGCGGTTTTGTCAACCGTAAAGTAGTCCGGCACATAATCGTCGGCTTGATTTGTCGCAAGGTCGGTATAATCTATATCAAAGGTATAATTCGCATCGCCGGGATAGGTAATGGTGACGATATGGATGTCATTGTTTTCGCCTACGCTCCACTCCGACTGCGTATTCAACGCCGAAGCATCCAGTTCTTTGCCGGTTACATCCTTGGCAACGATTTGGAAATCGACCTCGTCGGCATTGAAATTATGCTCGTTAATGGTTACAATCGCCGTCTGCGTGTCGTCAAAATACTTTCTGTCCTTCTCATCACTGTCTTTTACCGTGTCGATGAGATTTGTATTCTGATATTTGACATCAATAACAGGTTTAATCGTGTCAATCGTGATGGTATGCGATGTATAAGAATCCATCTGATTGTCGGAACGATCCGTATACTCAACATTTACCACATAATCGCCGTCGCCGGAAAGGGTGTAGGTGCCGATATGCTCATCCACACTCTTATCTGTCCAATTCGGCGTTACGGCATACGGTGTTTCGCCGTCTTTCGATACGGAAACAACAACATCTTCGGGGAAGAAGTTTGCTTCGTTTACGGTAAAGGTAACGGTAGCGTCTCCGTTATAATATGCCGTAGTCCCAACCATTCTGGATTCCTTGCTGTACTCAGCAGTCATCGTCGGGCTGATTGTATCCACAACAAGAACATAGCCCTCATCCGTAACCTTATCGCTTGAATTGTTATAAGCATCGGTTGCGATAACGGACATATATCCACGCAATTGTTCCGCTTCTGTTGCCGGAAGGGTAATCTGAGCAGTAAACTTTGACTCATCTGCACTGTCTTGTACGGCGTTCACTACCTGTGTATCGATCTTTGCATCGTCATCGGTGGGACGGTTCACATCACTCTGACCGTCTTGTTTCGTATATCCCCACTTAAAGCTCTCTACGCCGGAGCTCGTATCAAATGCGGTAAATGTAACCGTAACCTCCGGATTGTAAAATCCAAGCGTTACTGTTTCCAAAACCGTATCAAGAATAGATTTGCTGTATTCGATCTTTACATCGGTCGGAGCATCATGGTCGATAATGAATTCATCTGCGGCAAACGGCTCAGCATCCCAATTGGCAAGGTCTTTATAATCCATCGTCAAATTATAGATGCCGTTCATATAACCGTCATATTCAATCTGATATGTATCCGGAGCAATTTCTCTCCATTCAGCATTGCGCAAATAGTCCGTTAATTGCGCCGCCGTGTACGGAATATCAGCGCCAGTGATATCTTTTATTGTACCGGTAATCGTTACATCAGCCGGACGGAAATTGTGCTCCTTTACGGTGAAAGTCGTTTTTTGCTCGGCCCCATCGTGGCTGTAAGCAATTTCAACCTGCGGTGCCGTCGTATCAATTGTGATTGTCTCTGACTGATAAGCAGTCATTTCGTTATCTGATTTATCTGTGTATTCTACCTTGACGACATAATCACCGTCACCTACAAGAGTGAATGTGCCGGTATGAACATCAACGCTGTTATTGTTCCAAGCAGCCGTTACAGAACTAAATTCACCACCGTCTTTGGATACCGAAACTTTGACATCTTCATCATAAAAGTTTGCTTCTGTAACGGTAAGTTCTACTTCAATATCACCGTTAAAATAATGAACATCGTCAATCGAATTCTGTGCAGCCGCATATGGCTCTGCACCGGCATATTTCACCGTCATTGTCGGGCTGATCGTGTCCACGACAAACACATTGCCATCGTCTGTTGCGGAAGTGCTGTTGCCTGCTTTGTCATACACCGTGAATGAAATATTGCCACGATACTGCTTCTCTTCTGAAGCGGTCAATGTAAGTTCTGCTTTGCCGTCAGCAAAAGTCAGTGTACCCTTCTCGGTTTCCAAGTTTGTTTCGGACTGCCCTGCCTCACGAGTATATGTCCAATCCAGATAATCAAGACCGGAGGTTTCGTCTGCAGCAGTAAATCTTAATGTAACAGACGGATTGTAGAAACCAAGCGTAATAACCTCAAGAAATTCATCCATCGGAGATTTTGCGTACTCCACTTTTAAATCATGCGGAATTTCGGTATCAATTTTTATATTGATTTCTATGCCGGCGGAAATTTGCTTGGTTGTTTTATCTTTTACATAAATATAGTGTGCTTCAGTGCCCTGCGTTGAAACGGTTTGAGAATCCGAAAAACTTTCGGGGGAATCAAGAGCGACACTATATTTTTCAGTATCAATCGCCGAAACAACCGCAGGATTTTCCGCATTATACCAACCAGTTGCGGCGGGGGCCGTTATTTGGCAAACGGTATCAAATTCCGGAGCAGCAGCATATGTAATCAAAAGCGTATATGATGCACTTGCAGAAGGATAGACTTCTTTGGTGATGTATTCGGGTGGCCACCATTGCCATTCAGTGACAGTTCCTGCTGTTTTCTCAACCGTAACCGTTACAACAGCATTGCCCGAATGCCCCATTGCCTTAGCAAGCTTATTGCGATCACTTATTACAACTTTACCGGTTTTTGAATCAATAGACAAACCGATATTGGTTTTATCTATTGAATATGTGAGTTCACCATTGTCGTCTTCATTCTTTTTTATTGCAGTTTCCGTAGAAGCAACGCCGCTTTCATCAAGCACATAATCTACAGTATCTTTTTCGAAAGATATCAAACCGTTACCAGAAACTTTAACGGTAACAGTGGCATAAATATCAACAGCCTGATAATTATCATTTCCTTCTCTTGTCGCCTTAACAGTAACAATACCTGCTTTAACAACGGTAAGCTGTCCATCATCCGAAATTGAAGCGACTTCGTCACTGGATGCATTGATCAAACTGTATTGAATATCTTTTCCGCTTAAATTATCTCCTACAACAGAAAAATCATAGACATTGTTTTCAGGAGTGGTTTCATCAACAGTAACTTCTGTAGGAACTTGATTAACGAACTGAAGGGATTGTTCAGCCTTAGAAATAGTCACAGTAATCGGAAAAGCCGGCGTTTCCTTGTCGCTGTAATTGTCCTTAGTTGCCTTAACATAGATCTCATATTCGCCGGCATTTGTTGCCACAGGAATAGTATCCTTTACCCAAGATGTCTGCTCGTCTGTACTGTACTCTAAGGTGTAGTCGCCATCTTTCGTTACTATTAAAAGATCCTGCTCAGTTGTGTCATAAGTTCTATCGTTTGCTTCAATTTTAAGATCACCGAGGTCGATTTCGCCAAGAGCAATATCAACATCAACAGTCTTCTCAAACCTGTTATAGTTTGAGCCACGATCTATCGTCAGTTTTACAGTATAAGAACCAACCGCCATTCGTTCAGGAATAGCATCGGAATCTTCGTCAGTCCCATTAACAGTCCATGTTACTGCATCGCCTTCAGCAAAAGAACCGGTAAGGGAGACAAGAGCTTGATTTGTCTCATTATACTTAAGACCGGTCACAGGGGTAATATCAATCCCTTCAATATTTGCGGGATTGATAACCGTTGTTACTTTAGTAATCAAATCATCCTTGCCGTCTCTGCTGACAGTAACAGTAAACTCATATGTATCTGCGTCCGTTGCAACCGGCTCACCATCTTCGTTCAATGTTACACCAGCCGGAAGAGTTCCATAGTCCACCGTATCTGTATCTTGAAGCCCGGTAATAGAAACAAGTTCCTGCTCTGCATCGTTATAGGTTAACGTTTTACCCTCGATTTTGACATCATCTATCGTTGTGCTAATCAGCACAACTTCAAAATTCTGATCATCAGAGGTAATTGCCGCATCGGAGATTGTTTCATTCGTCTCGAAACCCTCCTTGCTGACGGTTGCAGTAAGCGTTAAGTCGTCCGCAATAAAGTCGGCTTTAGACAGAATTTCCACGCAGCCGTATTCATCGGTTTGGTTGGTTTCACTCTTCCACGAGTCGCCGTTGGTTTTGGAATCAATCGTGAAAGTAACCTCAGCATCCTCAATGGAGCTGCCGTTTTCGTCTTTAACGGTTAAGGTTACTGCATCTGTGGCAGCAAACGCAGTTGTTGCAGAAAGCGGCAATATGCTCAACAGCATAAGCACAGACAACAACGCCGCAATCAACCGTTTGGACAGGTGTGTTTTTGCTTTAGCCATGGTTTTCGTCTCCTTTTATCGGTTTGAAATTTGTAAATATATAAACTCTTCCGTTAAACATGCAATGCGCATTCATCGAAAGCAGTATCAAAGAAAGTAGCGGGTACGGTAAATATGTTTCTTTTAGTTTGGTGAAAGCTGCTATAACGGCAATCAGCAGAGCCGCTACGAGCACCGCATCAAAAATTGCTGCCGGAATATTTGAAAAAAATTCAAACAGACCAATTTTTTGTTTTGCATGCAGCCATCTGCGGTGCGTTTTCAAGTTATACTTTTTTCGGAAATGATTCGCTAAACCTATGCATACATATCCGCATATCAGAAACAACCAAAATAGAATGCCGGTAAACATTTGTCCGCTTTGGGTCTCTCCAACAAACGGCATCCACAAAAATGTTGCAGAGGCAACTGCTTCACAAACAAAGGAACTCCAAAACAAAATTTTTGCTTTATGGATTTCACTCATTGAATCACCTCATCGGTGTGAATCAGCATAACTTCTTCTATTAGCTTAAGTGTTTTTCCACCGGTTCTTTTTGTGACGGGCGGAACTGCTGTGTCAAGCGCAGCTGTGGCTTCCTCGTCCATCAGGAGTCCTGTGGCTTCGCTGTCCAGCATACCGGTTTCTTCCGAATCGATGCTGTCCGCTTTGTTTGCAGCCAGCAAACCGGTCTCAGGTTTATCTGAGTTTGTGCGAGCTTCCTTTTTATTTAGCTTCGCCGAATCGGGAATATTGCCTGTTAATTTCCCGCGGGCGGCATTTGTTTTGCTTGCCTTATATGTTTTCGCACCTGTTTTTTCATTGGCTGCCCGCATCTTTGCAATGGACTTTCTTGCGGTTCTACCTGAAAGGTCTCCGATAACCGTTGGAATTTTAAAGAAAAAGGCAAAGAACAGCGCAAGTACCAAGCATACACCGGCAACAGCAAACGAGATAATCGACAATGTTGATAATGTTTCAGCCATTTTTAATTACCTCCCTGTTGCCTTTTTTCTACTTCGTTGTATTTTGCATTGATATTTGTAATAAACGAATCGTAATTAATACGGATTTCATCTTTCAAATCATTAACATACTTCAAAGTCGAGGTGATACTATTTGTATTTTGATTTAAGGTGTCCATTAAATCCAACGCTGTTTGACGATCAAATCCTACACCGGCCATATACTCTGCCTGGTCATTGATCAGGAGCATTGTTACATAGTAAAGCGAAATTTTGTCATAATTTGCTTCACTGTCTGATGCTTGTGATACGGTATTCAGCGCAGTTTCAATTTCCTCGAACAGTTCGGTATATTCATCGAGTATATGCTCGGTTGTCGTGCTTTGATTGGTCATAAACTTACAAATGGAATAATAACAAGATGAGATTGATTTTTTATCAAAGCTTGCCGACTCTGCCGAAGACGCTTTTTCAAAAAAGTTTTGTGCATTTACTGCGCGGCTTTTAAACGAACCGTCATAATCGGAAAAATACAATTTTCCCATATCGTAGTACATATCTGCAACTGCCGGTTGTGTAAGATCCAATACATCAGCATGCGCTTCGATGGTGTTGCCGGTCTTCGTAATTTCTTCATTTGATGCATCGTGATTTTTGTAATATTCAATCAGCTTTTCATAAGCATCGGTTCTTTCCGGATATATTTCAACTGCCGCAAAATATTTCTCCGGATCCGAAGTAGCAATATTTACATCATAATCGTTATTATTAACGCTGGTGGCCGCCAAATTAAGCACGACACCTGTAACGGCAAGAATTATGGAAAGAGAAAGTGAAACAATAAAGGAAATCAGTTTTCTTTTTTGTTTTTTCTTGAATCCCTTTGTTATGAGTTCCGGATGCTCCAAGTCATATAGCAAATCAGAACAGCTTTGATATCTGTTTTCCGCCGCAGGCTCAACACAACGGTCAATAATGATTTCAATACCTTCGGAAAGTTCCGGATTCCATTGTCTGACCGGGGCATACGGCTCTCCGTTTCTCGGATCAATGCCTGTCAACAGGTGATGCATCGTCATACCGAGCGCAAATATATCCGAACGCGGATCAGTCTGACCGCTGTATTGTTCAGGAGGGGCATAACCTTTTGTACCCAGCACCGTTGTATCCGAAAGATTTTGTTCTTTATATTCTCTGGCAATACCGAAATCAATAATTTTAATATTACCTTCCGGCTTAAGCATTACATTTGCCGGTTTCATATCACGGTATATAATCGGCGGTTTCTGTGAGTGCAGATAGGAAAGTGCATCACAAAGCTGTTTTGCCCATTCAACGACCCGTTCTTCAGGCTGTGCACCGTATTCACTCAAAATTTTGTCCAGGGATTCGCCTTCTATGTAGTCCATAACGACATAAATTGTTATGCCGTTATCAATAATATCAACGATTCTCGGAAGTGCCGGATGGTCAAGCCTTTTCATTAGGTTTGCTTCGGCAAGCAGACTGTTGACAACGATCTCATCATTTTTGCCGCTGCCTTTTTTGCGGATTTCCTTGACCGCCCACTGTTTATTCAGCCGCTTATCCATGGCAAGGTAAACTGTAGACATACCGCCATGACCGATTTCCTTTAATATTTCGTATTTGCCGTCTATAACGGTTCCGATTTCAGTCATATGTCTTTCCCTCACTCCGCCTTTACAAGAATCACGGAAATATTATCCTTTTCATTGCGATTTTTAACCTGTTCTATTAGATATTTTGCGTTGCTGTGCATTGCGTTTTTGTTCATAAGATTAACCGGATTCAAAGATTCATACATTTCCGTTTCTAAAATTTCATGTCTGAATCCATCGGAGCACAGCATATATGCGCCCCTCTCAGTCTTACCGCAGATGACCTGCGGTTCAACGGTTTTCGAAGCACCAACGCACTGTAAAAGCAGATTGCGGCGCTTATCTGTTTTCGCCTGTTCAAGCGTCAGCGTACCTCGGCTTAACTCCCTGGCAACAAATGTTTGATCTGTTGTCAATTGATTAAGCGATGAACCTATGTAATAAACACGCGAATCTCCTACATGCACAATAACATATTGATCATTGGCAAAAAGAACACCTGAAAAGGTTGTCCCCATGCTTTCAATGCTATTATTTTGGCTGTATTCCAGTATTTTGGAATTCAGTTCTTTCAAGAGCAGGGACCACTTGGCTCCGATAATCTGCATATCTATGTTTTCAAGTTCAAATGGCAGTTCATCATCGAACCATTTGGAAAATGCGCGGATAACAGTAGCGCTTGCAAGTTCGCCCTTAGACAAGCCGCCCATACCATCGCACACAACTGCCATAAGTATTTCCTGACCGTCTGCTGATGCATGCTTAATCAACAGGCTGTCTTGATTTGTACTTTTCGAAATGCCGATATCCGTATCTGCCGTAGCTAAAAATCTCATTCTGTTTCCTCCGCTATATATGGAAAATGAATTCCTCATTGCCTAATTTTAATCTGTCGCCATCGCTAATCTCAATTTCACAATGAACCGGCAGCTCGCGGTCATTGATATAGGTATGATTTTTGGAATTGAGATCAATCACGAAAAATCTGTTTCCGCGTGTAACGATATCCGCGTGACTTCTGCTGACAGCTATATTATTGGTCACAAAATAGTCAACATAGCTTTTTTCCTTGCCAAGTCGAAATACCGGCTTGTTTATGCTGATCGTTTCTTCCGTAAGCACGCGATAAAGCGATGGATACCGTATATTGACCTGATTTTCAGCTAAAAGCGCCGTATCTTCGCTTACGGTATCTGTCAAAAGCCCTGTTGCTTCATCTTCGTCGTTTAATAAACCTGTCGCTTCATCGTCAAGCAAACTGGTTGCCTCATCATCCAACAAGCCTGTTGCCTCATCGTCCTCACTCAATAAACCGGTTGGTTCATCACCGGATGTGCTTTGCTCATCGTAATGCTCGTAATAGTGCTGCTGTTTGTTGGTCATGAAACCGCTTTGCCCGGCGTTTTGTTTTTTAATAGTGCTGACCACGCTTCGGTCTTCTTTAGCGATATACTTTTCAATTGTATTGATGTCAAACGGCTTGAGTGCCCGAAAAAAATAAATAAACCTTGAAACAAAATCTTTATCTTTTTCTTCTTGCGCCGGGTTAATCGAATAAACAATGGATTCGATAAATTCAATAATATTTCCATTTGACGAAGGCGTTATCGGAACATATATAAACTGAACCTCTTTCGTAACCTCGTTTATATATACATATTGAATGTTCATCAGAAGATTATTAAGCGGCAGGGAATTGATCTGCAATTTTTGTACAGCTACAACAATCTGTTCTATGATAAACAGGAAATCCCTCTTGGTTAACGGCCTTTTTAAGCGCTCGAATAAACTGATCCCTATCGGCCCCGTATACTCAATCTGATTTTTTTTAATCAGGCGAGGCTTTAAAAATCCACGCAAATAAATTCGGGAAAACCTGTCGAGTTCTTTTTCATCTATGCTTTCGCCAAATGCTGCTTTGGCTTTGATCACAAGATGACAGTCTTTCTTTTTTGTTTTTATTTTCACCTTGCAAACAATCCTCCTTTATCCGGCATCGGCGGAAATATTGGCAAAATGAATGATTGCATTCTTCACCAGTTTCATTTGCGGAACAATAAATTCATCTTCGCAAAACACCATATAGTTTGAAACAGCGGTTATTGTGATATAAACATACGGTTCTATATCCAATTTTCCGCATTTCAATTTTTGTGCAACCATTCCTGCGTAATAGTCATATCTTTCTGTTAATCGATCAAGAATGGGTTTCATACCGTCTTTATACTTATTATCTGAACATACCGAAACCAAAAACTTCATAGTAGGCGCCATTTTATCTGCCATAGCTTTTAATCGCCTGAACATTAAATCGGGATTCGTGATTTCCTTTATGGCAGGCACAATCAACGCATTTTCAAGACGAAGCGCTGCTTCTTCAGCACAAAGCAGAACCGCTTCATCTTTGGTTTTGAAATAATAATACAATCCTGCATTCTGCAGTTTTAAAGCACTGCTCAAACTTCTCGTTGATGTTTCGGATAAACCCTTGTGTATAAAATGGTCAAGGCATATATTAACAACTTCTTTTTTTCGCTCCTGTTCCATATTCACCTTCACCCTGTTATATTTCCGCGTATCCAGAACCCATTGTCAAAATATCAAGCGCTCGCTTGAACGATATTTAAAAAAATATCGTTGCTTGCTTTGCGTAGAACTGCAGGTTCTGTGCAAGAAAATTGAAACGCCCAATATTTATGCGGATTTTTAATAATTTGACCATTCTATTTGACCACAATGAAATTATTTAGGCAGATAACGATATGAGTTTTTCAAGCTGTGTTCTTTTCATTTCCATAGACGAATGAACATAGGTGTTCAAAGTTACTCCGACATTTGCATGACCAAGTATTTCGCTTAATGATTTAACATCCACACCCGCTTCGATACATCTCGTAGCAAATGTGTGCCGCAGGGTATGATAATTCACGGATTTCACCCCGCTTTCGGAAAGTAAACGGTGATACCGGTATTCAAAAGTCCTTGGGCTCACAAAACTATTGTTATTAGAAATAACATATTTAGATGTCGAAATCTTTCTCAAGGAAATAAGTTTGGGCAGCAATATGGACGGAATTGGAATATCCCGTACAGAAGCTTTTGTTTTTGGACTATCAATGATTAGACAGGTTCGATTATTTGTTTTTTCAGATGTGTTGCGAACTCTTGCAACTGTATGGCGTACTTTGATAATGCAATTTGTAAAATCAATATCTTCCCATGAAAGCGCACAAACCTCTCCAATTCGAAGACCGGTATGAAGTGAAAGCAAAACGCCAAGTTTTGACGGCTCTTCACCAAGCTGCAAATACATTTCGAGTTGTTTCTGTTCATCGTAATTAAGAATTTGCAGTTCTTTTTTTGTAAGTGTTGGTTTGCTGATTGGCGTTTTAAGCGGTGTACAAATTCCCTCTTTTACGGCAAATTGTATTGCTGCATTGATGATAAGCATAATACTTTTCACATAAGATGAAGACAGTCCTCCTTTATCATCCAAGCGACCGTATTTCATTTTTTCAGAAAGATAAGTGTTGATAATCGTAGAAGTTAAATCAGAGATTTTTATGTTTCCAAGTTCAGGTAAAATGTGTGTCTCAATCAAATTTTGATATTTATTGATTGTTGCGCCTTTCAATCTGATACGGTTGTTATCCATCCACAAATTCAGTACCTCTTCAAAATTCTTTACATGTTTTTGTGGAATGTATGCAGCCCCAGTAAATGTTACTGTATCTTTTAGCTTCTCTTTGACTTCTGCATATGTTTTACCATATACAGAGCCATATTGGATGGTTCCATCAGAACGTCGCCCTTTTTTATAGCGTCCTTCCCAACGTCCGTCTTTTCTTTTGTGAATATTGTCTCCTCGTTTTGCCATTTTAAATTTCCTTTCAATCATATTTTAAAAGTGATAGTGCATTTTAATATGATAAAGCACGTATAGATTTCCGAAAACGTAACACTGTACTTTTAGAGATTTGACCCCGAAAATGACCACATTCACGTCTTAAAAGCACAAAAATATTTTCATCTTGCAATTATTTAAAAAAATCAGCACGGATTCACACCATAAATGTGGTTAATTCCATTGACTAATTCGACATTTCATGATAAAATAAAGCAGTATATATAGGTGGTTTGTGTGTTAAGAACCTGCAGCTCTACGCAACAAGAGACCTGCTCTCTTTAATTCAAACGTGCAAAAATTAATCCGGCACAGCTTTAAGCCGTGCCGGATTTTGTCTTATTTATCAATCCGAAATATGCTAAACATCTTTGAATCGGTTTGTCAAGTGCTATTTTTATTATCAAGTATATTGTTGAAAATATTGTGAGGATTAGAATTGTTATACCGCTGTTGGGAGACATATACAGTATCTGCGTAACATCTTCATTTTCAACCGGATTTCCCAAATAAAAAAATATAACCGCTATAGCGGATATAATTGATGCCAACAAACTGATTCCGTTCAAAACAAAAGAAATATATCGGTTCCAAAAGCTATTGCCAAACATTTTCAGCATCACCGCAGAAAAAAAGATTGGAAGAAATAATCCGTTAAGTCCTATAATTATTTTTTCAACAATGCTCATGTTCGCCATATTGCAAAGAATATTCGGGAGAGGAAACAGGTTAAACTCCAACACCTCTGCTCCCAACAAAACAGCCGCTATCAAATGACCTGATTCATGCAAAAAAGGGTAAATTATTACCGCAGTCAACAATCCAAAAAATAGAATACCAAACAGTTTTACAGCGTCCTTCATCGCATCACCTCTTGGATAGTATTGTCAATATCTTGTTTCTTACTCTTTTTCTGCTGTAGCAATCTTAAAGTGGGTGCTTAGGGGCGGCTCATGATGAACCGCCCCTAAGTCCACCGTTTTGGCATAGCATCCCCTTGGAGGAAGGATTATTTTTACGACTCACAGCAGATAATATCGATTAGAGGTCGCACTGCCGTTTTCACGGTAGTGCGGCTCTTTTCGTATAAGGGCTGCTTTCTCTAAATCCTTTATAGCTCGCTTAACGGTACTTCGGGAGAGAGAAAGCTCCTTCGCAATAGTCTTAATCCCAGGCCATGCCTTTCGTTCTTTGTCCATTCTGTCGTGAAGATAGAGGTACACCAGCTTTGCGCGGTGCGGCAGATCGGTTTGGTACAGCTTGGTATAATACGGCACAGAACCACCTCCTCGTATAATAAGTTTGAAAGTTAATAATTCAGATATCAGCAGGCTTAG
>OFMJ01000767.1_pt1 | contig 29671 bp, 21 predicted proteins | sample 1541801 | NCBI WGS metagenome assembly OFMJ01 (sample SAMN04209234, study PRJEB22552) | human gut metagenome | biome: gut; material: feces | host: Homo sapiens | place: USA: Oklahoma
TAACCACCAAGGTGACTAAGCAATTATAACCTATAAAAAGTAAGAAAAGAAAAGGGAGAAAACAACTAAGAGACAGGGAAATATGCACACAATAGACTACCACCAACCCGATGCACAAGCCATGCAGTTGCTTTATAAGAACGAACGTTAGGGGTTGAATGATGAAAAAGAGGAGGTATTGCGGCAAAACAACACCAAATTTGAGTAAATTTCGCCTTTGGAACAGTTATTTAAATGTCACTTTTATTCCGCCACTACAGAGAAGAGGGAAGAATGGATGACCGCCCATGAAAATTTTCAATCACCTGCAAAGACATACACGTGACAGGCTGTCAATCAATAAGATGAATTGATTCGGATGTATTCTTCATAGACTGAATATTTCCCCAAAAACCAGCAACAAAGGTACTTTGCATTATACAACAAAGTTAAAATAATTTATTTTTAAGTATCCATTAGTGAGAGCAATGCCCTCACTGACACTGATGCTACCACCACTAATAAACATCTCATTATAAACAAGTTAGAGTAAAAGTGAGGGCATGAGGGCATTTTCGCGTCCAACTTTCTATTGGTTAATTGCAGTCATTGTTCAGATGTACTCCTGCCATCAGATTTTTTCTCCGTAGATGTGAGTATTTCTATCAAACTTCCATTCCATTTTCCCCCGTCAACAATCAGTTCTTCCCCACGGTATATACGGCATATCCTTAACTCAATCCTGCCGTGTTCCAAATATACTTGTACAAAGTACCTCGCATGGCCTTGCCGTCAATGCAAATGATGTCAGTTGCCGAATCGGATATTTCCTTGCGGAAAACCTCTGCAAAAGCAGACATTCAATCAGCCATCTTTTCATCGTCTATGCTTTGGATACACGGCAAAGCGTAGCTTCCGAGTGTAACCCATACGAAAATAGCCCTTTCGCCTGCAAGCGTTTCAAGTGATGTTTGCCAAATTCAAGTATTTCAGCTCTGGTAATACACTTACTGAGCCTCATCAATATGATAAGCATGAATATATCTTCAAGTTTGTGTTTGAAATTTCCCCTGCTCGTTCTGCGGTATTCAGGGATTGAGGATACAAATATTTTCAAATGAATCATGAGGCTGCCACGAAGGCACTTAAAGTGTTTCTTTTTTAGTAGTATTATGTATAAAAAGTTGTATACCAATAAAATAAATCATATTTTTACTATTACAAGAACAAAGGAAGAAGACAATGCCAACATCATATTGCTATTAAATTCCGCCTATAAAAAATTAAAAAATAAACGATAAGAAGAAACACCTAAGGCGGTGCTTCAGTATCGCTGTGCGCGAATGTAAGGCTTTTTACAACAATAACAAGCGATGAACAATATTTCTTAAATGAAGCCGTGACCAACAAAGACATAAATCACGTCCATAGTTGTAATTTGCTTTCAAATTGCTATCTTTGAACCATTGGAAACAATGATATTGCCGTACAGCATGGTCAGAAACTGTTGTGATTTGCTTTCAAATTAGTATCTTTGAACCATTGGAAACAACAAGTATGAACTGATAGGTACCCATTGCGGTGTTGTGATTTGCTTTCAAATTAGTATCTTTGAACCATTGGAAACAACTTTTGTCTGTCAAAGCCCCATCTGTATCCTGTTGTGATTTGCTTTCAAATTAGTATCTTTGAACCATTGGAAACAACTACCAACATCACTGTTCCCCTCCGAGGATGGTTGTGATTTGCTTTCAAATTAGTATCTTTGAACCATTGGAAACAACTAGATGACAGTGTAGCCTCCATGATCAAGGTTGTGATTTGCTTTCAAATTAGTATCTTTGAACCATTGGAAACAACTGAATACATATTACAACCTAATTATCAATTAGTTAAGCATGTATTCAGAAATTAAAAACGAAATTGTTTTCTAATAAGAAATCCCGTTTGAAACGGGATTTCTTATTTTTAAAATAATTCCAATTGCTGTCCCGGAGTAGTTACACCTTGTAATTTCTTTCCATAAAAAAGTTCAATAGCAGCAAATTGTTTATCAGTGATACACATTATTCCCACTTGTCCATATTCAGGCAAAAAAGATTTAACTCTATTTATATGAACAGTTGCATTCTCACTACTAGCACAATGACGGACGTAAATTGAAAACTGAAACATTGTAAAACCATCCTTTTGTAGATTTTTTCTAAAATCAGTATAAGCTTTCTTGTCCTTCTTAGTTTCCGTTGGCAAATCAAATAATACTAGCACCCACATAATCCGATATTCACTAAAACGGTCCATTATCGTTCTGGATAACTAATACGACGAATTTCTCCACAAAAACATTTATATAGAGAAGCTGTGGTCTGAGCGACAGCTACCATCAACGGACTACGCTTACCACCAATACGTACATCCAGTGTAGGAATAACAAGCAAACGTGATTTTATATCTTTTGTTAAATCCAAATCTGCACCATACAATTTCACTAAACCGAATACTAATTCATCGACATAAGGCCGATATGGCTCCATCAAATCATCAGCCAAACAATATGCATTATAACGATTATGATGATGAATCCCTAAGGTAGGAAGCAACCCACTTGTCACTAAAGCACGAGCAACGATAGCACGAAGTATAGCATAGCCATAATTCAATAAATTATTAGGAGAAATCCCTTCTCTGTCACGAGTAAAGCCAACAATATCTGCAAACAAATTTTTCCAATAAAAAGCTGCCGCACGTGCTTCCAAATTCTCTGGATCACCACTCTTCACTTCATTCGCCCAAATTCGCATACATTTCATTTCTTCACCTACACAAACTCTCAATACAGATGCTTGGTTATCTATTTTAGTCTTAATTGTTTGCTGCCAAAGTTGCTTTTTCAATGGTAATGATGCGCCCAATTGTTGACGAAAACGTTCATTCTGAGTCGTATTTCCATACAAAGGAAGCATCAATCCCACAGGCATACTTTTACTATCACAAGTAATAACAGCACAATTATTCTCCAATAGAGATTCCAACACACCGGAAGTGATAGTAATTTGCTTATGATCCAATACTACAATGCCTAAGTCTTCAATCGGTTTTGTTATTTCCGATTGCTCTTTGAAAGAATCCGGCAGAGAGGTACTTTTCTCAACTTCCGGAAGCTTGATAACTAATTGGTTATTCCTCAATGACAAATAAGCTGGATTTCCAAAATAAAGTGTTTTCTTTATCATAGTATCGTATTCTGAAGGTTTATATATTATTTTTTATGTAAACTACTTGATTCTAAGATATTTCCTAAACGATCAACTTTTATAGGCATACATATTTCTTTTATCATTTCATCTGTCCATGCCTTTTGAGCCTTATTATTACTACCCAATTCTATTGTTTGTAAAATAGGATTCGCTATTCTCGCAGGTATAAAGTGTCCTTCATTTCCCGTACAACTTACCATCTTATAAATCCTTTCCTTATCCAAAGGTTGAGCAACCACGCCATTAGCTAATTCATCAGTAGTAGGAAGATAAACCAAATCATTAGGTGACAATACAAAAATAGGGTCATTACCATTCTCTTCTTCTGGCGCAACAGATAAACCTTGTTTTTGTCGTTCAATTGCAACATTCAGTGGAATGGTAGCATAATTTCTTTTCTTTATTATAGTATTCGTCTTTTCATCTAGAATATTCGACTCATATACAGCAAAAAATAAATTTGTTCCTTTCGCAGCCTCTACAAATTTAGAAGATTTATTACCTGTTTGACCTACTGCAAATTTATCAGCCTGTTCATACCAACGAACTTTAATGATAGGCTGATGATACTTTCCATTATTCAACTGAATAATATTACGATTCATTTCATCAATACCATCCGGTGAGAAAGCGATATCCGGATTATTATCTTTCAATTCCAAATGACGTAACAATATCTTTTGGATACCCGTATCAGTAATATTATTTTCTATTTTCTTTCTATCAAAACTAGTGTCCAACGGTTTTCTAGTAGCAAAGAATCGATCTTTAGTATCTTTACTAAAATAGTAAACCGTTATTTTAGAAAGATTTATATCACTCCAAGTTTCCCTATTATCTTCAAAGTACTTCTTTATTCTCTTCGCATCAAATCCTAAATTCAAAAGTTCCAATAATTTTCTCTTGAAGTCTTTCACAACGATGCTTTGAGGATTTTTCATTGCTTCATTTAAAGCTACAGTCTTTATCCTACGCAAATTAACTTCTCCAAATACCGTATCTTTATGCATGGATTTACGTATAGCCCAGCTATCCCCTTTTTCCTGTTTCACAAAGATCTTTTTACCTTCTTCATTGTAATGCAAGAAGTGATTGGTCGCTTTATTTATAACACGCAAATTTTGCTTAAAACTGACTATTATATCTTCCAATACCCCATGTACGTCTTGGGTAAACGATGCCCACGGTTTTCTGATCACCCATTTATAGTTACCGTTATCATCAGTCTTAGCTTTATCACACAGCAGTCTCTGCAAATCATATCGGGATAATTCAGCCTTAGCTGTTGCCGATTCATTATTTAAATAATTAATAATATTTCTATTCGCACACGCTATTATTATGGCATCCATTGCATGATGACGATGATCAATTCTTTTCTTATTGAAACCTTTTTGCAATTCCAAAGGCATTGCCGGAATCTCATGATTATTGAGACTCATAGTGGTAAATTTGTTTGTACCGGTCAACTCATTCAGACGTTGGAAACGAGGAAGTATAATTTTATTCCAAACATCATTCACTCCCCAATCTTTCTTCAAACGATCCGTAACTCCTCCGGTGCAAGGAATCACATTCTTTGATATCGCTTCTTCCTCTCCTTTTTCTCTAACAATATTGGAAAGGAGTGACTTTACAACTTTACTGATGTACCTACTATCATTCAACTGCCGGGCAACAAACTCCTCCGGAATATCATCCACCAAAAGTTTTTTCATTTTACCACGAGTACGCGAATAGTTATCTTTCACAAACTGCTCATATTCATCCACAGTGAAGATCTTTACTTTTTTCCCGAAAGGAAGCTCCACTATCTCCCCATGATGCTTCACTATAAACTCATGTCCCAATAAATTGCTTTTAAGCTTATTGACTTCCGCTTCACAAATCACCTTGTTACTAAAAGAATCATCAAAATAGCGTGATTGGGGAATGACATGCTCTATTTCGTATGCAGGTGTAAACAACTTACCCAATGGAATCACTTCACCGGTATAAGGAGAACGGTACTTCTGTTCCAGCCAAAGCTTGTAACGCAAAACTTCTGACCTTGAAGGACGCTTCTTCAAGTCGGTTTCTGTAAACTTTTTCAATATATCCGATATTTCCTCTGGTAAATTGGAGACACTATTTAAAACACCCTCTTCATAAATACGCAAAATATCCTGCTGACTTGGCGAATAAGGACGAACATTTTCAACCTCATATTCAGGATTCAAAAATTCCGTGAGCAAATACTTGATACGCAAGTTGGTATTCTCATTTTCGGATATTTGCTGTGTCATTTTCCTCCGTTTGTCAGCCGGATTCTTCATCTCACGCCCTAACTCCACATGTATTTCATCAATATTTCCCACTTGCTTCCAAATATCACGAACAACACGTAGTGTTTCAATAATAATCTGCTCGACTATCGGATTACGCAATGAATGTTGCTTAAAAGACTTTAAATACGAATCAATATCAGCAGGAGATTCCCATTTGGCTATTTCTTTCGATTCTGAATGACGGCCATAAACAATGTAACACACTAACCAAAGAGGCAAACCTTTGAATTCTGAAATATCAGCAAGATGAATTGCTTTCTCCCTTACTCTATTTTCTATTTTCTCATCATATTCTCCCGTTATTATCTTATCCATCCGTTCACGCGTTCCTTTATCTATGGAATCCTCACTCCAATATTTTCCCATACGCATTAAAGGCAATAACTTTTTAATCGCTTTTGCCGAATAGGAACCATATTCCTTCTTAAAAGATGGGAATTTCTGGAAAACATCAACAAAAGAAGCATTCAGGTTGTGTTTATCCGCAAATTTCTGCAAAGCTTTTACTATTTCATTCTTATCTTCAACCGAATATAATATATGCCATAAAGCCTCCTCATTCTCTTTTGTCAAGAATTCAATAGAAATATCACATTTCTCCAGCCTCGCCAACATCAATGAACGGGTTTCATTACATGGATAAGATTTGTCTTGCACATAATTCCAACGATAATTCTCTACCTCTTTTTTCAGTCCAAAAGGCGGATATTTCAGAAAAGCCTTTTGATCAATTTCTTTTTTACCATTCAACCAGTCAAATAAAGCAACGTAATCTTCTTCAGTCTTCAATAACTCATTTGTAACATCCACATCTTGTGCCAAGCCTTTCCTATAAATACGCAGATTTACTATAAACTGCCACAAACGAAATTCTTGAAACAACGGATGTGATTTAGCAATACATTTTACAGGAAAAAATTTTATCTCTCCTGTTTCCTTATCAAGGCAATGGTTCTCCTCATAAGGACAATTGTCTATTAATGATTTTTTGCTTTTAAGAGGACGCTGATAAAAGAGTATATCCTCTAAAAACAAATAAGTAAAATCCCGATTACCAATATTATTCCGATGTGCTTCATTTATTGTATATAGTTCTTCAACACAAGCAGCATATAATGCTCTATCTTGCAATTCCGGATGGAATTCCTTCTGTTTATCCAAAATCAGTTTCAACTCTTCCTTATAATATTTACGCTCAATGGTTCTCACCAATCTTCCACGAATTTCTGACTAGGATTTCCTAAAAGCGTATCATAAATATAGGTACCTACAGTCTTATGAGTCTGATCAATATCCGCTTCCGTTTTCTTCTTAACCAATGACCAATCATCTTCTTTAGGAGCACGAAATGAACGCTTTATATTTCCTTCCTTATCTTTTTTAGGCGTTCCATCCTTCTCTAAATCCGTAGTTACAATAAACTCTTTAGTTTTGCCAACCCAATCAAGCGGCATATTACTCGTTCGCCGATATATCCACCCATTTTCCAAATGTACATTATACCAAGTATCCTTTCCTTTTTTTTCTCCGGAATCTTCTACTGCAATCACTTTAAGAGCATAGAACTCAACCTGCTTATTCTTGTTTTCCTCCTCTTCCTCACCACGCAATTGATAATATCCGCGCTTTTGATTAAAATTCAACAATATCCAAGCTAATTCTTCTTTTGAGATTTTAGAAGTCAGCCCTTTTTTACGGAGATAGTAGATAGTCCAATCATAAGGTACTTTTTTATCATCCGTTATCAGATTCGGATGATTTAGTTTAAAGTCCTCCAACATTTCTTTAAATGAATTTTGGAATATAAATTCAAACTGACCTGCTTCATTCTTACGCCAAGCCAATTTAGGTTCCTTATCTTTGACTATTTTACCATATCTATCTAAATCTCGAGCAAAATGAGAGGGTAAAAATCCTAGAATATCAAGGATTCTATGTAACCGTTCTCTACGAAGCAGATATCGTTCGCTTAAACGACGAATTCCACGCAATCTGGTTCTCTCGGCAGTTTGAGATATGGAATTACCTTTATTAAAATCTCCTATCATAGCTGCATCCATAGGTATGATGCGACTTCCAGAAGCCTGTATCTTAACCAATTGTTCACTTCCATCATCATTGATGTTTCCATTCACTACTGCCCAACCTATGCTATTGGTACCTAAATCAAGTCCTACTATATTTTTCATAATACAACAATTCTATCAAAACTCTTCAAAGTTATCCAATTATTCCGATTAATACTTGTTACTTACGTATTAATTTCATAGTTTTGCAATACTAATTTGAAACAAGTCACAATAAGGATTATTCCGTTGTGAAAACATTCAGGTTGCCCTCGTCCTCTAACGGGGGCTTTTTTATACTCATTCTTTAATAGATATTTGCCATACTGACTAACGGTTCGTATAATTTTTCTATGTCCTGCGCATCCATTTCTATCTCCACTTGGTCACCTGGAATAAAGGTTTGTCCCTGCGGAAACAAGTTTTTACGATTCCGGTATATGCTACGAATGATACAATGATTAGGTAAAGCCAGTGTGTCCACTTCCTTTCCATCAAAATAAGACCCGTCCATTATCTCGACAAAAAGATGATAGCGGTCACCAGCTTCTTCGGGAAACTCCGGATTATGGCTACGGAACATCCTGTCATACAGCAATACATTATAAGGTTTTATCTGTAACAATTCGGTGAAATAATAAGTCAATCCACCTACCACAATGGAAGGATAGAACACCTCAAAATGACCGGTAATCTCCGTTATCAGGACAATAGCAGTCAAAGGGGTACGCACCACAGCCACCAAAAAAGCCACCATCCCGATCAGCATCATATAACTCACATTCTCATACCCTATCCATCCACGCTGTACCAATACCAACCCAAAGATTTGTCCCAATAATCCTCCCGTAACCAAAGTAGGAATGAAACTGCCTCCCGGCAAACCCGAAGAAAGAGAAAACAGCGTAAAAACAAAATGAATAAGTATCATGATAGTAAGCCACCGGATATCATGAGTTCCATTCATTCCCTGCATCATCAAAAACTGCTCTCCGCCACCTGTCAGATTCGTCTCTGTTAACGAAATGGCATAAGCTATGACCAATAAATACAACATCTTGACAGGAATGGAGAGTTTCATGGCAGGCATCCTTTCTTGAAAAAAAGGAACAATGAGCGAATAAAACTTTGCAATGACAGCCATAAGGGCGGCTAAGATAATATAAAGTTCCGCCTGACGGATAAAAGATAAACCGGGAACGACCGCACTAATCAGATGATAAGGAGTTGTGGGGAACATCCAACTGGCCACTCCTCCGGCTACCACACCGGCCAACAAAGTAGTAATGGCGGTTTTAGGCGCATCAAAACGCTCAATGGATTCTATTACCAGCAAAGAAGAAGACAACGGAGCGGCAAAAGCGGCAGACAAACCCGCACCGGCTCCGGCAGCCAGCAATTGTTTCCGTTCCCCTTTCAGAATATGTCCCCAACGGGAGATAAGTGTCCCTATATAAGACCCTATCTGAACAGACGGCCCCTCACGTCCCAAGGACAGCCCCGCACTGAGAACCAACACCCCTCCGCAGAATTTGGCCACCAGTTCCTTAAAAGGATGCTCATAACGGATACGACCGTTGTTGGCCGCACGTGTCTGAGGAATCCCGCCTCCGGCTATCAATGGCATACGTTTTACCAAAGAGGCGACAAAGATCAAAATCCCCCATAAGATAAAAAATAACAATATATGCCAATACCACGGATAATGCGCTGTGAAAAAAGTTTTCCGCACATCAAAGAAATACCAAAGAAGATAGTGATAAGGCACAGCAACCAGTCCCGTAAGCAGCCCCACGAATATGCTCACGAAATACAAACGGGCATCAATCAGCTTCAGTTTCCATATTTGCCATTTGCGCAGATTGCTCCACTTCTTCCACTTGTTTTTCCATTTCTCCAGTTTCATATCCGGAATAAACAAATGGAAAAGAGAAGGGTTTATTTAAACAATGGCTTTAATAGTTCCGGTATTTCTATTTCATTTGCTTTCAACGCTTCCAAACATTCACGCCCTTTATCGGATAAAGTAAAATGCATCTGCCGTTTATCCTTATCCCCCAAATTACGGACGATTAATTCTTTCTCTTCAATGGAACGGATGACTTTAGAGGTATGCGAAGCAGACAAGCCAGTTTTTTCCGATATCACACTGGCCATCAGCGTATCGCCACCAATGCAACAAAGTGCCATTGCCTCATTCAATGACACACCATATTGTTCCATCAAGCGGGTTTCAAGTTCAGAGAGAGCCTTGAACAGCTCTCTCATGACACATATTGATTTTATTTTCTCCATGCAAATTTAAATAAACAAGTTCACATTCGCCTGTTCGGCACGGTTCATATAGGTTGCCACTCCGCCAATAGTCACATGATCCAGCAATTCCTCACGCTTCACACCCATTACATCCATCGACATCTGGCAAGCAATAAATTCCACTCCGTTCTGAATGGCTTGAGTACGCAGAGATTCCAGTGAGTCGATGTTTTTCTTATTCATGATATATCGCATCATCCTGGCTCCCATTCCACCCATATTCATTTTAGACAATCTCAGCTTTAAAGAACTGGAAGGCAGCATCATGCCGAACATCTTCCCCCAGATATCTTTCTTCACCGCAGGCTTATCCAGTCTTTTGATAGCATTCAGCCCCCAGAAAGTAAAGAAGATGGTCACCTTTTTTCCCGTAGCCGCCGCACCGTTTGCGAGTACAAAAGTAGCTAAAACTTTATCCAGGTCATCACTGAACAGAATAAAAGTTTTCCCTTTATCCTCCCGGCAAACTTCCGAGGAAGAAGATTGCGGAGTATTTTTCTCAACAATTACCTCATACTTTCCTACTCCTGATTTTACTGAGACAAAACGGTTCCCGGTAGTCTGGCACCATGCTTCGGCATCGCGGGGAAAACCGGCATCCGTAGCGACAATCTCCAGACGTTCGCCATCCGCCAGTTCTTCCATACTCTTCTTCAGCTTCATGATAGGACCGGGACAAGATATGCCACAAGCATCCACTTTTATCGCTTTCATAGAAGGAATGACGGAAGAGGCAGACGAATGACACATATTTGAAGATCCGGAATCCGAGAAAGCTTCCGGTTCGGGCAGAGGAGCCGTTGCCGCTTTATACAGTTTTAAACCTCCTATTAAATTCTTTACTTCCCCAAAACCATTCTGCAACAATATATTAGAAGCCAGATACCCTCTCAGCCCTACTCCACAATACAAATAGACCGGCTTATCCTGAGGAATCTCTTTCATCCTTTCGCGCATATCATCCAAAGGTATATTGACAGCCCCTTTCAAAGCGCCGAGTGCAAATTCATCAGGAGTACGGACATCAACCAACGTAACTTTACTCAAATCGGCAGCCTGCAACTCACGCCAATAAAGAGGCTGCATCTTTCCGTTCAGTATATTTCCAGCCACATATCCGGCTACTGCTACAGGATCCTTTGCCGAAGAGAAAGGAGGAGCGTATGCCTGCTCCAAAGCCATCAAGTCATAAACAGTTCCGTTATGCTTAATCACTTGCGAAAATTCATCAATACGTTTGTCCACTCCGTTATACCCCACAATCTGCGCTCCCAGTAATTTCCCGTTCACGGGAGAGAAGGTTATTTTAATGGACATCTGTAAAGCATCGGGGTAATATCCCGCATGGGAACCGGAATGGATGGTTGCCGACAAATAATCAATGCCCGCCTGTTTCAACCGCTTTGCCGGAAGGCCCGAAGCAGCGACAGTCATATCAAAAACTTTGGCAATGGAAGTACCGACAGCCCCTTCGTATGTAACCTTATTTCCATAGACCATGTTATCTGCCACAATACGCGCCTGACGGTTGGCCGGACCTGCCAGATAATTCAACCACGGCCTGTCAGTCAGCGGATGACGGAACTCGATAGCATCACCCACCGCATAAATATGCTCATCGGAAGTCTGCAAGTAATCATTTACCTTAATACCGCGCATCTCCCCTATCTCCAGTCCGGCTTCTGCCGCCAACGAAGTATTGGGGCGTACCCCGATGGATAATAACACCATATCGGCCGGCAGTCTCTCGCCCGATTTGAAAACAACCTCCAATCCATTGGCCGTGCGTTCGAAAGAAGCCACCGCCTTTTCCAGATGGAGGCGCACCCCTTTCTGCAACAAATGCTCGTGCACCAACGATGCCATAGAGAAATCGATAGGAGCCATGACTTGATTTGCCATCTCGACAACCGCCACTTCCGCACCGGCTTCCTGCAAATTCTCCGCCATCTCCAACCCGATGAATCCGGCCCCGATGATTACCGCCCGTTTCACCTGATGCTGCTGCAAGTAACTCTTGATGGCATCGGTATCATTCACATTACGTAGTGTAAAAATTCCTTCATTGTCAATGCCCGGCAAGGGAGGACGAACAGGTGACGCACCCGGAGAAAGCAATAATTTGTCATAACTCTCCGTATAAGTTTCCCCGTCCGAAGTGCGAATGTCCACTGTCTTCTCGGCAGGATGGATGGCCATTACCTCAGACCGGATACGCACATCAAGGTTGAAGCGTTTCCCGAAAGCCTCCGGAGTCTGTACAAACAATTTCTCCCGCTCTGCAATCACACCTCCTATATAATAAGGTAGACCACAATTGGCATACGATATGTATTCTCCTTTCTCGAACAGAATGATTTCCGCCTGTTCCGTGTTTCTTCTGATACGTGCGGCAGCAGTTGCACCTCCTGCTACGCCTCCTATTACTATATACTTCATAATTGAACTATTTTATTTGATTTAATATTTTCCAACGGAAAACTTATGCAAACATACATGATATTTCCTATAATAAAAAGTTTCCTATGGAAAATGTTTTCAGATTAACTCTTTTTAAGGAGAAAGGGCATTCCGAGTATTAAATAGACAATCCCTATTGTTGTTTGATATTTAATTCCCTACCTTCGCAATAAATTTCAAAATAAACAGGAAATAGAATAGAACAGACACGCATCATGTTATCTAAAATAGACTTGACGCAGGGAGGCATCACCGGCACGCTGCTACGTTTTACCTTGCCTATGATTATAGGCTCACTGCTACAACAGTGTTACAATATAGCCGATACGCTGATTGTAGGACAATGTATAGGTTCCGGTGCGTTGGCCGCTGTCGGTTCCGCCTACACGCTGATGGTTTTCCTTACTTCCATCCTGCTGGGATTGTCTATGGGAAGCGGAACCGTTTTTTCCTTGCAATATGGAGCCGGACGGACGGATTCCCTACGCCGTAGCATCTATGTATCCGCCCTGCTGATCGGCACAGTAACATTGATTCTAAATATAGCGGTTTTCGTCTGGATTCATCCCATCCTCAGGTTATTGCAGATTCCCAAAGATATTTATGGCATGATGTATGATTACTTGTGGATTATCTTTTGGGGAATCGGCTTTACCTTTATCTATAATTTCTATGCAGCATTGCTGCGTGCCATAGGAGATGCCGTCACTCCTCTTTGGTTTCTGGCGGTTTCCGTTGTACTGAACATCGGGCTGGATTTGTTCTTTATCTTGCAGTTGGATTGGGGAATCAAGGGAGCAGCCATCGCCACGGTAGCCGCACAGGGAGTATCCGCTTTGGGAATTATGGGATATGTCTACGTGAAATATCCCGAACTGAGATTACACCGCAACGACCTGCATTTCGACCGTCACTGCCTGAAAGAGATCACTTCGTTCTCCGCACTGACCTGTGTACAACAGTCGGTGATGAATCTGGGCATTCTGATGGTACAAGGATTGGTCAACAGTTTTGGCACTGTAGTCATGGCCGCCTTTGCGGCAGCAATAAAAATAGACTCGTTTGCCTATATGCCGGTACAGGAACTCGGAAATGCCTTTTCCACCTTTATTGCCCAGAACTTCGGAGCGAGAAAAGAGGAACGGATCCGCAAAGGAGTGAAAAGTGCCTTGATTACCACCGTTCTCTTCTCTCTGGTCATTTCCATTCTGGTCTTTTTATTCGCCAAACCATTGATGCTGATTTTTGTCCGCCCCCACGAAACGGAAATTCTGAACATCGGTATCAGTTATTTACGCATCGAGGGAGCGTTTTATTGCGGAATCGGGATTTTGTTCCTGTTGTACGGATATTATCGTGCCATCCGTATGCCGGGAATGTCCGTAGTGCTCACAGTGGTATCGTTGGGAACCCGTGTAGCCCTTTCCTATTGGCTTGCCGGCATTCCTGCCATCGGGGTCATCGGAATCTGGTGGTCTATTCCTATCGGATGGTTTATAGCGGACGTCATCGGAATCATATATTATAAACAACTTAAAAAGGAAACAGCAAAGGAAGTACCAGCACCATCACAATGCCCATAATAATCTGCAACGGCAGACCTACCTTTACATAATCCATAAAGGCATATTGTCCGGCAGGCATCACCAGCGCATTGGGCGGAGTGGAGAATGGCGAAGCGAAACACATACTTGCCCCCAGTGTCACCGCAAAGAGAAAAGGTACGGGACTTACCCCTATCTGCGTTGCACTTTGCATCGCGATAGGAGCCAGAAGCACTGCGGTAGCCGTGTTGCTGATAAACATCGTCATCAGGGAAGTAGTGAAATAAATACCCGCCATCAACGCCAACGGTCCGTATGTCCCAAGTTCACTGACCAGACTGTTCGAAATATATTCGGAAGCCCCTGTTTTTTCCAAAGCCAGCGACATAGGCAGCATGGCCGCAATGAGTACGATGCTTTCCCAGTTAATGGTTTTGTAAGCCGCCTCCACATTGCGGAAACATCCCGTCAGTACCATCAAAATACCCGCAATCATCACCGCCGTCACCGGAGCTACCGGAATGAAGTCGAACACCATCATTGCCACCATCAGCACCATGATAACCGCAGCCACCGGTGCTTTGTAATCCAGCGTGACCTTCGCAGCCTCAGCCAGCGGTTGTCCCAGTACCACCCAGTCGGCATCTTCCTTGCTCAGCCGGGCGATATTGTTCCATGTACCCTGCACCAGCAACACATCCCCGCTATGAATCCGCTCATTGCCCAAGTCCTGCAACAAATATTCCTTCTTCCGGCGGATACCCAGTACATTCACATTAAACTTATCACGAAAGCCCGCCCCCTTTATCGTCAGGTTTATCAGATTGGAGGAAGGCATCAAAACGATTTCAGCAATACCTATGTCATAAAAATCCAATGAATTGGCAGAGTTTTTCGCTTCTTCGGTAGTATGCTCGTCCAGCATCTCCAGCAGATAATCTTCGGCAAACAACTTTATTTTCTCAAAATCCCCTGTCACATACAGAATATCCTCTTTCTGAAGAACTGTACCGGGGTCGGCCAGCTTCTGAGTAATTGTCTTCAGGAAGCGATGTTGTGACATATCCCCACGACGCACCTCCAGTATATTCAATCCATACTTGCGCCGGATATCCAACTCTATAATCGTCTTTCCATGCAGCCGGGAATCACCTACCACCCTCAACCGGAACAAATTACTGGACAGCCCGTATTCCTTCACCAACTGCTTCAGGGATTTGCCCGAATGAACATTGTCTTCCCCGTTTTTCCCCCGTTTCGAAAGAAACCATTTACTGAGCGGAAGCAACACCAAAGTACCCACTGCCACACAAATAATCCCTACCGGAAAAAAAGAGAAGAACGAAAGCGGAGGGAAACCGGCCGAAGTCAACGCATTTTGAATAACAAGGTTAGGCGGCGTACCAATCAGTGTCATCATACCTCCCATACTGCTGGCAAACGCCAACGGCATAAGCAGACGACTGGGATTCATGTTGGCACTGACTGCCAGACTGACCACGATAGGCAACATCAGAGCCACCGTACCGGTGTTGCTCACAAAAGCCCCGATAGCCGAAGTCACCAACATTACAAGCAAGAATAATTTCAATTCACTCTTACCCGCTAATTTCAGAATGTGTGAACTGATCATTTTAGCAAGTCCCGTCTGAAAAATCGCTCCGCCGACTACAAACAGCCCCACCATCATAATGACAACCGAATTGGAGAATCCGGACAAAGCTTCGTCAGGCGTCAATATCTGAAAAATCAACAAAGCCACTAAAGCACAAAGAGCCACAAGATCCGACCGTATCTTGCCATTTACAAAAAATACTGCGGACAGTACAAGGATAATAATCGTAATGAGCATAAGTATTAAATTATTATTTTATTTATTCGTTGTTGCATTTGTACAAGTTCTTTTTGCAAAATAAGAAATATATTCCGAAACTAGAAACAAATCCCGAATGTTTTTGTTCTTAAAAGAACAACATTAACGACATTTTCATCTAAAATTTTCCTATTTTTGTAGCCTTATAGAAACGAACAGACATACAAATGATAGAAGAAACAACCTGCAAACCTGATTATTCGAATTCGATGGCGGAACATCTGGGCATCCGGTTTCTACCCTCCACCGAAGATACGGTACATGCCGAAATGCCTGTAGACCATCGTACTTCACAACCCTTTGGCATGTTGAACGGTGGCGCGTCATTGGCTCTGGCCGAGATTGTGGCAGGGCATGGCTCCATGTCGCTATGCCGGGAAGACGAATATGCCTGCGGAGTACAAGTAAGTGGAAATCATCTGTCGGCCGTGCCTGTCGGAGGCAAAGTATTCGCCACCGGCAAACTGATTCACCGCGGCAGATCCTCGCATATATGGAATATAGATATCACCAGCCCACAGGGACAACTGGTTTCTACTGTTCGTGTCGTTAATTTCATACTGAAAAAGAAATGAATCTACCAGATATACATACGCAAAATTTATTAGATTGCCTGACACACAGCCGCCTCGGTTTCGCCCTCTACCGGTTACCTTGGACAGACGAATGCTACCTGGTATTGCAAACCTCAGGCGATGTGGAACAATTAGCGGATATTCAGGAACTGAATGAAAAAAAGGGATTTGTCATGGCTCCTTTCCGGATATCGGAGGAACATCCCTTGGTACTTATCCGTCCGGATGTCACCGCATACGACTGGAGCGAAATCAGCGAAGCACTGTCTTCACTGGAATGTGCAGATGCCCTGCTTACCTGCAAAAGCCGGCAGAGTGAACTCTCGCCTTTTGTTTCCGAAGAAACGGATAAAGAACAATATACCCGTGCATTCGGGCGTTTCATCACTCCCTTACAAGAGAAGCAGTTCCAGAAACTGGTTCTGTCACGTTCTTCTGCCAGACATATCGGAGATGATTTTTCACCACTCGGCGCTTTTGTCCGGGCCTGCAACAACTATCCGCGCATGATGATTTACCTATGCCATACCCCCGCTTCCGGAACCTGGCTGGGCAGCACACCGGAAATCTTATTAAGCGGACACGGCAAAGAATGGCACACCGTGGCCCTGGCCGGTACCATGCCGATGCAGGACGAAGTAATGCCGACAGACTGGGACAAGAAAAACCAAGAAGAACAGGGCTATGTGGCTGATTACATCCGCCGGATCGCTAAAAAATTCGGCAACAAAATGACAGAAAAAGGTCCTTATACCGCCCGTGCCGGACAATTGGTACACCTCAAGACCGATTTTTATTTCTTGTTGAAAAATACAGACCATATAGGCAATTTATTGCAAGAACTCCATCCCACTCCCGCCGTCTGCGGCCTGCCCAAAGAGGAGGCTTTCCGGTTTATTCCGGACAATGAAGGGTACGACCGCAGTTATTATTCCGGATTCACCGGCTGGCTGGACACAGAGGGGCATACCGATATCTACGTCAATCTGCGCTGCATGGAAATAAAGCCGGGTGAAGCCATCCTGTATGCAGGAGGAGGAATACTGGCTTCCTCGGAAGTAGAATCGGAATGGGTGGAAACGGGAGACAAGATGAATACGATGCGAAGCATCCTTCATCCTGACTTTATAAGTAAATAAATGGAAACAATTAAAGTAGAAGAATAATGTATTCAGACAAAAAGAACATACTTCAGTTGGTGGCACTTCTCAAAGCGCACGGTGTGCGGAAAATAGTGCTTTGTCCCGGCAGCCGTAATGCTGCCATCGTACATACTTTGGCCAATATAGAGGACTTCACTTGTTATTCTGTAACCGATGAACGCAGTGCCGGTTTTTTTGCTATCGGCCTGGCTTTACAAGGCGGAGGTCCTGCCGCAGTATGCTGCACCTCCGGTTCGGCCCTGCTGAACCTGCACCCTGCCGTAGCCGAAGCCTTTTACCAACAAGTACCTCTGATTGTCATTTCCGCCGACCGCCCCGCCGCCTGGATAGGACAAATGGACGGACAAACCCTGCCCCAGCCCCATGTGTTCGGAACGTTAGTCAAGATGTCTGTCAACCTGCCCGAAGTACATACAGAGGAAGACGAATGGTTTTGCAACCGCCTTATCAACGAAGCCATACTGGAAACCACCCACCACGGCAAAGGACCTGTACATATCAATGTACCTATTTCCGAACCCATCTACCGCTTCACCGCCAAAACACTTCCCGAAGTACGTGTCATCACCCGTTATCAGGGACTGAGCGTGTACGACCGTGACTATAAAGAACTGATCGAACGGCTGAACAAGTACAACAAGCGCATGGTCGTGGTAGGCCAGATGAGTCTGATTTACCTGTTCGAGAAAAAATATGTGAAACCGCTTTATAAACATTTCGCCTGGTTGACGGAACATCTGGGCAATCAGACCATCCCCGGCATTCCTATCAAGAATTTCGACGCCGCCGTTTATTCCATGACGCCGGAGCGCCAGGAAGACATGGCCCCCGAGATACTGATTACCTACGGCGGACACATCGTATCTAAACAACTTAAGAAATACCTGCGCAACCATCCCCCGCGCGAACACTGGCATGTTGCCGCTGACGGAAAGATAGCCGATTTATACGGTTGCCTGACCACTGTCATCGAGATGGATCCGTTTGAGTTCTTGGAAAAAATAGCTTTCCTGCTGGACAACAAACCGACCCATTATCCGCTGATGTGGGAAAACTATTGCAAAACCATTCCGATGCCGGACCTTGCCTATTCCGAAATCTCCGTTATCGGAAAACTCATCCGGGCATTGCCCGAACCCTGTGCCCTGCATCTGGCAAACAGCTCCACCGTGCGCTATGCACAGTTATTTACAGTTCCTCCCCGGGTGGAAATCTGTTGCAACCGGGGCGTGAACGGCATAGAAGGCTCCCTGTCCACCGCCATCGGTTATGCCGCCGCTTCCAGCAAGCTGAATTTCATCATCATAGGCGACTTGAGCTTCTTCTATGACATGAACGCTCTGTGGAATCAAAATTACGGTGCCAACATCCGCATCCTGTTACTGAATAACGAAGGAGGAGAAATATTCCATACCCTGCCTGGAATGGACAAATCAAGCCGTTCCAGGGAGTTTATCACAGCCGAGCATTACACCACCGCCAAAGGCTGGGCGGAAGAACGCGGCTTTATTTACATGAAAGTGACCGGAGAAGAAGAGCTGGAAGAAGCGATGCAGCCATTCACCTCACCCGAGACACGAATGCAACCCATGCTGCTGGAAGTGTTTACCGACAAGGAAAAAGACACCACCCTGTTAAGAGAATATTATCACGGACTTAAAAATAAAAATGAATAATGGAAACAAGAGAATGGAAAACCATCAAAGAATATCAGGATATTCTGTTTGACTTTTACAATGGAATAGCGAAAATCACCATCAACCGTCCGCGTTACCGCAACGCGTTCACCCCCACCACCACTTCGGAAATCAGCGATGCCCTGTATTACTGCCGCGAGTGCCAGGATATCAATGTAGTGGTTCTGACCGGAGCAGGCGACAAAGCCTTCTGCAGCGGGGGCGATATGCACGTAAAAGGTCATGGCGGCTATATCGGCACGGATGGAGTTCCCCGTCTGAATGTGCTGGACGTACAAAAGCAAATCCGGTCACTGCCGAAACCGGTCATCGCCATGGTAAACGGTTACGCCATCGGCGGCGGCCATGTGCTGCATGTGGTATGCGATCTGACCATTGCCTCAGAGAATGCCATCTTCGGACAGACAGGCCCCAAGGTAGGCAGCTTCGACGCTGGATTCGGCTCTTCCTATCTGGCACGCATCGTAGGGCAGAAGAAAGCCCGTGAAATATGGTTCCTTTGCCGCCAATACTCCGCACAGGAAGCACTGGAAATGGGATTGGTCAATACAGTCGTTCCTTTCGACCGCCTGGAAGACGAAACCGTGGCATGGGCGGAAAAGATGATGGAACACAGCCCGCTCGCCCTCCGTATGATCAAGGCCGGACTGAATGCCGAACTGGACGGACAAGCCGGCATACAGGAACTTGCCGGAGATGCCACCATGCTGTATTACATGACAGAGGAAGCGCAGGAAGGAGGAAAGGCATTTTTGGAAAAGCGCAAGCCACGGTTCCAGGATTATCCGAAGTTCCCATAATCAGTGGTTCATTTTTCCGGTGGAGGACAACCCAATAGTCCTCCTTGCTTCCCATTAACCACTAATCACTAATAAGAATGTTCCAAACCCGAATTATAAAAAAACAACTACACTTCAAGCAACCGGCAGGTACTTCCAGAGGAGTATATACCACCCGGGATGTATGGTACATCCTCCTCACCGACACCGGCAGCCGCCACTATGGCGTGGGTGAATGCGCCCCTCTCCCTGCCTTGAGTTGTGACGATATCCCCTCATACGACGAGGTGTTGGCTACTGCCTGCAAAAACCTGGAAAAGAACGGAGAAATAGATCGGGAAGCCTTGCTTCCCTATCCGTCCATCCTGTTCGGTCTGGAAACCGCCCTGCTACATTTCCGGGCACACAGCCTGCAATTCTGGCACACCCCGTTCAGCAAAGGTAAAGAGGGCATCCCCATCAACGGACTTATCTGGATGGGAAACTTTGACGAGATGTACCGGCGCATCGGGGAAAAGATGCAGCAAGGCTTCCGCTGCATCAAACTCAAAATAGGTGCCATCGACTTTGAAAAGGAACTGGAACTGCTGGCGCACATCCGCCGGCATTTCACCCCAGCCCAAATCGAACTGCGTGTAGATGCCAACGGTGCTTTCTCTCCTGCAGATGCCCTCGAAAAGTTACATCGTCTTTCCGAATTCCGGCTCCATTCCATCGAACAACCCATCCGTGCGGGGCAATGGGATAAAATGGCCCGCCTCTGTACCGCCACCCCCTTCCCCATTGCACTGGATGAAGAGCTGATAGGCATCAACCGGCGCGACCGCAAGATAGAACTGCTGGAAACCATCCATCCTCAATACATTATCCTGAAACCTTCTCTGCACGGAGGAATCAGCGGCTCCGAAGAATGGATGGAACTGGCGGCTGAAAGAGGCATCGGTTCATGGGTCACTTCCGCTCTGGAGTCCAATATCGGACTGAATGCCATCGCACAATGGTGTGCCACCTTACAGCCCGCCCTTCCCCAAGGACTAGGTACCGGTTTGCTGTTTACCGACAATATAGACTATCCGCTTCACATCGAAGGGGACTGCCTTTGGTTCCACCCCGAAGAACAAGAACCCGACTTACTAAACTGGCTGAAACAATGACAAAATTCTGCACCAATAGAAACAAACAAACCATTCTGATAGAAAGTATCCCCTACTCCAACTGGGAAATTGAAATGGTAAGAATGAATATCCCTGCCGACAACCGAAGTTTCCGGCAGGAACTTTTCTCCTTTCTTTCCGAATGGTTTGACCCGGCAGACACCCTGCTGGTACATACCTCAGGCTCCACCGGCAAACCCAAGGAACTGCATGTAGAAAAAGAACACATGATGGAAAGCGCCTGCCTCACCTGTTCCTTCCTCGGACTACAAAAAGAAGATTCCGCCCTGCTCTGTATGCCCTTGCAATACATTGCCGGAAAAATGGTGGTAGTACGTGCCTTGGTAGTGGGATTGGACTTGCTGCCTGTCACTCCATCCGGGCATCCTTTAAAAGACCTGACAAAAGCCCCCGTCTTTGCTGCCATGATCCCCATGCAAGTCTATAACTCACTACAAGTACCCGAAGAGAGAGCGATATTGCAACAAATCAGACACCTCATTATCGGAGGAGGTCCTATCGACTCCCAACTGAACGCTGCGTTAAAAGATTTCCCTCATGCCGTATGGTCTACCTACGGCATGACCGAGACCTTGTCACACATTGCCCTACGCAGACTGAACGGTCCTGAATCTTCAGACTGGTACACCCCTTTCGAGAGCATACAGATTCGTCTGAGTAAAGAAAACACCTTGGTGATATACGCTCCCCAAATTTACGAAAAAGAGTTGGTGACCAATGACATAGCCGAAACAAACGGGCAGAACCAATTCCGCATTCTAGGCAGAAAAGACAACACGATCAATACCGGAGGAGTGAAAGTGCAGATAGAACAGGTAGAGGCCGCATTGAAAGAACACCTGTCCGTTCCTTTCTTAATCACCTCCGCTCCTGATGAAAAATTCGGAGAAATCATTGTGCTGCTTGCCGAAGGGCAACTGCCCGATGACATAGAACAGACCTGCACACATCAATTACCCCCCTACTGGCGCCCCAAACGTTTTATTCCGGTATTCAAACTTCCCCTGACAGAAACCGGGAAACCCGACCGTGCCATAGCCAAATTACTGGCGCAAAAATAACTCCGCTCCATTCATAAAGGGTGAATTCAAAAAGATCTTTTTGATTTGTTTTTGAATTCACCTTTCTTTCTGTAAAAAAGAATAAATTTCCGTGCTTTCCTCCAACATACGGAAAGCTAAACTGTTCTCCTGCCATAGTATTAAAAAAATCAAATACACGTAGTTTTTTTCTGTTTTATTTTCCCTTATATCCACTACTTCCGGAGGAATGTATCATTAAATTCTAATTTTGCGAACTTAGATTTGATAAAAGTATGTTATATAATAACCAAAACCAACAGAATATCAAAGAAAGACTATCCAGCCAAGACTTTGGACTTTATATGAATGCGCACACAGTGCCTTTCAGCAAATACCCTTCTTATCTGCAGGTAGGAATTCTAGGTATGTGTACAGAAGGAAATGCCGAGATCCGGATTGGCTCCCGGAAATATGTCATTTGCGCAAACGACCTTCTTATTTTCATGCCAGGATTTCTGGTTTCATTTATAAAATCCAGTCTCACTTTCACCATCAATTATTGTACTTTTTCAAACGCCCTTTTTTACGACGTGATCAATGGAAGTATCAAACGCTTTCCGACTGGTTTTCATACCTACACCCAGACCCACTGCGTGTATTCGTTATCCCAAGAGAAAGCGGAGCAGTTCTCCATCTATTTCCGGTTATTATACACCAGAGCGACTTCGCCAACTTATTTATTTATAAAAGAATCTATCACCAATCTACTGAAGCTGCCTTTTCTGGAACTCTATGCAGACTATTGCAACACGGTAAAAGAACATAAATCCACCACCTTGCACAAAGAAGAAATCGGATACTTCTTTCTGGATTTGTTACTAAAACATTACAAGGAAAACAAAGAAGTGGCGTTCTATGCCGAAAAGTTGCATGTATCCTCCAAATACCTGACCGAAGCCTTGACTCTGGTAAGCGGAAAATCTCCTAAAGAGTGGATTATACATTATACTTTGCAAGAGATTTATGCACTATTGGAGAATCCATCCATCAGCATACAGGAAATTGTTCAAAGAACCCGGTTTTCCAACCTCGCCACCTTGAGACGTTTCTTCAAGAGGCATACCGGAGCATCCTTGCTGCAATACCGAAAGCAAGACTTACATAAAAAAAATCAATAGAAACCCCATAAAAAATCAGCCCGTTTCCATTTTCCGGAACGGGCTGATCCTTTTATCTACCAAAACTTGTTGTTTTCCTTACTATACTCAAATCCGGCTGCCTTCAATTTTTTCACCAACAGTTCCTTGTCCACATTCATATCATCGCAAAGCTCATCCAGCGAAGGATAGCAGTCACGAAGTTTCATATTCACCATGCTGAAAAGCATCATCGGGTCGTCAGGTAATTCCATATCAATATCTCCTTTTTTAAAATCGGATGCAAAGTTACAAAACTTTTCATAATGATCCGTATTCTATCGCTTAATATCTGTTTGACAAGCCGCTGTCACTTGCAGAAGGGATGTTGGCTTTTAAAGAATACATCCAGCAGGCTGAAGGCAAGACAAGGCCGATGCGCCCTTCGCCTGTATGATATTCCCTTAGTGAAGAAGCCGGCAAGCTTGAAAACGATAAAAACTACATTCTCGTAATGCAATTCCTGTCCGCTTCGCAGTCACACCTTCCCGAATTCAATTTTCACTATTTCTAATGATGACTACAGCGGTTGCTCTTGAAAAATGACGAGTTTTTTTTAAAGACCCTTTTGTTTTTTAAGTGCCGTCCATGCGTCGTAATCCTGTCTGAAGACATAGCAACCATAAACTCTATAAATAAAAAAGCGTGCACCTCACCAGAACTGCACGCTTTTGCTTATTGTTTATTATCTATTTCCTTATCGGAATCATTTGACCTCCTCAAAATCAACATATTATCTCTATAAGCAATTTACGTACACGTGTTGCAAATATATCGCAAATCCGAAAATAAGCATCTATAAGCAACAATGGCTCTCATCCACAAAAGTACACTTTTTCTTGATAAAGAACGCAGGATAAAAGCATAAAAATCAAAAGAAAACAGTGATTTTAACAGTTTCTCCGTTTTTATCCATAACTTTGTATCTGGAAACAGATGGTTTATACCCCAACAACAATAAGAAAAGGATGCAGATACATAACAATACATTGATAGCAGAATGTTCGACTTACGATTTCAAAGAAATGCTGGAACGCAAGAAAGTGAAGTCATGGCTTAAATCGGTGTCGGCATTTAGGCACGAAGATAAGTCTGGGAATGGACACGTGATTGTAAAAAACGCATTTTCATTCATTTCAATACCACTTTTTATTTATGATGGAAAATCGAGTATGTTTTTATTCTCCGAATGATTTAAGCATCGGTTATAATCTTGAACTTGCAGAAAAAGCAATTGCAAAGTATAAATCTGAGCTAGCTTCTACGTTAACAGACGTGATAGAATTATTCCACATCAAAAAACTCATAGATAATGATTGTCGATTGAAATGCTGGTCAGACACCATGTTTAATCAAATCAAAGAAGATATAAAAGATTATAATGCTATTATTGTAAAACACTTTGCCAAGCTAAATAGGAACTCTTTGGAGAACTGCTATGATGCATTAACTTGGGATTACAGACAAGCATTTTGGGACATTATTGACCAATTCAAATTATTTAATGTTATAGATAATAATTTTGTAAAACATATAGCAAAAGGCAAACAAAATGACTTGACAGAAATACTTCATTGCAGAAATGTTGTGGAAAAATTCAAAATCGAACTAAGGCAGATAATGCTTGAAGACAGTAATACGGCTCATATTCTCATAAATCATTATATCGCCAAACATGACAATATAGCTGATAGAAAAATTCACCTTCCTTCAAATCTATCAATGGACGACAAGGTTAAAATAATAAACTCATATTTAGATAGCAAAAAACCTAATTTAAATTATGTCCGCCTAATTTGTCAGAATAAGGATGACAAAAATGGACTAGTATTAGATCCCCAAACGAGAGTAAAAGCTGAACGTCTATCTCAAAAGCTGAACGATGAATTGATGTCCGACAGTCGTACTGTTAAAATTCCGCATAAAATAGCTATTGCATTTTCTAATGAAAACAATATAACACCAACAGACTATAGAATCGAAGAAGGTTGTCCTACTTTTTTATACAGCGTAAAGTATATTCGTTCCTGCAATTCTATAGAGCTGGTGGAGAATTGCAAAACCTTATTCTATTGGATAAATCGTCACGGACTATTGGAACTCATCAATAAAAGTAGTGAAATCGATGGATTAGAGATTGCTTTTATGGATAAAAGCAAAAATGCCTATCCAGATTACAGCTATTTCCATCAAAAGAACGACTTAGCATTATATCAAATATATGGGTACAACAAAGTATTAGCTCAATTAAACATGTCTTTTGAGCAAACGCTAAAAGAATTTTACGAAGTACATCTTTTCAACAAATATGGCTATCCTGCATTGAAATTGAACTACCCCAATATTGAAGATTGTTGGTTAAATAAATGCCGGATATTATTCCCTGAACTAGATTCTGTTGTCAAACAATATAACACCTATGTTCAGTATGATGAGATTGACAAAGATATCATAAGGTTAAGCAAGCCTTTGAAAATGACAGAAGGTAAAAGTCTTTTGCTTAACAAGTATTATGAAATCAATAAGGAGTCGTCAGAACTGCGTACAATACTAAACAACTTATTTGGCTCTAACACTCTACTTAGCTATATTAAGCCCTTTAAGGAGAAGCATTATCATAATCTTTTTGATTTATTAAATAACGAAGAGGTGTATTACGAGAACTACGAAGACTACAAAAGGGCTAGCATTGATTTCCTTATATCGCATAATGTTATAAAAAAGAACGAAAACGGACAACTGTCCATACCCAGTAATGATCTAAAAATCATATTAAAGTCCCTATGGGAATATCGTGTTTGTTCTTATTGGCATCATTCGGAGAAAGGAATGAAGTGCCTTGATGAAATGGTAGATAAAGGTTGGCTTATAAAAAACGACAATCTATTGACAAAAGAGGAGAAACAATACTTCAGCTACTACATGGATAATGGGGAGTTCACCAATGGATTTGCATATCGAAACCTCTATGCTCATGGCTGCATTATTTCTGAAGAAGATACCGAGAAACACCATATCGCATATTTGGTATTCTTACGGCTTTTAACTATACTAATTTTGAAAATTGAAGATGATTTATGGTGCGCAACAAAAGCCTTTGTTACAGGGATATTATCAACCACAAAATGAGATATTTTAGAGATATAGAAATCTGTTGGAGTGAATATTGCACATAATTAAGAACATCGTTCTAATTTAGTAGATTCTCCACTTTTATCCTTACCTTTGTATATAAACTTGGGCCTTACCCCTAACAATAATAAGAAAACGATGCAGATACATAACAATACATTGATAGCAGAATGCTCGACTTACGATTTCAAGGAAATGTTGGAACGCAAGAAGGTGAAGTCATGGCTTAAATCGGTGTCGGCATTCGCCAATACGGATGGCGGCAGTTTGTTCTATGGAATGAACGATGACGGAGTGATTGTAGGTTTGGAGAATCCGCAAGCCGATGCCGATTTTATCAGTGAAACGATAAAGGCAAGACTTGACCCTGTGCCGGAAGTTCAACTTATTCCGATAGAACACGAAGGACACTCCTTACTTGAAGTGAAAGTAAAGGCTGGAATGCTTACACCTTATTACTATTATCAGGATGGGACACGTACTGCGTATGTACGGGTTGGCAATGAAAGTGTAGAATGTAATTCACAACAACTTCTTTCGTTAGTATTAAAGGGTACGCACATGACATGGGATTCTCTTCCTACACAAGTGGATGCCAGCAAGCACTCTTTCATCATCCTTGCTAATACCTTCCGCGAGCAAACTCATCAGGAATGGAACGATAAGTATTTGGAATCATTCGGGCTTATCACTTCTGACGGAAAACTGACCAATGCCGGATTGCTGTTTGTGGATAATTGCACGGTATTTCAATCGCGTATTTTCTGTACACGTTGGACGGGACTTTATAAAGATGATGCTATCAGTTCCGTAGAGCATCGGGATAACCTCGTATTGCTCTTAAAATATGGCATGGACTTCATCAAGAACTACACCATGAGTGGATGAAGATGCCGAACTATCGTCTGAATCTCCCCGACTACTCTGACCGTGCCATCTTTGAAGGACTGGTAAACCACCTTATCCATAGAGATTATACTGTAATGGGCGGTGAAGTGCATATTGATATTTACGATGACCGTGTAGAACTGGTATCACCCGGTGCTATGCTTGACGGTACACAGATTCAAGACCGTGACATATACAAAGTGCCTTCCATGCGCCGTAACCCTGTCATTGCGGATGTGTTCACACAGTTGGACTATATGGAGAAACGTAGCTCCGGCTTACGCAAAATGCGAGAACTTACAGAGAAGTTACCCAATTTCCTGCAAGGAAAAGAACCGCAATATCAAACAGAAGCGACCTCTTTTTACACCACGTTCTATAATTTAAACTGGAACGAAAACGGAAGAATACCTGTTGAAGAAGTAGCCAACAGGGTAAATAGTACCCTCAAAAAGTACCCTGTAAACGAAGAATGTTCGGAGGAAAAGTTCGGTGAAAACCTTCGATAATACGCAAGAAAGTTCGGAGAAAGGTTCGGAGATAATACAAAAAAGTTCGGAGAAAAAGTTCGGAGATTCGAAAAACAAATCTAAAAGCATTGGAAAAACCGCACAAAAGATTATTGATTTCGTCATTTCTGACCCATCAATGTCTGCTGAAGCAATGGCCTACAAAATAGGAATAAGTTCCCGAGCCGTAGAAAAACATATTTCAAAGCTTCGTTCTATGGGAATTTTGTCTCGTGAAGGAGCGGACCATGGTGGCTATTGGCGCATAATTGTTAAACCATAAACAAAACAATAAATCTATGGGAACATCTTTCATACCACTCAGTGCAATAATTGCCATTTTGATTATTGCCTTTTTGTTTGCCTCCCTACCACAGGTAAATTATAAAACACGATACAGAGTGCTTTATGCAATAGCCATCATCATGCTATTTGCCGTTATTCCTATCAGTGAGTATATGACTGAAAATACCAAAAATTCACACAGCAATTATCTGCTTGTTCTGATATTCGATATTGCAGTAGGTTATTTCTGTATGTACATTGCCGCATTACTGAAATTCAATGTCCTTAAACGAAAGAATCAAGCATTAGAAAATGCCTTGACCGAAAAGCAACAAGAAAATGTAGCAATTCTATTGGAACATCAGAATGAAAAGCAACAAGCACTTCAGCAAAGAGAACTTGAATGGTTAGCAGATAAAATCAAGATGTTCACCGAAGAAGAACAGAAAGCTATTCTTGCCAGTGCTTGCGCATTTGCAGAACACAGTTTGATAGTCATCACTCCCTCAATATCTATTCAGCAAACAGATACATGTAGTCAACAAGATCTTATGTATTTTGTTTGTTCTGCTTTTTTCAACATAGGTAAGAAGCGTAATGATATTGTAAGTTTCTTATCTCAGGTCTTTCCGCTTTACTTTCCTGCAGGAGAAAAGGTATTGGCTAAAAAGATGCCGGGATTGGAAAGAGTAAAAGAGAGAAGGGAGAAAGAAAAATAAGTAAAATAATGATTATGGAAAAAGAAATAATCATATCAACAATACTTGACGTTTGCAAAGACATGGGTCTAAACTATATAACCAAAGTAAAGTCTGCTACATGGAATGCAGATGTTGTTGTTGAACATGATACATACAAAGTGGCTTTCAACGTGTGCAAATGTCCTCGCAATGTAGAAGCCACATACAAAGCTATGCGTAAAGAACGTGTTTGCGGATGTTGGATACTACTGCCAGCCGTAAACTCGTCTTATCAAGAACAGAGCCTGCCATGTTTTAATCTTATACCCCAAACAGATAAGAAGCTTGTTTGTCTCAATTCAGTAATGAATGATAATTCTAATAATCAAATAGAATTATCAAGGAGGTGTGTCAAAATGCACACCTCTTTTTTTATGCACAAAGCCCCGACTTTCACAAGCAGGGGCTTTGTTATTACCTAAAGATTTTGTATCTTTAGGCATAACATTTTATACTATGACAAAGATACATTTTCGTCCTTACAATTCCAACCAAACAGTGCTTTTTCCTCCAAGAATAGACGAGGATATTGCAGAAAACGAACCGGTGCGCATGGTTAACGCTCTGGTTGAGAGCCTGAACCTTGAAAGTTTCAGAAAGTTGTATAAGGAATGCGGCCGCAGCCCTTACCATCCCAGGATGATGCTCAAGGTCATTCTGTATGCCTATATGAACAACATCTACTCCT